>OHUH01000257.1_pt1 | contig 9697 bp, 7 predicted proteins | sample 1579171 | NCBI WGS metagenome assembly OHUH01 (sample SAMEA3882541, study PRJEB24775) | human gut metagenome | biome: human-associated habitat; feature: intestine environment; material: feces | place: Netherlands | collected 2009/2010 | reverse complement strand
CGCCGCCAGTGGCGGAAACAGGGAGGAGTTGTTGGGGCAGCGGCCAGCAAGACGCACGTGCCGCCCAAGGCACGATGCGGATGCTGGGTGCCGCAACCCGTAAGAAGCGGCGCGCATTCCAAACCGTCAGCGCTTACTTGCTCTCTACCTTTTCCTCGATGGTGGAGTGGTCGATGACCCAATCGGCAGCCTTGCGGATGCCCTCGTTGCGGCGCAGGGCGGCAACATCGGTGCCTGCCTTGATCTCTTCCACCGTCTTTTTAGTCTTTTCAGCGCGCTCAGCCAGCTGCTTGTCGATCTCCTCATCGGTGGGCAACAGGTTCTCCTGCTGTGCGATCTGCAGCAGTGCCATGCGGGCGCGGGTGTTCTTCTCTGCGGCGGCACGCACCTTGGCAGTAAAGCTCTCGCGGGTCTCGTGGATCTGGCTCAGATAGGTGGTCAGGCTCATGCGCTGCATCTGCAGCTGCTGCTGGATGACCTGCATCTGCTGCTGGTAGGCGTTTTCCACCAGAATGCTGGGGATCTCGCCCTCTGCGGCATCGGCCAGCTGACCAAGGATCATGTCCTTGGCATGGTTCAGCGCACCGCCGTGGCGGCCGTCGAACAGCTGCTGCTTCACGAAAGCGCGGTACTCCTCCATGGTCTCCTTGCCCATCTTCTTGGCAAAGTCGCTGTTCAGGGCAGGCAGCTGACGCACGCACACGTCATGCAGCTTGATCTTGAACACGACAGGCTTTCCGGCCAGCTCCTTGTTGGGGTAGTTCTTGGGGAAGGTGACGTTGATCTCGAACTCGTCCCCTGCCTTGTGGCCCAGAATGCCGTCCTCGAAACCGGGGATCATGCGGCCGCTGCCCAGCTGCACCGACTGGTCCTTTGCCGTGCCGCCCTTAAAGGCCACACCGTCCAGAAGACCCTCAAAGTCCATGTGCACCACATTGCCCTTTACAGCGGGGCCCTTGTGGGGCACCAGCTCTGCGGCGTAGTTGCGGCGGCGCTCCAGCACCGTGTCGATCTCCTTATCGGTCACCTCCGGGGTGACGCACTGGGAGGTAAAGCCGGTGGTCTTGGTCAGCTTCAACTCGGGCTGCAGCGCCACGGTGGCGGTAGCCACAAAGCCCTCGTCCTTTTTCACGCTTACCAGATCGTAGCTGGGATCATCCACCGGCGCAAAGCCGTGTTCCTTCAAAGCAGCCTCGTACAAAGCAGGCACATCCTGATCCATCAGGTCGTTGATGGCATCGTACCAGAAGGTGTGCTCGCCGCGGTCAGCCTCGATCTGTGCGCGGTCGGCCTCGCCCTTCTGGAAGCCCTTGATGGTATAAGTGGCGCGGGTGCGCTCATAGACCGCATTGGAGGCGGCCTCCAGTTCCTCAGCCGTAGCGCTGAAGGTCATTTTGCAGACACTCTTTTCAGGAGTTTCCACGCTTACCAGTTTCATAGGATCTACCCTCCGTGTTGTTCCCTTGGCGGCGGGGCGGCGCTGCAAGGCAGCAGCCAGAACGCCATTTTGGGGACATTTTCAAACATTAATAAAGTTATTATAGCACAAGTGCAGCAAAAGCGGTATAATAAACTTGATAAAAATGTGCCGTTTTGGCAATTTTAGTCCATTTAAGCAGGAAAAAAGCGCGTTTTGCGGCAGCAGCTGCCGCGCAAAAGTGGGAAAACCCTCAGGAAAGGAAGGCTGTCCCCTATGCGATTATTTGATGTTCTGGGCCCGGTGATGATCGGACCCTCTTCCAGCCACACCGCCGGTGCGGCAAAGATCGGCTATACTGCACAAAAGCTTCTGGGCGAGGTACCGGCGCAGGCAGACATTGGCCTGTACGGCAGCTTTGCCACCACCGGCAAGGGGCACGGCACCGACCGCGCATTGGTGGCGGGGCTGCTGGGTCTGCGCCCGGACGACCCCCGTCTGCCGGACAGCTTTGCGCTGGCCGCGCAGCGGGGGATGCAGTTCAGCATCCACCCGGTAGAGCTGCGCTCTGCCCACCCCAACACCGCCGTGCTCACCCTGACCAGCCGCACCGGGCGGCAGCTTTCGCTCAAGGCGGCGTCGGTGGGCGGCGGACGCATCCGCGTCACGGAGATCGATGGCGTCCCGGCGGATTTCGGCGGGGACAGCAACACTCTCATCATCCACAACGAGGACACCCCCGGCTGCATTGCCGAGGTGACCATGGCGCTGGCACTGCGGCGCATCAATATCGCGTCCATGCAGGTGTTCCGCGCCGCTGCGGGCGGTTATGCGGTGATGGTGCTGGAGTGCGACTCCCACATCCCCCACGCGCTGGAGCGGCAGCTGGCGGTGATGCCGGGTCTGCTGAAGGTGACCTGCCTGAACGTGGACGAGCCGGAAGAAACGGAGGAATGAGCCATGGCATTTTTGTCCTGTGAAGAGATGCTGGCTGCCGCCCGCGGCCAGAAGATCACGCTGGCAGAAGCGGTGCTGCGCAGCGATTTGGAGGAGAGCCGCCTGACCGAGGCGCACAGCCGCGCCGCCATGCGGCATTTGTGGCAGGTGATGCAGGCCACCAGTCAGGAATACGACCCCACGCAGCGCAGCCGCAGCGGCCTTTCCGGCGGCGATGCCGCCAAGGTGGAGCAGGCGTGGCAGCAGGGACGCCTGCTGGGCGATGATTATCTGGCCGCAGTAACAGCGGAAGCCCTGAAAACCGCCGAGTGCAACGCCTGCATGAAGCGCATCGTGGCCGCGCCCACGGCGGGCAGCTGCGGGGTGCTGCCGGCGGTGCTGCTGCCGCTGGCGCGCGCCGGGCAGGCAGACGAGGACGCCGTCTGCGACGCACTGTATGTGGCGGCAGGCTTCGGGCAGGTCATCGCCGCCCGCGCCACGCTGGCGGGCGCAGAGGGCGGCTGTCAGGCCGAGGTAGGCGCAGCCAGCGCCATGGCCGCCGCCGCCCTGTGTAACCTGAAGGGCGGCACCCCGGAGCAGTGCGCCGCTGCCGCCGCCATGGCACTGGGCAACCTGCTGGGTCTGGTCTGCGACCCTGTGGCCGGTCTGGTAGAGGTGCCCTGCATCAAGCGCAACGTGGTGGGCGCGGTGAACGCAGTTTCCTGCGCCAACATGGCACTGGCCGGGGTGGACTACGCCATCCCCTGCGACGAGGTCATCGACGCCATGGGCCGCGTGGGCAGTCTGCTCTCCCCCGACCTGCGCGAGACCGGTCAGGGCGGCCTTGCCGCCACCCCTACCGGTGTAAAGATCGCCCGTCAGCTGGCGCAGGAGGGCTGAGCGCCACGCCCACTCTCCCCCGCCCGGCGGGCAAAAAGCGGCCGTAGAAGCCACTTTTTGCGCCGATGTGGCAGAAGAATTACAGAAAAGCCGCAATAAAATCAAAGAAAAGACGTTCTTTTTTGGAAAATATAAAAATATTTTAAAAAAGCTGTTGACAAACCCTGCCCTTCGTGATAAAATACATCATGTTCCGAACGGAACGTATGCGTTGGTAGCTCAGCTGGATAGAGTGACTGACTACGAATCAGTAGGCCGGGGGTTCGAGTCCCTTCCATCGCACCAAACAATGAAAATCCGAACCTTTTCTCGATAGGAGAAGGGTTCGGATTTTTTGTTTTCTTCGGAAAGCAGAATGAAGGCTCTATCCAGCTGAGCTACGATCGCACATACTGATGCTGTCAGTATAAAACGGTATAGCACAGCCGCGCTAAAAATGCAAACGGAAATGTTCGCCCTGTTTTTCCGTTCTTCCTTTTGCTATAATAAGGACAGATATCGGGACAAGGAGGGAGCCTTTTCATGGAACTATTCACCCCGCAGCAGATCAAAAATCTGAACGAGTTGGAACTGCTGGTCTACCAGTACATCATCGAGCATCCGAACACGGTGCCCTTCATGCGCATCCGGGAGTTGGCAGCGGAAGCGCACGTTTCCACCACCACAGTGCTGCACTTCTGCAAAAAGGTGGGCTGTGACGGTTATGCGCAATTCAAATGGAAGCTGAAGGAGCAGGCCGGTTCCGCGCAGGGATCCCGTCTGCCGGACACGCTGGGCGAGTTGCAGAACTTTCTGTGGAAAGTCGGCACGCCGGAATACGATGCAGCGCTGGACGAAGCCGCCGGTATGATCGCACGGGCAGAGCGGGTGTTTCTGGTGGGCATCGGCAATTCCGGCAGCATAGCCGAGTATGGTGCACGGTATCTGTCCAATCTGGGCAAATTCGCGCTGGGCGTGACCGACCCGTTCTATCCCATCACCGTCACGCCCAACACCACCATCGCAGCCGTCATTCTTTCGGTATCCGGCGAAACGAAGCAGGTGCTGCATCTGGCCCGGCAGCTGAAGGAGAAAAACGCCGGACTGATCGCCATTACCTGTTCCGACCAGAGTTCTGCGGCAAAGCTTTCCGACATCACCCTGCCGTACTACAGTTCCGTGCACCGCGTGACCACCGAAAGCTACGACCTGACCAGTCAGATGCCTGCACTTTACCTGCTGGAAGCACTGGCCCGCCGGGTGTACAACCGCCTGCTGGAGTGACCGCAGAAACGCTCCGTCAATTTGTACAGATGTTTGTATCCATGTGCAGAAAAAACAAGCTGTTTTTTCTGCACATTTTTGTTTTTTGGCGCATCAAATCAGCTGACAATGCGGTTTTTCCTCTGTATAATGAGGACACAAGGCAAACCCGTGATCTGATGAAAAGGAGAGAACATCATGGCAAACAAAATCCGCGATTACACAAAGCTTGCCGCCGACATCTGTGCCGCCGTCGGCAAGGACAATATCCTCAGCGCGACCCACTGTGCCACCCGCCTGCGTCTGGTGCTGAGGGAAACACCCTCGGACGAAGTGACCAAACAGATCTCCGAGATGCCCGCCGTCATCAAGGTGATGGAAAGCGGCGGCCAGTATCAGGTGGTCATCGGCACCCATGCCAAGGACGTGTACGAAGCACTGGCCCAGCTGCTGGATCTGGACAACAGCACCGCTGCCGCGCCGGAAGTCAAGCAGGGCCTCGGCAGCCGCATCATCGCCACCATGTCCGCCGTGTTCGCACCCTTTGTGTACATTCTGGCCGCAGCCGGTCTGGTGCAAGGCGCACTGATCATCATTACCCACTTCTTCCCCGCTTTTGCGGCCACCGGTACGTATTCCGTGCTCAGCTTCATCAGCTGGACGCCCTTCACCTTCCTGCCGGTCATGATCGCCGTCACTGCTTCCAAGCACTTCAAGTGTAACACCTTCATTGCCATGTGGTGCTGCATGGCGCTGGTCAACCCGGACTGGGCTTCCATCGCTGCCCGCATCGCAGACGGTGAGGTCATCAAGTTCCTGGCCTTCCCCATGAGCCAGACCACCTACACCTCCACCGTGCTGCCGCCGCTGTTCCTGGTGCTGGTGCTCAGCTGGCTGGAGCACTGGCTGGACGAGCATCTGCCCGACATCATCAAGGCGCTGGCTGTGCCCTTTATCTGCACCATTGTTATGGTTCCCCTGACTATTCTGGTCATCGGCCCGGTGTCCAATGTGCTGGCAAACGCCATTGCTGCTGCCTACAACTTCCTTGCCAACAACGTTCCCGCACTGGCCGCCATTCTGGTGGGCGGCATCTGGCAGGTGTTCGTCATCTTCGGCGTGCACTGGGGCGTCACTCCCATGTGCCTTGCCAACTTTGCCAACTACGGCTGCGATTCCTTTCAGGCATTCCAGACCTGCGCCGTCATCGCACAGGCTGCTGCCTGCTTCGGCGTGTTCCTCAAGACCAAAAAGGCCGACATCAAGAACGTTTCCCTGTCCGCTGGCCTGACCGGCATCTTCGGCATCACCGAGCCCGCCATCTACGGCGTGACCCTACGCCTGAAGAAGCCCTTCGTCTGCGGCTGCATCGGCGGTGCCATCGGTGCGCTGATCATCAGCTTCTTCAACACCAAGTACTATGTATACGCTGGTCTGCCCGGCCTGTTGACCACCGTCAACGCCATGAGCGACGCCAATCCCTCTTCCTTTACCGGCATGATGATCGGCGTGCTGGCCACCATTATCATCACCATTGTTCTGGTGCAGGTGGTGGGCTGCGACGAAAAAGAATCCCAGAAAAACTGATATACATTTGACCAAGGAGAAAGAATATGCTTCCTGAAAACTTTTTGTGGGGCGGTGCCGTTGCTGCCCATCAGCTGGAAGGCGGCTGGAACGCCGATGGCCGCGGCCCGTCCGTCAGCGACGTGATGACCGGCGGTGCCAACGGTGTGGCCCGCCGCATCACCGATGGCATTGTGCCCGGCGAATTTTACCCCAACCACGAGGGCATCGACTTCTACCACACCTACAAGGAAGATGTGAAGCTGTTTGCCGAACTGGGCTTCAAGTGTTTCCGCACCTCCATCTCGTGGAGCCGCATCTTCCCCCGCGGGGACGAGCAGCAGCCCAACGAGGCCGGTCTGCAGTTCTACGACGATCTGTTTGACGAACTGCTCAAGTACGGCATCCAGCCGGTGATCACCCTGAGCCATTTTGAGATGCCCTACGCCCTTGCCAAGGAGTACGGCGGCTGGTACAACCGCAAGTGCATCGACTTCTTCGTGCACTACGCCGTCACTGTGATGGAGCGCTACAAACACAAGGTCAGGTACTGGATGACCTTCAACGAGATCAACAACCAGAGCAACACCACCAACGACATCTTTGGCTGGACCAACTCCGGCGTGCGGTTCTCCCAGTTCGAGAACAAGAAGAAGGCCCTGTATCAGGTGGTACACCACGAACTGGTGGCCTCGGCCCTCGTGGTCAAAAAGGGCCATGCCATCAACCCGGACTTCCAGATCGGTTGCATGTGCTCCTTTGTGCCGTACTATCCCTACTCCTGCAACCCGGACGACGTGATGCTGGCGCTGGAATCCATGCACGAGCGCTACTACTTTGCGGATGTGCACTGCCGCGGTCACTACCCCGCCTACGCTAAGAAGGAATGGGAGCGCGAGGGCACTGCCCCGGTGATGGAGCCGGGCGACGAGGCCATTCTGGCCGAGGGTGCTGTGGACTATCTGGGCTTCAGCTACTACATGAGCAACGCGGTGCGTTCGGACGTGGCCGTGGAGAGCGACGGCATCAGCGGCGGCAATGCCCACACCGTGCCGAACCCCTACGTCAAGGCCAGCGACTGGGGCTGGCAGATCGACCCGGTGGGCCTGCGCTACGCACTGGCCACCCTGTACGAGCGGTACGAGAAGCCGCTGTTTATCGTGGAGAACGGCTTCGGCGCCATCGACAAACTCCAGCCCGACCACACCTGTGACGACAGCTACCGCATCGACTACCTGCGCGCCCACATCGAGGAGATGAAAAAGGCCGTGGAGTTGGACGGCGTGGACCTGCTGGGCTACACCCCGTGGGGCTGCATCGACGTGGTGTCCTTTACCACCGGCGAACTACGCAAGCGGTACGGCTTTATCTACGTGGACCGCAACGACGACGGCTCCGGCACCGGGAACCGCTATAAGAAAAAGAGTTTTGACTGGTACAAGCAGGTCATTGCCACCAACGGTGAGGACCTGGGCTGAGATATTTTCCGCAAAAAACACGACGCCCCGCCGGGTGCCGTGTTTTTTTTTGCGCCATTTTGCCGTTTCCATCTTGCAAAAGTAGCGTAGTGCCTTATAAAAGAGGCTGTGCCCCGGTGTGCGCGGGCACGGTTTAGGGATATATAGGATAAAGGGAAAAAGAGTATGAGTTCTCAAACGAATACGCTGACGGAAGGCCCTCTGGCCAAGCAGATCTTTCTGGTCAGTCTGCCGCTGGCGCTTTCCAACCTGCTGCAGGTGCTGTTCAATATGTCGGACGTGGCGGTGGTGGGGCGCTTTGCCGGGTCTACGGCGCTGGGCGCTGTGGGCTCCACCAGCACGCTGGTGACCCTGTTCACCGGCTTTCTCATCGGCCTGAGCAACGGCATCAACGTGCTGGTGGCGCGTTTTTACGGCGCACGCCATCCCAAGGACGTGGAAAAGACCGTCCACTCGGCGGCCATCATCAGCGCCGTTGCCGGTGTGGTGCTGTTGCTCATCGGCCTGCTGGGCTCCCCTGCCATGCTGCGGCTGCTGCATGGCGGTGGTCCGTGCAGGAGAAGCAGCGGGCAAAATTCATCTGACCGTCACAGCAGATGATAGCGTTCAGAAGCGGCTGACGATTCTGATTCGGGAAGCAGAGGGCGGAATCTCAAAAAGTCGGTGAAGGCTCAAAATAAAAACAGGGTGCGTCCCTGAATAGGACGCACCCTGCCAAAGACCACAGACAATAGCGATATGTACAATAGGGCGTTCCCCGTCGGGAACACTCTGTTTCTCTCTATAAGTTGGAGGAATTGCGTCAAATTGACACAATTCCTCCTCGTCCGTTCTAAGCAGGGTTTGGGGCAGGCACGCCCCAACAAGATCACTTCGGAAATGCGGACGCATTGCAGAAGTGAAGTCCCGGATGGACAAAAAATTTTCAAGAATTGAAAATTTGTGGCCACGGGACGGTTCTTGCCCTCTACCGCTGCGCTCAAAACCGTTTCCGGGTAATTGTTTCCGAATTGTTAAGACGCAAAAATAAGTAGAGGGTTCCGCTGCTCGTGTATGTTGATCGCCGTTTGCTCCGAACGAAGTTCCTGCCCCTGTTTGTGCAGCGGCGTTGACGAAAAGTCGGTATCACGTTCGGTCGGCTCATGAAATTTTCAAGGTGCGTTTCCCGTAAAAGAAAAATACCGCCCATGCAGCATAGCGATGGATTTTGTCGGGTGAAACAGCGGCAAAATGAATCGGGTGTGTTGCGGGGCGGTAAATTCTTTCGTGGACTTTTCCTCACTGAAGTGGTGGGTCTCACGGTGATAACCAACCACTTTCTGTGGCTGTGTTCAAAATGAACACGACCACATCTTGTGGATGAATTTGAACCAATCCACAAAATCAATGGGATTTACAAGAAAAATACCACGGCATGTAGAATGCGTCAAGAGGGTTTTGAAAAATTTATTGAAGTGAAGCAAGAAAAGTATGACACATCTTGTAGCTTTAGGAAAAAATACGCTATGTGAATCAGAACAAACCCCATTTTCTGTCTGCGGTAGATCTTTCTATTGCCGGCAGCAACAGGATGTTGCTTGTGCATTCAAGACGCAGACGGCAATAAAAACGGCAAGATCGCCTGCTGCCAAGTGACCTTGACGTTTTGTACTGTATTTTGCTAAATCAGGCAGTTGCCCGCGACTTTACAACGCTACGTTGACCGGCAGAACATACACACCGTCGGCGGTGTAGTAGGTGATTTGAGTAACAGTCTTGCCGATGATGGAGGCAAGATAGGTCTCGTCCGTATTGAAGCCCAGCTCGGTGCCGCGCCAGATATTGGTCACATGATGCAGGCCATACTCGCTGCCATCGGCGGTGGTCAGCACTACGCCGTAGACCTTGTTGGCGCTGGTGTCCAGATCAAAACCGGAGAGCTTCATCTCGTAATTCGCGTGGCGGCCATTGGTGGTCAGCTCCACAGTAACACCCTCCACGGTAGTCTCGGTGGCGTGGACTTTGCCAAACTCCCACTTGCCGCTCAACAGGTTGTACCATGCGGTAATGTAGTAGGCAGGAGTCTCGCCGAGCTTATAGTACCGCAAAGCCCTTGACCTTTTTGCCGGAGCCATGCTGTATGTGGTGGTGGAGGAACTGATCCCGGAAATGTCGCAGG
>OHUH01000255.1_pt1 | contig 9786 bp, 7 predicted proteins | sample 1579171 | NCBI WGS metagenome assembly OHUH01 (sample SAMEA3882541, study PRJEB24775) | human gut metagenome | biome: human-associated habitat; feature: intestine environment; material: feces | place: Netherlands | collected 2009/2010 | reverse complement strand
AAGCCTTCAAGCACTCGAATGCCTCCTGACCATAGTGCAGACAGGTTGCAGCCATGTGCAATTTCAAATACTCATCAGAGCAAACTTCTATTTCGCCCCATTTGCCGTCGCGATAGTAACAGCGAACATTGTAGTCAGTCTGGCGATAGCCAAATGACAAATTAGACCAATCTAAGTCTTTCATAACATCTATATTTTTAATGTTCTACTAATATTTTAAATGCAAAAATACAAAATAATCTATTAATCTGCAACTCTTTTATAATATTTTTAATGAAAACGTTATCTTTTTATTCATTTCTGCCATTTTGGGGCATCATTTTACCATTTTAGGGGGTTCTTTTATTGTAATTGAGAGATTGTATTTCTGAAAATGAAAAAGCTGCACCCATTCTTCGCGAACAGGATGCAGCTTACCAACTAACATTAACTTTAAAATCAACTATTCTTTAAACCTATCATCTTATATTGCTATATAACCAATAGGGGAAGCGGGGTTAACGGGTGTATTCCTCAGGAATCTGAGGCATCGCTCCATTCTGGGTACAAACGTAGGCACTTACCTTTACGGCAAGTTCGTGAGCCTCCTGAATGCTCTTGCCCTTCAGAATGCTGGCACAGAATGTGCCGGTAAAGCTGTCGCCTGCACCTACTGTATCAGCCACCTCAACCTTTGGAGTCTCCTGGAATGACTTCACACCCGGAGCAAAGACATAGCTGCCGTTTACACCGCAGGTCAGCACGAGCATATCGAGATTATACTTGCCGAGAATCAGCCAGCACTTGTTCTCGATATCCAATCCTGGATAACCAAAGAGACGGCCGATGGTAATCAACTCCTCATCGTTGATTTTCAACACATTGCAGCGCTTCAAGCTCTCGGTAATCACCTCAGGAGTATAGAAGTTCTGACGAAGATTGATGTCGAAGATCTTCAGACAATCCTCTGGAGTATGATCGAGGAACGTATAAATGGTCTTACGGCTAACCTCACTGCGCTGAGCCAGAGAACCCCAGCATACAGCTCCAGCATTGACAGCAATCTCCCTGATATCACTGGTGAACGGGATATTATCCCAAGCTACACCCTGCTTGATATCGTAAGTAGGAACGCCCTCCTTGTCGAGCTGCACCGGTAGGATAATCTACCACTGGCATCACATACTTCAACTTCTTCTCATCGAGAATACGAAGGGCTGTATCGCCCAAGGCATCCTTACCCACAGCACTCACGGCTACAGAATGCAAACCATGCTGACCTGCGTGGTAAGCGAAGTTGGCAGGAGCACCGCCGAGTTGAGAACCACTAGGGAGAACGTCAAAGAGGATTTCGCCCAAACCTACACAATATTTTGTATTTAAATTCTTTGTTTCCATAATTACACTTTATTATATACGATATAAACGATTGCGGATGATTTATATTATAACTTGCGGATATAAGTGAAGAGATAAGCGACTCCCACAGCCATGACAGCCACAGCACCAGCCTGACCGATAGCATCACCGGCAAAGCCCATAATCAAAGGGAAGACGGTACCACCGAAGAGTCCCATGATCATCAGTCCACTCACCTCGTTCTTCTTATCAGGCATAGCTAGAAGTGCCTGAGAGAAAATCATGGAGAACACGTTAGAGTTGCCATATCCCACCAGGGCGATGGCGATATAAAGCATCATCTTGCTCTCGCCTACCCACATGCCTATCATACTCAGAGCCATCATCACTACGCTGATAACGAAGAAAGTGCGGGTCTTCATCATGCGGAGGAAAACAGTACCGGTGAAACATCCGATGGTACGGAAGATGAAGTAGAGCGATGTAGCGAAGGCAGCCTCGTTCAGCGTCCATCCCAGACGCTCCATCAGAATTTTAGGAGCTGTGGTATTGGTACCCACATCGATGCCTACATGGCACATGATACCGATGAAGGAAAGCAGCACGATAGGTTTGCCGAGCAACTTGAAGCACTCGCCAAAGCCGGAAGCCTTACCCTCGTTCTTCTCCTCCTCGATAGGTGTACCAGCCAGGAAGAAGGTAGCTGCGATTCCGATAACCATATAGATTGGGAAGAGAATTCTCCAGCCTAAACCAAAGGTAGGAATGCTTGCCATGGCTCCCCACATAGCGATGTATGGAGCCAGGAAGGAAGCTATCGCCTTGACAAACTGACCGAAGGTCAATGTGGATGCCAGGTTCTGACCTGATGTCACCACCGAAACCAGAGGGTTCAGGGATGTCTGCATCAAGGCATTTCCGATGCCGAGCAATGAGAACGACACGAGCATCAGCTCAAAGTTTTCGTCAAAGATGGGCAAAAGGAGTGAGATAACGGTAACGAGCAAAGACAGGAGTACTGTCTTCTTTCTACCTATCTTATTCATCAGGATTCCCGTAGGAACCGAGAAGATGAGAAACCAGAAGAATACCAGCGATGGGAACAGATTGGCTGTTGCATCATTGAGGTTGAGATCTTCCTTTACGTAGTTGGAGGCTATACCTACCAAATCTACAAATCCCATGGCGAAGAAACAGAGCATCACCGGGATGATTGATAACTTTGATGATTTATTCATAATTGTTAGCGTTATTGTTTCTATTTTGTTGGTGCAAAGGTAGCGATAAACGATACAATATATCATAAAATATCGTTCATCGGCTACCATTTTTGTTGCATAGTTACATCAGTAACACTCTTAGAAACAATAGTGTTATAGATTCAGTTCTTAACAGATGAGGTTACTTGATGTCGTAAACCTGATACTTACCCTTTCCCTTTACAGTAACCTTGTTGTAAGGCTTGCTTGGGAACACGAGATTGGTCATGGACATCTTGCCGTCAGCATCCAGTGCCTCGATGCTGCTCTTGTCAATGAAGATGCGCAGCTGGCTGATCTTGCCATAGGTTGGAGCCTTGGTGACTGCAGCGAAGTCCTTGCTGAAATCTACCTTACCGCTCTTGGTTCTATCCATTGAGAAGGTTTCTGCCTTGGCATCGTAGTTCATCACTACCTTCTCGCCCTTGTCGTTGCTCAAAGTGATAGTAGCATTTCCCTTCAGATTCACTACCATCTCGCAAGATTCTGTGAGTTTCTTGCCAGCCTTCTTGCTTCTTGCCGCAGTCATCTCTGGAGATGGAACCACGCTGCAATAAGTTTCACCCTTATACTCGAAGAGACCTAAATCGCGAGGAATAGAGTTACCTGAACGGTACTGCTGGGTAGGAACCTGGTTGGCATACTGCCAGTTGCTCATCCAGGCGATAGCAACGTGGCGACCTTCTGGTGCGTTATCAAAAGTAACTGTAGCATAATGATCCTTTCCGTAATCCATCCACTTGGTTACCTCAGGCTTGCTCTCGCAAGTAAACTTATAACCATCGAAATCGCCTACGAAATACTGGGTTGCTGAACCACCGGATGGACCACCAGGATTGATGTTGCAGATGAGCATCCACTTCTCCTTATCGGTGCCACGAACCTTCAGCTTCATCAGGTCTGGGCATTCCCAAACACCGCCATGGTTGCCATACTTCTCACCGAAAGAGCTTTCAAGTTTCCAATCCTTCAAATTATCAGAAGTATAGATTTCCATGTGCTGACCGGCAGCCAGAATCATATTCCACTTCTTGATGTCCTCGTTCCAGAACATGTGTGGGTCACGGAAGTCTGGCACAGTACTGGTGATAATAGGATTTCCTTCATATTTTGTAAAGGTCTTGCCGTTATCTGTACTGTAAGCCATGCTCTGGGTCTGGTTTTCTGCAGCAGAAGTATAAAGTGCAACCACAGCATCCTTTCCGAAACCCGAGGTATTGTTCTTGTCAACCACGGCAGAACCACTGAAGATAGTACCTACAGCATCAGGCTGTATAGGAGTACCCTGGAACTTCCAGTGAACCAAGTCGGTGGATGTAGAATGTCCCCAGGTCATATTCTCCCACTGTGATCCGTAAGGATTATACTGGAAGTAGAGATTCCATACGCCATCCTTATAGAACATACCATTTGGGTCGTTCATCCATCCGTAAGCAGGAGTGTGATGGAAATCCGGACGATACTGTTCGCGATTCTTCATATCGAAAGCATCAGAGAACTTCATCTCCTTCCAGCAAGTGAGGGCATTCAGTCCTTCCTTGCTATAATCACCATTAACATGGATATCGAGAGCCAGGCCTTTCAAGCCAGCAAACTCATCCATATAGAGAGGTACGAAATAATCTACGTGGTCTTTAGCCAACTTCACATTGAAGGCTTTCACCTGCTTGTTGTCAGCAATCACCTTGATATTTGCCATCTCAGCATCCTCCTGTACAGGAAGCAAGAGACACTTCTGGTTCTGACTCTCCTGGCTGATGCGATAGAGACAGTGATTATTGCTCAAGAAGGAAGCCTGCTGGGCATAACTGGCGGTGAAACCGCAAAGAGCGACAAGCGCTGAAACAAAAATCTTTTTCATTGTCAATTTATTAATTGAGTACATTTAAAAAACATCTAATTATTTAAAAATGCCGGTAAGCCATTACTCGTATCCCTTGTTCTGCTTATAAAGACCAGGAATGTAATACAGCTGGTTATATGGAACCGGATAGAACTCGTTCTTGCCCGGTGTGAACTTGGCATCCTTCAGGTATTGAGCGTATGTTTGCTCTCCATACTTATCGTTCTGCTCTGATGCAAAATACTTGTTCAATGTCTCAGAAGCAATGCCCCAGCGGCGCAGGTCGAAGAAACGGCCGTTCTCCATCGCCATCTCCAGGCGACGTTCCCAGCGCAGGCACTTTCTTGCGGTCTCCTTATCCTGGAAATAAGACTCCGGATAAAGGGCAATATCGCACTGAGCCTTGGCATAATCGATATGCTTATCCACAGAATTCTTGGCTCTCTGACGGATATCGTTGATGATGGTACGAGCCTCAGCCAGACGGCCCAACTCTATCAAAGCCTCAGCACGCATCAACATGATGTCGCTATAACTGAGCACATAGTCGTTCATGGCAAACGCCTGCCAAGAGCCATTGAAAGTTTCACCCTTAGAACGCTGTGGTACTTCCTTCAGAGAGGTATAGTAACCGTAAACGTTTGGTGTACGAGAGTTGGCTGTAGTCATCGTGTATTCTGACTCATATTTATATGGGAAGGTAGGCATTCCTACTGTATGGAACAAACGTGGATCCCATTTCTGACTATTAGGCTTACCGTTTACAGGATAATCACAAGTCTTGTTGTAGTCATCAAACTCAGGAAGTCCGTTCTTGGTCTTGAAGGCATTCACCAGATTCTGTGAAGGCTTGTGGAAATCCCATCCGCAAGACCAAATACCCCAACAGCCATTCAGCACATTAGACCAGTTGGCACGTCCGAAGGTGGTATGATCCTCGCTATAGTCGGAAGTCTGGACAGCAAAAACTGACTCCTTGTTGTTCTTATTGTCTGGCAGGAAGATGTCGCCGAAATCTGCCATGTAACCATAGTCTGAATTCTTCACAACATCGGTGTAATCTACTACCTTCTGCATATACTCCTCATTAATATGGTCAACGCCATTGGTTGCCTCATAACCATCACCCCAGGCAATGGTAAGATAACATTTGGCCAGATAACCTGCGGCAGCAATCTTGTTGACACGACCGCCATCCTTCTGCTTAGCAGGAAGTACATTGTATGCAATCTGGAAGTCGGCAATCACCTTTTGCCACAATTCCTCGTAAGTAAACTGAGTGTTTGATGTGCTCTCTGTTGTTTTATCCTCATAAACCTTCTCGTCTATCCAAGGAATCTGACGATACATGCTAAGTAACTTGAAATAGAAATGAGCACGGAGGAAGCGAACCTCAGCCTCACGCTGCTTGGTTACCTCAGCACCCAGTTTGCTCTCACCATTCTGTTGCAAAGAAACCAAGGCACGGTTACAACGGGAAACAGCACAATAGAGACGATACCATAACTCGTCGAGTTCGCCCCTAGTAGAGGTCAAGGTACTCCAGATTTCCACATCGTGATAACCGGTGTCACCGGTACCACCGCCACCCTTCAAGCAATCGTCTGAAGAAAGGTCACCATATGGCCAAAGGTTGAATGGGTAAGAATACCAACAGTCGCCCAACATCGCATAGGCACTGTTTACCATCTTGTCTGGCTCGCTGAATGCCTTGTCTTCATCAACCACAGCTGTTGGGGTGTAATCCAGGAAATCATCACAACTGGTGAATGTTCCTATCAGTGCTGCTGCAAGCACCATTGTATATAACTTTTTCATCTTAGAATTCTCTTTAAAAAATATGAAACATTTTAGAAACCTACCTGAAGTCCGAATGATACGGATGTTGAAAGTGGATAGTTCCAGTTTGGATTCTCTGGGTCTGAACAGGTCAGGCTGTTGCTCTTGATGGTCAAAAGATTCTGACCTGAGAGATAGACACGGGCACTGGTCATCTTCAACTTAGAGAGGATGCTGCTTGGGATAGTGTAACCCACCTGCAAGGTGCGCAACTTCAAGTAAGAACCATTCTCAACGAAGTAAGTAGAAGCACGACCCTCATCGGCTGTATTCATGGTGCTCAAGCGTGGGATGGAAGAACCGGTATTGTTGGTATTCCAAGCATCGAGCAAACGGGTACCCTTGTTAGAACCACTATCAGTAATAGCCCAGAAGTCGGTCTGGAACTTTTGGTTGTTATACACATCCTGGTCATAGACACCCTGCCAGAACATACTGAAATCAAAGCTCTTGTAGTTGAGAGCAATATTCAAACCATAAGAGAAGGCTGGCACAGGGTCGAAAATCCAAGTCTGGTCATCTGAAGTAATTCCATTTTTACCATCTAAGTCCTTGTATTTCAATCCACCGACACGTGCGTTTGGCTGTCCAGACTTATCTACTTCTTCCTGATTCTGGAAAATTCCATCGGCTACATAACCTACGATAGAACCATAAGACTTGCCACTCTGCACCAGGTTTTCCTTAGATGTGTGAGCGTAAGCACCTGTTGTTGTTGCTGGCAAATAAGTAACCTTGTTGCGGAAGAAATCCAGATTGCCGTTCACGTCGATGCCAAGTCCGTTAGCCAAAGTCTTGCGATAACCCACGGTGAACTCCATACCCCAGTTGCGGAGCGAAGGACCATTCTGCCATGAATTTCCACCTTCACCAGTTGCACCCAGATAAGCAGGATTAATCAACATATCCTTCACATTCTTAATATAGGCATCCACTGTACCATAGAGGGTGTTGCCAAACAGGGTGTAATCCAAACCTACGTTATACTGGGTAGCAGCCTCCCATTTCAAGTTAGGGTTAGCCAACTGTGTGGCACGATAACCAGAAGGGAAGGTACCTGAACCTTGCAGGAAGAGATCGTATGCAGTAGAGGTTACACGATCTAGTCCGTAATCCACTACATAAAGACCAAACTGTGCATTGTTGTCGATAGCCTGGTTACCTGTCTGACCCCAAGAGAGTCGCAACTTGGCATCATCCAACCAATCCTTCTTCAGGAGATTAGAGAATCTGAAGCCGAGTGATGCAGCAGGGAAAGTACCCCAGCGATGTGCCTTACCGAAACGTGATGAACCATCATGACGGATAGTGAAGGAAGCCAGGAGGAGATCATCCCAGTTGTAGTTCACCTTTCCAAAGAAAGAAGCCAGGCGATAGCCTACCTTTGCACCCGAGTTACGCATCGTTCCTGTTGCAGCATTTGGCCACATATAATCTTTATCTTCCAGCGCATAGCCTTCTGAATAGGCAGAGAAATCGATAACCGACTGCTTGGAAACTTCCATACCACCGAGTACATCGATGTTGTGCTTGCCTATCTTGGTTACGTACTGGGCTGTGTTAGACCATGTCCAGTTAGTCTCATTGTTATTCGAGAGCGTTGTCTTGGCGATGTCATTGTTGACAATATCGGAATGATAAGTATTCGTCATCGCATTGATAAACGATGTCTTGAAATCCAAACCGAAGTTAGAGCGCAGGGTCAATCCCTTGACAGGCTTCAATTCTACGAAGGCATTACCGAAGATGCGCCAGTAGTCGAGGTGGTTATTGCGGTTCTGATACTGCTCACGACAAGGGTTCTGACGGTCGGCCATACTACCAACAGGACCTGCGAAGGTCTTGCCATCTTCTTCGTAAACCGGAACGATGGAAGGCATCTTCAAGGCATTCTCCATCGGATGGCAATCTACCTGAGAGGTATAAGTCAATGTTACATTCTCACCTACGGTTACGATCTTGTTCAAATTCCAAGAGGTGTTCAAACGAGCTGAGATATTCTCGAAGTCGGTATATTTCAAGACACCCTCATTGTTCTTGTATCCCAAGGAGAACATAGCGCTATGCTTGTCATTGGCATGAGATACAGAGAGGTCGTAGTTCTGAGAGAAACCTGTGCGAGAGATTTCATCGAGCCAGTCGGTATCAGAGAATCGCATGGTTTTCTTGGCATTGATGTAGCCGTCATATCGACCATTGATAGTATAGTTCTGATACTGGTTGGTAGCAGGATTCCAAACGGTGATTGGAGTACCAGAGGCCGCATTCAAGTCGATGCCGTAGTTGGCAGCATAAGCCACAGGATCGAGTCCATCGTTCAGGGCAGCCTGAGCCATCGCAGTAGCATACTGGCTGGAGTTCATCAACTTCATCTTCGACTGGTTGGAATAGAACTGTGCAGTTAGGTTGGCAGAGAAGTCAACAGCCACCTTGCTACCCTTCTTACCTTTCTTGGTGGTGATGATGATGACACCATTCGAAGCACGGGAACCATAGATAGAAGCTGATGCAGCATCTTTCAAAACCTGCATACTCTCGATATCATTTGTATTGAGGGTATTCAAAGCCATATTGGTAGGTACACCATCTATGATATAAAGCGGATCCTGAGAAGAGTTGAAAGAACCGATACCACGAATACGCACGGTTCCTGAACCAATAGGAGAACCATCAGTAGTAACAGTCATACCAGGAACACGACCCTGCAAAGCACGCATCGGGTCTGTCTCTGAACTTGTCTTCAGGTTCTTGGTTGAAACCACAGCCACGGAACCTGTTAAATCGGCCTTTCGCTGAGTGGTATAACCTGTTACAACTACTTCCTGCAAGTCGTTGGCATCTTCCTGAAGTGTTACCTCCATATTGTCTGAAGCCTTTACTTCTTGCGTCTTATATCCAATATAAGATATAACAAGTGTGGAACCAGGAGCACATTCTACATGGAAGTTACCATCAAAATCAGTAACAGTACCAGTCTTTGTGCCTTTCACCATAACAGATGCTCCAATGACTGTCTCACCGGTAGCATCCTTTACGATGCCATTTACATTTACCTGTTTTGCACTAGCTATGGTGCAAACAGTACAGAGCGCAGAGCTCATCAGTAATCTTGAAAGATTGTTCATACTATTATAACGTTTTAAGTTTCAAAAATTGTCATTGCTTGTATCTGCTGCAAAATTAGGGAAAAAGCTGTTATATAAATAAAAAAAATCGTTCCTGCAACAATAATTATGTTACATGAAACGATTTTCTTATCTTTTGCTAAGATTTTAAAGTACTTATTTTAAAGGAGTTAGAAAACTATTTCCTTTTAGATAACTGTTCATTTCTGAAATCGGTAGGAAGAACGCCATATTGTTTCTTGAAACAGGAAGAGAAATAGCCCGGTAATGCAAAGCCTACTTCTGCCGAGACTTCAGATATAGTCTTATCAGTCTGCATCAGGAGCGTATAGGCTCTCTGCAGGCGCATCTCTTTCAAGAGCTCGGCAGGTGTTTTTCCTGT
>OHUH01000246.1_pt1 | contig 10066 bp, 10 predicted proteins | sample 1579171 | NCBI WGS metagenome assembly OHUH01 (sample SAMEA3882541, study PRJEB24775) | human gut metagenome | biome: human-associated habitat; feature: intestine environment; material: feces | place: Netherlands | collected 2009/2010 | reverse complement strand
GACGTTGAAGTCGACTTCGCCCTCGTTCAGGACGACATCCGCCTGGAGCAGGTCGGACATGTCCTTGCCCGTGATTTTGTACCCCTTCTTTTCCAGGATGGGTTTGACCGCCTTTTCAAAGAGCTCGCTGTACGGGCCCTGGGACTTGCTGAAAGTCAATTCCTTCTTGTCGCCGGCCTTCTTATCCCCGCCGCCGCAGCCGGCCGCCAGCACCGCAAACACCATGAGGCCCGCCAGGACGACGCTTAACTTTTTCCAATTGAATTTCATGATGAACACCCCTTTTTAATGATTTCTGATTTTAAAGGCAAAATGATTGCCGATGGTCTGAATGATCTGGACGAAAATGATGAGGACGACGACCGTGAACAGCATGAGCGGGAAGTTCAGCCGTTCGTAGCCGTAGGTCAGGGCCAGGTCGCCGACGCCGCCGGCGCCGATGACACCCGCCATGGCCGTGGCCCCCAGCAGGCCGATGGTGCCTGTCGTGATGGACAGGATCAGGGAGCCTTTCGCCTCCGGCAGCAGGAAATACCGGACGATTTCGAAATAGGACGCGCCCATGGACTGGGCCGCTTCAATGATGCCCTTGTCCACGTCGAGGATGGAGTTCTCGAAGAGCCGCGTCAGGTACGGGGCGATGAAGATGACCAGGGGCACCAGGGCCGCCGTCGTCCCGATGCGCGTACCGACGATGAGCTTCGTCAGCGGCAGGATGAACACCAGCAAAATGATGAACGGAACGCTGCGCACCACGTTGACGACCGTGTTGATGACGCCGTAGATGTACTTGTTCCGCAAAATCCCGTCCTTGTTCGTCAAGACGAGGGTCACGGCGAGGGCCAGGCCGATCAGGGAGCCCAGCACCAGGGCCACGAAGACCATGTAGATCGTCTCCTCCGCCGCCAGCCCGATACGGGACATGGGGACTTCCAGGATGGTTTCCAGTTCCTTCATAACACTACCTCCTGCACCTGCACGTTGTGTGCCACAATATACTGCCTGACCGCCGCAATATCCTCGTCCCGGCCGATGGCCTCCACGACGAAGATGCCCAGGGCCGTCCCCTGCAGTTCATTGCACGAGGCGAAAATGATGCCCGTTTCCACGGGGAACTTGCGGTTGATTTCGTAAAACAGGTCTTCCGTCGTCGTCTCGCCGAGGAAGCGCAGCTTGAGCAGCTTGTAGTTCCGCGTTTCCTTTTTCAGGCTGCGCACGATGCTGTCGGGGATCTTGTCGGGAATGACGGTCTGGACGAACCGTTTCGTCATTTCCTGCCGCGGGTTGGAAAAGACTTCCAGCACGCTGCCCTGCTCCACCATGCGGCCGTGGTCCATGACGGCGACGCGGTTGCAGATGCGCCGGACCACGTTGATTTCGTGGGTTACGACGACGATGGTGATGTTCATTTCCCGGTTGATCCGCTCGAGCAGTTCCAAAATGGAATCCGTCGTTTCCGGATCGAGGGCGCTCGTCGCTTCGTCGCAAAGCAGGATGGACGGGTTCGTAGCCAGGGCGCGGGCAATGCCGATGCGCTGTTTCTGGCCGCCCGACAGCTGGTCCGGATAGACCTGCGCCTTGTCGGACAGGCCGACGAAGCGGAGCAGTTCTTTGACGCGGGCGTCGATTACGGCCTTATCCGCCTTGTTCAGCACCATGGGGATGGCGATGTTGTCGTACACCGTCTTGGACGACAGCAGGTTGAACTGCTGGAAGATCATGCCGATCTGTTTGCGGAGCTTCCGCAGCGCTTCCCGCGGCAGCTCGTCCACGTTGCGGCCGTCCACTTCCACATGGCCTTCCGTCGGGACTTCGAGGGCGTTGATCATACGCAGCAGCGTGGACTTGCCGGCACCGGAAAAACCGATGATGCCCTGGATATCGCCGTCCCGGATGGTCAGGCCGATATGTTGCAGAGCCCGGACCTCGCCGCTGTCCGTGCGGAAGGTCTTGCTCACGTCCTTGAATACGATCATTTCTGTCCTTTCTGCAGCTTGTCCAGGGCTGCTTCCGCAAGCCGCACCAGGTATTCCGAAGCGGGATACAGGGCTGCCGGGTCCAGTTGGAATTTCGGATGATGGTTCGAATAGGTGTTGCCAATACCGATCTGGATATAAGTACCGGGAATCTTTTCCAGGAAATAGGCGAAGTCTTCGCCGCCCAGATTCGACGGGGCGGGCACCACGTTGATGCCCTGCTCCCTGGCGATGCGGGCGGAAAAGTCCGACCAGGCCGGGTCGTTCAGGGTCGCCGGCGGTCCGGGAATCCATTCCACGTCGGCCTGTTCCCCGTAGGCCTGGGCAATGTGTTCGGCCATGACGCGGATATGGCTTTCGACGAGTTCGCGGTCGGCCTTCGTCATGGTCCGCGTCGTCCCTTCCACAAAGGCCGTCTCGGGAATCACGTTCCACGTGTTGCCGCCCTGGATATGGGTGACGCTCACCAGGTTGGCCGCAAAGGGATCGGAATTGCGGCTCACGATGGTCTGCACGGCACCGACGAAGTTCGCTGCCGCCACGACGGGGTCCAGGCCCCGGTCCGGGTGGGCACCGTGGCTGCCCTTGCCGCGGAAGGTGATCTTGAACGTATCGACGGCGGCCGTCACGGCACCGGAGCGGATGGCGTAGGTACCGACCGGTACGTTCCCGATGATGTGGATTCCGAAAATGGCCTGCACTTCATCGACGGCACCGGTCTCCATCACGGTTTTGGCACCGCCGGGGGCTTCTTCGGCCGGCTGGAAGATGACCTTGACCGTACCGTGCAGGTCCTTTTCCTTTTCTTTCAGGAGCAGGGCCGCGCCGAGCACGGCCGCCGTGTGGAAATCATGGCCGCAGGCGTGCATGCGGCCCGCTTCCTGCGATTTGTACGGCAGATCCGTCTCTTCCTGGATCGGCAGGCCGTCGATATCGCCCCGCAGGGCAATGACCGGGCCGGACCCGTCGCCGAGGCGGGCAACCAGGCCCGTCTTCAGCCCCGTGTCCAGAATGGTGACGCCGGCCCGCTCCAGTTCCTTCCGAAGATAGGCCGTCGTCTCAAATTCCTGGTACGAAAGTTCCGGATGTTCGTGAAAATGGCGGAAATCCCGTTCCACCAGCGTCTTGATTTCCTTGTTACTGGTCATGTTCCTCTTCCTTTCCTTGTAATCCATAGCGGTTTGCGGACTTCCGCAGCTGCCTGCGGTCCCGCAGGTATGAAAAAAACCACCGTCCCTGTACAGAGACGGTGGTCCGTGGTTCCACTCTGATTCGAAAACCCGTATCCGCAGACGGGTCTTCCTCAAACCGGTAACGCTGACCGGTGCTCTCTTTCGGCCTGTCCATATCGTACTTGTTTTGTTCCACGCATTTGCACTGTGAATTTCTTGAATTCATACTGCAATACTAGACTATAAAACAGTTCTTGTCAACCGGTTTGAAGTAAATTTCTAGTTTTTCGATAGGAATTTATGTAATTAACCATTTTCTGTATCGCATGTTACAATTTTGCCGTTTAATCAGGGCCGCTCCGTGAACACCTTGCCGATCAGGTTGACGAGCACGCGGATGGCGCCGGGCAGGGCGTCCAGGTCAAAGTGCATCTGCGGGTCATGGAGTTTCGGCTCCAGGTCGCAGCCGATGCCCAGGCTGGCCGTCTTCAGGTTCGGCCGTTCCTGCTTGAAGAAGTTGAAATCTTCCCCGATGGTGATGGACGCCGGCGGCACCACGCCATTGTCCCCCAACTCCTCGCGGATGGCGGCTTCCGTCACCTTCCGGAGGGACGGATCGGCTTCCGCCGCCGGGCAGGTACCGACGATATGGCTGTCCGCCGTGGCACCGTAGACGTTGGCCGTGCTTTCGATGATGTCCTTGACGCGCTGCCGCAAATGGAGCATTTCCTTGTTCGACGTGCTGCGCAGGTCGAAGCCCATGTGCACTTCGTCGCAGATGGCGTTCAGGGAATCAGCGCCGCCGATGAACCGCGTCGTCTTGACGCTGCCGCCCAGCAGCGGGTCCACGGGCAGGGCGTTGATGGCGGCGACGATGGCCGCGCCCACATTGATGGCGTTGATGCCCAGATGCGGCTGCGAACCGTGGGCCGCTTTGCCCTTCACGACGGCTTCGATAAGGGTGCAGGCCGTCCAGTTGAGCTGGGGAATGATCTGCCCGGCCCGGACCAGGTCTTTCGGCATCACGTGGTAGCCGATCAGGTACTCCACGTCGTCAATGGCACCGGCATCGGTCAGGGACAGGGCGCCCTTGCCGATTTCCTCGGCCGGCTGGAAGAGGATCTTCAGTTTCCCGCAGGGAATGCCCTGCTCCGCCAGCACCTGGGCGGCCGTGATGGCCATGGTCATATGGGCGTCGTGACCGCAGGCGTAGATGCGCACCGGTGCTGGCGGAGCAGGGCATTCCCGCAGCGCCACGACCGGTCCCGGCCTGCCGCTGTCCCATATTCCCACGAGGCCTGTTTCGCTCCCCACATGTTCCGTCACCGCATACCCGGCAGTACGCAAAACCTCCGCCAGAAAGGCGGAGGTCTTGTACTCCTGGAAAGGCGGTTCGGGAATGGAGTGCAGGTACGGCCATACCTTGTGTACGTTCTCTTCGATGTTCATGTACTCCAGAATCCTTTCTGTGCCAAATCCTTATGCAGTTTTATTTTTCCTTCCAGCCCACATAGGCGGAACCTTTGAACTTGTCGCGGATGAACTGTGCGTTTTCCGGGGACTGGTATGCTTCCTGGAAAATCTTCAGGCGCGGGTCCTTCAGGGTGTCTTCGCGGACGGCGACGATGTTCACGTACAGGGAGTCAGCCGTTTCCTTGATGATGGGGTCCTTGTCCGGGTTCAGGCCGGCATTCAGGGCGTAGGTCGTATTGATGGCCGCGCAGGTCACGTCGTCCAGGCTGCGGGGAATAGCCGCCGCTTCCAGCTCGATGAACTGGAAATGATGCGGATTGTCCGTCACATCGTGTACCGTGGTCAGCACGTTCTTCGGGTCCTTGACCTTGATCAGGCCCTGGGCCGCCAGTACCAGCAGGCTGCGGCCGCCGTTCGTCGGGTCATTCGGAATGGCGATTTTGGCGCCGTCCGGAATGGTGTCGCCGGGTTTCAGTTTCTTGGAATAGATGTTGATGGGGAACAGGGCCGTATTGAAGGCCTTGACCAGTTTGAAGGACGGTTCCTTCTTCAGTGTCGCCTTCAGGAACGGTTCATGCTGGAAGCTGTTCGCCCAGATTTCGCCCTGGGCCAGGGCGGAGTTTGGCGTCACAAAGTCGCTGAATTCCTTGATTTCGATTTTCAGGCCCTTCTTTTCGGCAATCTTCTTCACGTTTTCCATAATCTGGGCATGCGGGCCGGGGTTGACGCCCACGATGACCGGTTTGTTTATGTCGACTTTGCCCTTATCCGCCTTTTTATCCCCGCCGCAGCCGGCAGCCAGGATGGTCACGGCCGACAGGGCTCCGACCAGTGCGTACTTCAGAAATCTGTTCACTTGAATTACCTCCCAATGCAAGCAGCCTTGCTTCATAAATACTGTTTAATCGTACCATCGGCGCCCCGAATGTGCAAGAAAAAGGTTAACTTTTTGTGAAAAAAGAGGGTTAATTGTAAACAATGGTACAACCTTCAGCTCCCGGCGCCGGTCTTGAAAAGATGCAGCCTGTACGTTACAATAGTAATTACGCATGCAGCGGCAGTCTCTACCCTGCCCTGCGGGAGGCATCTATGTTGAACGAATTTTCCCGGACGGAGCTCCTCTTCGGGCCGGATAATATGGAAAAACTGAAGAAGGCGCGCGTCCTGATTTTCGGCATCGGCGGCGTCGGCGGCTATGTGACGGAGGCCCTGGCGCGCAGCGGCGTGGGGCACCTGGCCCTCGTTGACAATGACACGGTGAGCCTGACCAACCTCAACCGCCAGGTCATCGCGACGCACCGCACCATCGGCCGTTACAAGGTCGATGTCATGAAGGAGCGCATCCTGGACATCAATCCGGAGGCAGACGTGGCCGCGTACCGCTGTTTCTACCTGCCGGAAACGCAGGACCTGTTCGACTTCACGCAATACGATTATATTGTAGATGCCATCGACACGGTGGCCGGCAAAATCCAGATCGTCCTCACGGCCAAGGCGGCGGGGACGCCCGTCATCAGCTGCATGGGCGCCGGCAATAAAATCGACCCCGGCGCGTTCCGCATTGCCGACATTTATGAGACGTCGGTCTGCCCCCTGGCCAAGGTGATGCGCAAGGAGCTCAAAAAGCGCGGCGTGGACAGCCTCAAGGTCGTCTATTCGACGGAAACGCCCCTGACGCCGCGGGACAGCGCGGAGCAAAAGGGCACGGCCCACCGACCCGTTCCGGGCAGCACGGCCTTCGTCCCGTCCGTGGCGGGCCTCCTGATGGCCGGCGAAATCCTCCGTGACCTGACGGGCCTGCGGCCTCATTACTCCTGCTGAGGCTCCGGTGCCCGCCGGCAGGCATAAAAAAAGCACCTTGCCGGAGCAAGGTGCGGATGAACGGTGGAGGCGGCGCCTGGATTTGAACACAGGGAATAGGAGTCTTGCGGACTCCCGCCTTAAACACTTGGCTACGCCGCCGTATCAGTTACATGTTGCATTATACACTAAAAGTCCGCGTTTGAAAAGTGAATTTCCAGTGAACTACTCTGAATTTTACGTAAAGCAGGTATCACGCTATGCAGAAAGATCTGACCCACGGCAGTATGATCCGGACCCTGGCGTCCTTCTCGCTGCCCTACCTGCTGGCCTGTTTCCTCCAGACCTTCTACGGCCTGGCGGACCTCTTCATCATCGGCCAGTACGAAGGCGCTGCCGCCATTACGGCCGTGTCCATCGGCAGCCAGGTCATGCACATGCTCACGGTCATGATCGTCGGCCTTTCCGTCGGCGCCACCGTGGCCATCAGCCGCTCCATCGGCGCCGGCCGCAGGGCGGACGCGTCCCGCTACATCGGCAACGCCACGGTACTCTTTTTGGCCGGTTCCGTCATAACCATGATTGTCTCCCTGTCCCTGGCAGGACCGGTGCTGCGCCTTCTCCAGACGCCGGTCGAAGCCTTTGGCGAGGCCTACGCCTATCTGCTCACGTGCTTCGTCGGCATCCCGCTGATTACGGCTTATAACGCCATCGCCAGCATCCTGCGGGGCCAGGGCGATTCGCGGAGCCCCATGATCTTTGTGGCCATCGCCGGCGTGTTCAACATCATCCTGGACATCGTCTTCATCGGACCGTGCCACATGAGCGCCTTCGGCGCCGCCCTGGCGACGGTCATCTCCCAGGGCCTGAGCGTCGTCATCGCCTTCTGGGCCATCCGCCGCTACCGCCTGAGCCTGCCTGTTTCCCGGCAGGACCTGCACATAGATGTCGCGAAAATGAAGAACATCCTTCAGACAGGCATCCCCATCATGTGCCAGGAAGGCTTCATCCAGATTGCCTTCCTCGTCATCACGGTCATCGTCAACATGCGCGGCGTCGTCGATGCGGCCGCCGTCGGCATCGGGGAAAAGATCATCACGTTCCTCTTCCTCGTACCGTCGTCCATGATGAGTTCCGTTTCCGCCATCGCGGCACAGAATGCCGGGGCCGGATTCCACGACCGCAGCCGTCAGGTCCTGCGCTACGCCATTACGGCGGGCGTTTCCTACGGCGTCGTCGTGACCTTGTTCTTCTGGGCCGCGGCACCCTTCGTCATGTCCCTCTTCACCGGGGACGGCGCCATCATCGCAAAAGGCAGCCAGTACCTGTATTCCTACACGACGGACTGCGCCTTCGCGTCCATCCATTTCTGCTTCAGCGGCTTCTTCAGCGCCTACCGGAAATCGATTTACGCCTTTATCCACAATGTCATTTCCATCGTGACGATCCGCATTCCCGGCGCCTATCTGGCGTCGCTGTGGTACCCGGACACGCTGCTGCCCCTCGGCATGGCGGCGCCCGTCGGTTCCCTGCTCTCCGGCGTCATCTGCCTCTTCCTGTATAAGCGTTATTTCCACTTCGGAAAAGACAAAGTCAGCCAACCGTGACCTCGAGGTTCGGATTTTCCATTTCCGTATCGAGAAAGACCTGGATCATGATGTTGCCGTAATCCCCCAGGTACCCGTCTTCCATGATGACTTCGGGCACCACGATTTCAATAGGTTCCGACAGCTCTTCCAGACAGTCATGCAGGGCGTCCAGATTTTCCCCGTAGTAGTCGGGAAAATGCAGTACGTCCTTTAAGTAACGGTGCGCCTCCCTGCGGTCCTTAAAGTGGGCGCTGTCCAATACGATGCGTTTCATAACGATTCCTCCCGGCTAAAATAATTGTACGAAATCCCGGTAATGGGACCCGGAATAATAGACCAGCCCGTCGTTCGAGAAACAGATGCGCTTTTCGTTCCGGTTGCCTTTGACATAGCCGATGTCGCATTCCTTCCACGTGCGGCCGGACTTGTTCGGCAGCACCTTTTCGTAGTTGCCGAAACGGTCCCCGCCGATGCTCTTGCCCGGCGCCACCTTGTCGAGGGTGCCCTTCGACTTCCAGCCCAGCTTGCGGGCCTGGTCCTTGGTAATGTAGTTGGGCGGCAGTCCCTTGAACACGTGGATATAGGCCGCCACATGGTCCTTGTCCGTATAGGCCTTGCCCTTGACGACCGTGACCTTGGTGCCTTCCTTCGTCGTCACCGTGGTCCCCTTGCTTTGCGAAGCCTGCGTGGTCTGCCCCGCCTGCGCGGGAGCCTTGGCCGGCCCCTGCGGTTTGCTGCCGCAGCCTAGCACGACGCTCAATACGAAGCACCTCTTTCGCGAGATTGCCCCCGAAAACGGGGGTTATTTTTTTCATTGTATCACAAAAAGAAGTACAATTCCGCCACTGCCGCAAATCCATTGAAATTTCTCTGATTTTCTGGCGGATATGTGCTAAAATTCTACTGAACATCAAACTCAAATATCCAAAAGGAGGTTTTGGCATGGAAAACAGAAAACCGTTTCACCTGACCCGCTCCGCCGTCCACGAACTGGCCCGTGATTATGGTACTCCTCTTTTGGTGGTCTCTCTCTCCGAGATAGAACGCAATTACATGATTCTGCGCAGGCACCTGCCGCGCGTCCATGTCCATTACGCCATCAAGGCGAATCCCGACCCGCGCATCCTGGAACGGATGATCGCCATGGGTTCCGGTTTCGACGTGGCGTCGGACGGGGAAATCATGCTCCTGCACCGCATGGGCGTCGAAAGCGACCGCATGGTCTACGCGAACCCCATCAAACGGCGGGAAGGCCTCGCGGCCTGCCGCTTCACCGGCGTCAAATACATGACTTTCGACAACGAGTCCGAAATCGGCAAAATCGCGGCCGTCGTGCCCGATGCCAAGGTGCTCCTGCGCCTGCGCATCGACAACCGCAAGGCCCACGTGGACCTGAACAAGAAATTCGGCTGCGGCGCCGACCAGGCCCTGGACCTGATGCATAAGGCCAAGGACGCCGGCCTCGACGTGGTGGGCATCGCCTTCCATGTCGGCAGCCAGACGACCCTCGCCGACCCGTTCCTCATGGCCCTCGACATCACGCGCGACCTCTTCGACCAGGCCGCGGCGGAAGGCCTGCCCCTGCGCATCCTCGATATCGGCGGCGGCATGCCCATTCCCGAACACAAAGTCAAATTCAACCTCGAGGAAATCCTCGACCAGATCAACGCCCGCCTCGACGAAGACTTCCCCGACACGGAAATCTGGTCCGAACCGGGCCGCTACATCTGCGGCTCCGCCGTGAACCTCATCACGTCGGTCATCGGCGTCACGGAACGCAACAACACCCCCTGGTACTACCTGGACGAAGGCCTGTACGGCACGTTCTCGGGCATCCTCTTCGACCAGTGGGACTTCAAACTCGAAACCTTCAAGACGGGACCCCGCATCAAGGCCACCTTCGCCGGCCCGAGCTGCGACTCGCTGGACATCATGTTCCGCGACCGCCTCACCCAGCCCCTCGAAATGGGCGACCTGCTCCTCGTACCGGCCTGCGGCGCCTACACGTCCGCCTCGGCGACGACCTTCAACGGCTTCTCCAAGGCCAAGTCCATTG
>OHUH01000241.1_pt1 | contig 10198 bp, 7 predicted proteins | sample 1579171 | NCBI WGS metagenome assembly OHUH01 (sample SAMEA3882541, study PRJEB24775) | human gut metagenome | biome: human-associated habitat; feature: intestine environment; material: feces | place: Netherlands | collected 2009/2010 | reverse complement strand
CGTTTTCCTCTTTCTGTAACCATGTAACCTTAAAAGAATAAGAAAAAGTATAAAGTCCACCGAATGTCCTGCGTACAGAAAAAGAGAGTTTTCCTGCCCGGTTACAGGCGTTCGGTTACAAGGAATTGGAGGTCTGCCTATGAAGGAAGTTTGCGTTTGCGAAGCAATGAAGTCCCCGGTGGGGACTTTAAGCGATGAAATGGTCTTGCATCAGCAAGATGGAGGGACCAAGTCCCGACAAGTTCCGATCTGGGAAAAGAGCAATCTGACGCTGGAAGAAGCTGCGGCTTACTCTGGCATTGGCATCAACAAACTGCGTGAAATTACGAATGAAGATAAATGCAAATTCGTCCTCTGGGTGGGAAACAAGCGTCTGATTAAACGTCGCCTGTTCGATTGCTTTGTTGAGCAAGCATATTCTATTTGAGGGGCTGCCAAAGGCTGCAAATGTGAAACCGTCCTTTTCTCATTCGCTGCGGGTGGAAATCGCATGGTTGATGTGTTATACTGACACTGACCTTATAGATGCGCTTTTCACAGAAAGGAGTTTCTAAATGTCTGAAAAGCGCAAAGATAGCAAGGGCCGTGTTTTGAAGGATGGCGAAAGCCAGAGAGCAAACGGCACCTACGACTATCGTTATACCGATATCCACAAGAAACGGCGTTGTATTTACGCTAAATCCCTGACAGAGCTGCGGAAAAAAGAGGAAGAGCTGTGGCGTGATCTGGCAGACGGCATCGACTATGCTGCCGGAGAGATGACAGTGGCTGATTTGGTTGACCGCTATATGAATCTGAAACGTGGGTTGAAACCCAATTCACTTCGGTCGTACAACACAGCGGTCAAGCGGATTCATGCTGACCCTTTCGGGCAAAAAGCCATCAAAACGGTAAAATTGTCCGATGCGAAAGGCTGGTTCGTGTTTCTGCATGACAGCGGTTTCAAGCAAAACACCATAGGAATCCTGCAAAGCGTTGTCAGACCGGCGTTTGAGATGGCGGTAGAGGATGACATCATCCGCAAGAATCCATTTAAGTTCAAGCTGTCGGACGTTGTGCCGAAGGACGCTTATGTGCGCAATGCCCTGACCAGAGAACAGCAGGAGAAATATCTGCAATTCGTTCAAGACTATGGCGGCAACTATTATGATGATATCGTCATTCTTATGGGAACCGGTTTGCGTGTGAGCGAGTTGTATGGCCTGACACGAGCAGATATCGACTTTGAACGGCACTGCATCCATGTGCGGCGGCAGCTTTGTCGGACGGCTGAAAAGCCCTACTTCGTCACGCCGCCGAAAACCAAAAGCGGCATCCGCAATGTTCCCATGACAGATACCGTTTGTGCAGCGTTGCGGCGTGTAGTAAAAGCCAGAGCGTCCACGAAAGTGGAAGCGCTGGTGGATGGTTGCAGCGGATTCCTCTTTCTGGACAAGTCCGGAATGCCGAAGGTGGCAATGCACTTGGAAAACTATATGCGTGGCGTGCAGGGAAAGTTTGAGAAGGCGTACAGCAAACCTGTTCCGCGCATTACACCTCATGTGCTGCGACACACCTTCTGCACCAATGTTCAGCAGGCCGGGCTGGATGTAAAAAGTCTGCAATACCTGATGGGACACTCCAATGCCAGTGTGACGTTGGATGTCTACACGCACAGCAGCTTTGAATCGGTTGAAAGAGCCTTTGAACAGATCGCCGGCAACCTGTGATTTTCGACGCATGAAGCGGAATTGCTTACGCCGAAACTTACGCCAAAACTTACGCCAATCACCCGGTAAGTGGCGTAGATTTGTGTAGAAAAGCGTGGATCGTGCAAAAACGGAGAATCTGGAAAAATCGGCTTGTGGCCTTGATAATTCTACAAAAGTCTACGTTTCCCGATATTCGTGATTCGGCTCCAAAAGTGTGGTTTGGAAGGGCGGCATGTACTAAGCCGTACCAAGCTTAATAAGATATGCCAGAGAGGCGGAATTTCTCTTCGGAGAGGTTCCGCCTCTTTTTATGTATACCCCACGCCCTTACTGCCCACCCTAACCACAGGGAAAGGGGGCGCGGGGATGTCCGGCAAACGGGTGCTGGCGGTGTATGCCGCCTTGCTGCTGGGGTTTGCGGTGGTGCTATGCCGGTTGTATCTGCTGGCGCAGCACCCTGCCTATGCTGCGCGGGCGGCAGCGCAGAGCACGGTCACTCTGCAGTTGCCCGCCCGGCGGGGCAACTTTTACGATGCGCAGGGGCAGCTGCTCACTGGTCTCGAGGAGCGCTGGCAGGTGGTGTGCTTTCCCGGGCAGGGCAATTACGACCGCCTGTATGCCTGCACCGATGCCGCCGGGCAGGCGCTTTTGTACCGCAGCCGCAGCCGTGCGGCACCCTTTTTGCTGGAGGTAAGTTGCGACCCCGCTCGCCTTGGGCTGACCGGTTATCCCGCCGCTCGGCGGTATGCGGCGGTGCCGCTGTGTCAGCATTTACTGGGCTATCTGGATAGCACAGACCACGGCGCTGCCGGGCTGGAAAAGGCGCTGGACGCCGTACTTTCCGGCACAGGGGAGAACAGTAGTCTTGTCTGCGCCGTGACGGCGCAGGGTACGCTGCGCACCGGAGAAACGGCTAGGCTTTTGCAAGCCGACAGCGGGGCGCTGGGCGTGCAGCTGACCATCTCCCGCCCGGTGCAGCGGGCAGTGGAAGCAGTGGCGGCAAGTACCATGACGAGCGGCTGCATTCTGGTGCTGGATACCGCCACAGCGGCGGTGCGCGCCAGCGTCAGTGTGCCGTGCTACGACCCGGAGCACCTTGCCGACAGCCTGCAGGCGGAGAACAGTCCCTTTCTAAACCGGGCGCTACAAAGCTACGCGGTGGGCTCGGTGTTCAAGCCGGTGCTGGCTGCGGCTGCGCTGGAAGCGGGCTTGCAGCCGGTTTTCGAGTGCACCGGCGCGGTGGTAGTGGATGGGCAGATCTTTCGCTGCGCGGGCGGGGTGCCGCATGGACAGGTGGACCTTGCCGCCGCGCTGGAAAAAAGCTGCAACGGCTATTTTATCCGTCTGGGACAGCAGCTGGATGCGGAAAGCTTGCTGGACGCCGCTAAAGCCTTTGGCTTTGGGCAGAGCCTGCCGTTGGCAGAGGGGTTTGCCGCCGAGGCCGGGCAGCTGCCCACCCCGCAGGAGCTGGCGCAAAGCGGGCAGCTGGCTAATTTCAGCTTTGGGCAGGGCAGCCTGCTGGCAGCGCCTATGCAGGTGGCGGCACTGTTCAACACCCTTGCGGCGGACGGCGTATACCGCGCTCCCTATGTGCTGCAAGCCACGCTGGACGAGACCACCGGACAGCCGGTGGAGATCCTCAGCCACCCCCGGGGACGGCGGGTGATCTCAGCACAGAACGCAGCGCTTTTGCGCGCTATGCTGGTACAGGTGGTGCAGCAGGGCACCGCGCAGGATGCCGCCGGGCTTTCCGGCGGGGCGGGCGGCAAGACCGGCACTGCTCAGACCGGGCAGTTCACCCCGGAGGGCACCGAGCGCTGCAACCTGTGGTTTGCGGGGTTCTGGCCGGCAGAAAAGCCCCGCTACACCATTGTGGTATTGCAGGACGGTGCGGTGCACACGGCGTACTCCGGTGCAGCCATCTTTGCGCAGGTCTGCAACGCGCTGGAAGCAGCGGGTTAAATGCGCGGATTCTACTTGCAATTTTGGCTTTGTTATGCTACTATATAGTTGTATTTTTGCGTAGTTTTCCGTATTTACAAATAAAAGGAGCGTTACGATTCATGTCTGTTATCGAAATTGTTGGCGGTGCCATTCTGCTGGTGGCTTCGCTGGTCATCGTTTTCCTCACCCTCATGCAGCACACCCACGGTCAGGGCCTGTCCGGTGCCATCAACGGCAGTGTGGGCGGTGCCAACAATGCACGTCTGACCCCGGCAGATCAGATGCTGGCTAAGGTCACCCGCATTGCAGGCGTGGTGTTCTTTGTGGTTGCTATTCTGGCTTGCCTGTTTGCAGGCCGTCTGGCAGGCTGAGAAGGCGTTGCAGCCCCGTGAACGGACGGGGCTGTTTTTCTGTGCAGAAAAAAGTGTGGGCAGCCGGTTCTGCGGGCTGCCGCAAAGAGGGGACAGGGGAAAGTGCCCGTCCCAAGGCAGGGCTGTGCTCCGCAGGAGATGCACGGCCACGGAAGTGAAGGAGAAAATATTTTATGGCAATGCGCGATAAAATTGAGCACGCGATCCAGAATCAGCCGTGCACCGTAAAAGATCTGAAGAATAAGTTCGGCGGGGATCGCGGCGCAGACCGCAAGGTGATGGAGGCTGTGGACCAGCTGGTGCACGAGGCTGTCATCTGCCAGCGCCAGGGCGTGTTCTTCACCGTGCGCAGCGGCCGTGCCGACAAGGCACTGCTGTGCAAGGTGGTAAAGCTGGGCAAGAACTTTGCCTTTGTCATGCTGGAGGACGGCACCAGCGATATCTTTATCCCCGGCCGGTTCACCCGCGGCGCAATGCCCGGCGACAAGGTGCTGGTGGAAAAGTTTGCACATCCCCGGGTAGAGGGCAGCGATGAGGGCGAGATCCTTGCTGTTCTGGAAGAGAAGAATTCTCTGGTGGGCACCATGCACCGCATGGAGGGCCGCCTGAAGTTTGTGCCGGACGATTGCCCCGCCATCTCCATGCAGGTCATGCGGGACTGCGAAGGCAGCGCCAAGGACGGCGACAAGGTGGCAGTGGAGATCCTGCTGCGCGGCAGCCGTCAGGAGGATCACCGCGTAGGTGTGGCCATGCGCTTTGGCAGCTGCGATGAGGCCAAGCGCTGCGCAAAGGCACTGCTCTACGCGCAGGATATCCGCAACCGCTTCCCGGACAAGGTGCGGGACGAGGCCAAAAAGCTGGACAACGCCGAGGTGTCTGCTGCGGACTGCGAGGGCCGCATGGATCTGCGCGCCCTGCCCATCTTTACCATCGACAGCGCCGAGACCAAGGATATCGACGATGCCATCAGCCTGACCAAGACTCCGGACGGAGGCTTTGAGCTGGGCGTGCACATTGCGGATGTTTCCAACTACGTCAAGCCCGGCTCCGAGCTGGACAACGAGGCCTTTAACCGCGCTACCAGCGTCTACTACGCCGATCAGGTGGTGCCCATGCTGCCCAAGCAGCTGTCCAACGGCATCTGCAGCCTGAATGAGGGCGTGCTGCGACTGGCCTTCTCCTGTTTGATGCGGCTGGATAAGGACGGCAATCTGACCGACTACCGCTTTGTCAAGTCCGTCATCCGCAGCCGGGTCAAGGGCGTGTACTCCGAGATCAACGCCCTGCTGGCCGGCAGCACCGATGACGAACTGACCGGCAAGTACCATGAAGTACTGGCGCAGCTGCCTGCTATGAAGGAGCTGTATGGCCACCGTGCCCGCCTGCGCAAGGAGCGCGGCTGCATGGATATCGAGAGCGGCGAGGTGAAGCTGATCCTGGACGAGGATGGTCACTGCATCGACGTGAAAAAGCGCACCTCCGGCGAGAGCGAGGCCATGATCGAGGAGTTCATGCTGCTGGCCAACCAGTGCGCCGCCCACTTTGCCCGGGTGAAGCAGATCCCCTTTGTGTACCGCGTGCACGAGGAGCCCAACGCCGAAAAGCTGGAGCGTCTGCACGGCCTGCTGCAGGCCTGCGGCGTCAACGACCACTTTGCCAAGGACGTGCCCACCCCCAAGGAGCTGAGCGCCATTCTGGAGGGCGTGCGCGGCACTGCCTACGAGCAGATCATCAATGTTGGTATGCTGCGCTGCATGTCCAAGGCTGTGTACGAGGAAAAACCCAAGGGACACTACGGTCTGGTGTTGCAGGACTATGCCCACTTCACCAGCCCCATCCGCCGCTACCCGGACTTGGCTATCCACCGTATCATGACCGCCCAGCTCAAGGGCACGGACAAGGACACCATGATCCTGCGTTACAGCGAGTTTGCCGAGGACGTCAGCAAGCAGGCCAGCGAGCGCGAAGTCATCGCCATGCAGATCGAGCGCAAGGCCGAGGACTGCTACAAGGCCGAGTATGCACGCCGCCATCTGGGCGAGTGCTACGAGGGCCGCATCTCCGGCGTGACCCAGCGCGGCTTGTTCATCGAGTTGGAAAACGGCGTGGAAGGCTTTGTACCTGCTTCCAGCCTGACCGCCACCGGCACCATGCTTACCGAGGGCGTGCGCCTTTCTGATCCCGTTTCCGGCAAGAACTGGAATCTGGGCGATACCATGATGATCACCATCGTGCGTGCGGACGTCAATCTGGGCAAGATCGACTTTGAGGTCGCCCCGGAAAGTGCAAAGCAGTAACTTTATAATTGAATAAACAACAGACTGCCCCCGAAGCAGCGCGCTAGATCGTGCTGTTTCGGGGGCAGTTTATCGTAGTTCTCAAAATCCTGGCAAAGTAAAATGCCCGCCTGAAAATCAGACAGGCGGGTTTGCCATCATGTAGTCGAAATACAGTCCCTTGTGCAGAGCGTGGGCAAAGCGGGAATCGTTGGTCTCGCCAAGATTATGGCTGATGCCGCGCAGTGTAAGGCTCAGTTTTGCAAGGCGGTAGGCAGCAGCTTTTTTTTGCCATTGTAAAGTTCCTCTGAGTGAAATATGGTCTTGTCGCGATCTTATCATTGGCAGGTAGAAATATCAATTTTGTTATCGGATCATAAACAGTACTATGCGCAACTTTACGGATACCATTCCGGCTGCTGCGTTTTGAGATATGGCATTCTGCAGTGATTCTTCTCGGGTTCTTCGTCAGAACGCAGAAAATGCGGAAACTGCTTGATTTAACTTGGTTTCCGTACTAGAATGGAAACTGGAAAGGCAAATACGGTTTCCACAAGGAGGACGCTCATGCAGGAAAAGCTCGATGCGCTGATGCGCACGCAGGCGATGCAGCTATTCCGTCAACAGGGGCTGCATTTCACCATGCAGCAGGTGGCAGAGCCGCTGCACATCAGCAAAAAGACCATCTACACCGTTTACCCCTCCAAGGAGGCGCTTTTGCTGGATATGGTAGACCACGCCTTTGCAGAGATCCACCGCTGCAAGCAGGAAATTCTGGCGGGCGGTGGTACTTTGCAGGAAAAGCTGCGGGCGGTCATCATTGCCATGCCGGCAGAATATGCCGCGCTGGATCTGCGGCAGATGAAGGAGCTGGACGAAAAATATCCGGTGGTGGCGGCGCGGGTGCGCAGCCAGTTGGAAAACGGGTGGGAGCCCACCATGGCGCTGCTGGAGCAGGCTGTGGCTGAGGGGGTCATGCGTCCGGTATCCCTGCCGGTGCTGCGGCAGATGATCACCGCATCCATCGAGAGTTTTCTGGCAGACCGCAGTCTGGCAGAAAGCGGGGTGCAGTATGTGGCTGTACTGGAGGAAATGATCTCGATTTTACTGGAAGGAGTGCTGTCGCGATGAAACACAGCTTTTGTGAGGATTGGGAGTTCACACGACACTGGACAGAGGCCTTTGGCAAGGGGCTGCCGGTGCCAAAACAACAAGCCGTCCGCTTGCCCCATACCTGCCGGGAGGTGCCGCTGCACTATGCCACCCCCGCTGATTACGAGATGGTCTGTGGCTACCGGAAGCGGTTCCGGGTGCCGCCGGTGCAGGCTGCGCCCCGACTGTTTGTCCGCTTTGACGGCGCTGCCCATCAGGCGGTGGTGCGGGTCAACGGCAGGGTTGCCGGGCAGCACCGGGGTGGCTATACCGGCTTTACGGTGGAGATTACCGACCTTGTGGACCGGGAGGGTGAAAACCTGCTGACCGTGCAGCTGGACACCCGTGAAGACCCAACGATTCCACCCTTTGGTTTTGTCATTGATTACCTGACCTACGGCGGGCTGTACCGGGAGGTCTGGTTGGAAGCTACGGCAGAAAGCCGCCTGACCGATTTGTTCGTCTACACGCCCACCCTGCAGGAGGCTGTGGTGCAGTGGACGGCAGAGCTTACGCCCGCAACCGCGGCTGTCCGCATCCGGCTGGAGACCGCTGAGGGCACTTTGCTGGCAGAGCAGACTGCACCTGCGGCAGAAACCGGGAAGATGCAGCTTTCTGTGCCGGAAGCACAGCCGTGGGATACAGAGCACCCGGTTTTGCATCATGCCATTGCAGAGCTTTTGAACGCATCCGGACAGCCCATCGACCGCAAACAGGTGACGTTTGGCTTCCGCACCGCAGAGTTCCGGGCGGATGGTTTCTACCTCAACGGCAAAAAGACCTTTCTGCGGGGTCTGAACCGACACCAGAGCTACCCTTACATCGGCTATGCCGCACCGGAAAGCTTGCAGCGGGAGGATGCCCGCATTTTGCAGGAGGAACTGCATTGCACCGCCGTGCGCACCAGCCACTACCCCCAAAGCCAGTATTTTCTGGACGAGTGCGACCGGCGGGGTCTGCTGGTGTTCACCGAACTGCCGGGCTGGCAGCACATCGGAGATGCTGCATGGAAAGACGCTGCCTGTGCAATGTTACAAGAGATGATCTTGCAGAACCGCAATCATCCTAGCATCATCATGTGGAGTATCGGCAACGAGATTCCAGAACAGTGGAGCAAGGAGGGTGTGCAGATTGCCAAGCGTCTGCAGGATATCTGTCATCAGTACGACCCATCCCGCCCTGTAACCCAGGGTATGGATAAGGCTGAGGATGCCCTGAAGAGTGGATTTGCCCAGGTGATGGACGTTCCGGGCTTCAACTATCGCGTACATAAATATTATAAGAATATTGAGCAGTTGCCCCAGGGCTTCCTCCTCGGTTCAGAAACCGCCTCTACGGTCAGCTCCCGTGGCGTATACAAGTTCCCGGTAGTGGTAAGTGATAAGGCTACCTATCCTGATGGTCAGTGCTCAAGCTATGATACCGAATACTGTTCCTGGAGCAATCTTCCGGATGATGACTGGAAGATGCAGGATGACTACAGTTGGGTAATCGGTGAGTTTGTATGGACCGGTTACGACTATCTGGGCGAGCCGACTCCTTACGATACCTACTGGCCAAGCCGCAGCAGTTACTTCGGCATCTGCGACCTTGCCGGACTTCCAAAGGACCGCTACTATATGTATCGTGCCCGCTGGAACGAGCAGCAGCATACTACCCATCTTCTTCCTCACTGGAACTGGAAGGGCAGGGAAGGAAAGGTTACCCCTGTATATTGCTATACCGATGGTGTGGAAGGCGAGCTTTTCGTCAACGGCAATAGTCAGGGCAGAGTGCGCAAGGACAAGTCAAGCCGTCTGGACCGCTACCGTCTGCGCTGGAACAATGTGAAGTATGAACCGGGTGAGATTCGCGTGGTTACTTACAACCAGTATGGCGAAAAGGTTGGTGAGGACGTGAAGCGTACTGCCGGCGAGCCTGCACAGATGAAGTTCAGCGTAGAAACACCTGATCATGAGCCTATTGCCTGCATGGTAGAAGGCTGTACCGATGAGCACAATGTGCTGCTGAATGCCGATGGCAACGACCTTGCCTTCATCACCGTGAGTCTGCAGGATAAGGACGGCAATGAATGTCCGCTTGCCGATGACGAACTGACCTTCGAGGTGAGTGGTGCCGGCACTTTCAAGGCAGCCTGCAACGGCGATGCCACATCGCTCGAACCGTTCACCCAGCCACAGATGAAACTCTTCTCTGGCAAACTCGTTGTCATCGTACAGAGCAGCAAGCAGAAGGGCGACATCATCCTGAAGGTAAAAGACAGCAAGCGAAATATCGAAAAGTCGATTACGCTCCAGGCAATATAAGAAGACTGAGACAGATTTCAGTTGGTTATAAAGTATATAGTTTATATCGGATTCTCTGGGAATAGCAGCGGCTATTTTTCCCAGGGGATTCTTTTTTTTTTGAATTTTCTCCGATATTTTTTGGCGTTATCATGAATATTGTGTAAATTTGCACACATGAAGAAGTCAAAAGAACCTATAAACCGCATCAGCATGGCAATTGCTATGCTCTTTATTTCGCTCGCCATCTATGCGCAGCGTTTCGTTAACACCTCCCTTGAAGGTGCTCAGTCCGTTTGTGCCATTACCCAGGACAGTGATGGAATGATATGGCTCGGAACCGACAACGGTCTTTACAGCTATGATGGTTATCATGGCTACCGCCATTTTCAGGAACATACATTCAGCAATACGCGTGTCAATGCGCTCGGTTTCGAGGGCAGGATGCTCTATCTGGCTACTGGCAACGGCATCCTGAA
>OHUH01000237.1_pt1 | contig 10308 bp, 8 predicted proteins | sample 1579171 | NCBI WGS metagenome assembly OHUH01 (sample SAMEA3882541, study PRJEB24775) | human gut metagenome | biome: human-associated habitat; feature: intestine environment; material: feces | place: Netherlands | collected 2009/2010 | reverse complement strand
TCGACGGTCTACCCGGCGGCGGGCTGGGTGTAGACAACAGCGCCGTTGGCCACGGAGTTGTCGGACATGGGCTTCTTGGTCACGCGCAGACCCATATCTTTCAAGGTCTGCTCGGCATCCTCGGCCACCATGTTCTTCGTCTCGGGGATCGTGACGTACTGGGTGCCCAGACTGACGGTCAGCACGATGCGCTGCTTCTCCTTGACGGTACGCCCAGCCTTGGGGGTCTGGCGGATGATCGTGCCCGCGGGTTCACTGGAATACTCCTCCGGGAATTCGGCGCGCAGCAGGTTGTTGTAGTCGGTGGCGAGGAACTCGTCCTTTGTCATGCCCACAAAGCTGATGACCTGCACATCGGCACGGTTAGAGAACAGCAGGTTGCTGGAATTGGTGAAGATCAGATAGATCAGGATGGCAGCGCCGATGACAAACGCCACGGCCATGCCGAAGAAGGCCGAAACCCACATCCAGAAGAGGGCGCCGGGGCCGCCGACGGAAATGGCGCCGGTGACGCCCAGGATATTGCCGGGGCCGACGCGCATGGCCGAGGACAGGAAGAAGGCCGCCAGCGGGGAAATACCCGTTTTGGCCGTGCGGCGGTGGACCATCATCTTGATGCCGCTCTTGAAGTGCGTCACCTGGATGAAGCCCAGGCGCAGGCTGAAGTAGATGCCGGCGCCGAAAAGCACGATGACCGCCAGGGAGAAATTCCCCAGGATCGGAATGGCCTTATAAAACGCGAAGTTTGTCGGGAAATCCCAGAAGAAATCCGACAAAGGGCCGACGAATGTCAAAATGCTGTTGACACTCTCAAACAACTCTTTCATGAAAATACCCCTCTCTGCAGTCCTGCCACGGCGGGCAGGAGAAATCCAACGGAAACTGCATATAATTTTTGTTCATTATAGTACATTTGGAAATAAATGTTAACAGTCCGAACACGGAAAACGGCGAAAATGTCGCAAATATAATGTATACACAGTCATTCTGCTAATTTTTGAACACTGCGGCGCCGCCATCCGCCCCGCCGCAGGCACAAAAAAAGCCTTCCGCTTGCACGGAAGGCCGTTGTTTCGTGGCAGCGCCAATGGGGATCGAACCCATGATTTCGCCTTGAGAGGGCGACGTCTTAGCCTCTTGACCATGGCGCCATGTGGAATTGTGTAACCATTATACTACATTTTCTGCCCTTTGGGAAATCATACGGGCAAAAAAAATGGCTCCGGGACTAGGGCTCGAACCCAGACAAGAAGATCCAGAATCTCCTGTGCTACCATTACACCATCCCGGAGTGACGTTACTCGTATATAGTAAACCCTCGGCGTAAATCTGTCAAGAGGTTTTTCAAAAAAACTTTCAACGGCGGAAAAATTTGTGCTAAAATGAGGGTACATCATTGTAAAACGTTATGGAAAGAGGAATCCTATGCATCAATATCTGACCTTCATCGGCGATTTTCCCATCCGCATGTACGGCCTCATGCTCTGCCTGGCCATCTTCATGGCGACGGCGACGGCCTATTTCCTGGCCCGCCAGGACGGCCGCTGGCACCGATACGTGCTGGACCTGGGCATTTACGGCGGCTTTGCCCGCCTGTGGGACGTGTTCTTCTTCGACTGGTCCTATTACCAGGACCACCTGCTGGAAATCCCCTTCGTCTGGCAGGGCGGCATGGCCGTCCAGGGCGGTATGCTCGCCGGCCTGGCCGCGGGCATCTGGTACTGCAAGCGGCACCGCATCGACTGGATCGCCCTGGCCGACATCACCTGCCCGGCCATGATCCTGGGGCAGGCCATCGGCCGCATGGCGAACCTGCTGAACGGCGATGCCTTCGGTGCCCCGACGGGCGGCAATTTCGGCATCCTCTACCCCGAAGGCACCCTCGCCCGCGCCACTTACGGCAGCCAGCCCCTGTGGCCGGCCGAAGTGTGGGAAGGCCAGATCGACGTCGTCATCTTCGCCCTCCTGCTCCTCTTCCGCTCCTTCCGCCACACGAAAGGCCAGACGCTCTGCCTGTACGGCTTCCTGTACTCCCTGGAACGCTTCTGCCTGGAATTTCTGCGCGGCGACTACGCGGAACCGTGGCTCTTCGGCCTGACGAGCGCCCAGTCCACGAGCCTCTTCTTCATGATTGTCTGCGCCGCCTTCTTCCTCTACGCCGCCTGGTACGGCCGGCGCCATCCCGAAGCCATCATGCAGCCCGGTGCCGCCGTCATCGTCTCCGAGGACGACACGGAAACGGACCCTGCCGAATCCCCAACCGATGTCCTGTCCGGCCGGGACGCAAAAAAGCACCGCAAAAAACGCAATTAAACGAACAACCCCCGAAAACCGGCTGTCTCCTGAAGGAGGCCCGGTTTCCGGGGGGTTTATTTTATGCTGCCGCAGCTGTCACTGCTGCTTGTCCAGCCCTTCATCGAGGCTGCCGCTGCGGAATCCCTGCAGATCCGCCGCCACGTATTGGAAGCCCAGTTCCTTAAAGCGGTCGATGATGCGCGACCGGGTGCGTTCCTGCGTCAAGAGCGTGATCTGGTGCGGGTCCACTTCGATGCGGGCCAGGTTGCCGTGGGCCCGGACGCGGATAAGGTCAAAGCCCAGTTCGGACAAATAGGTTTCCGCCGCCTCGACGCGGGCCAGCTTTTCCGGCGTAATGGGTTCCCCGTAGGGAATGCGGCTCGCCAGGCAGGCGTACGACGGTTTGGAAGCCGTGAAGAGGCCGATTTCCCGGGACAGGGCGCGGATATCTTCCTTCGTCAGCCCCGCTTCCTGCATGGGGCTGCGGATGCCCAGTTCCTCCAGGGCCTTGGCACCCGGGCGGTATTCCTTCAGGTCGTCCATGTTGCCGCCGTCCACGACATGCGTAAACCCATCCTGGGCCGCCACGGTCTGGATGGCGCTGAAGATGGCCTTTTTGCAGTAATAGCAGCGGTCGGGCTGGTTGGCCACGAATTCGGGAATCTCCATCTGGTCCACTTCCAGATAGCGGTGGCGCACCCCGAAGAGGCTGACCAGTTTGGCCGCGTCCCGCTTTTCCTTTTCAGCATAGCTGATGGACGTGACGGTCACGGCCATGACCTTCATGGAGTTCACGTGGGCCGCCTCGGCCAGCAGGAAGGCCGAATCGGCGCCGCCGCTCAGGGCGACGGCCACGTTGCCCATTTCGCCGAGGATTTCCCGCAGTTTCAGTTCCTTCTTGTGCAGGGCGTCGTATTTCAGTTTGCGTTTGGCTGTCACGCTTGGCATGGTAGGCATGGAAATCACCGTCCCTTACTTGAGGATGCTTTGCAGGAAACTCCGCAGGCGTTCGTTCTTCGGATGGCCGAAAATCTCTTCCGGCGTGCCCTGTTCCTGCACGATGCCGTCGCACATGAAGAGCACTTTCGTCGCCACTTCGCGGGCAAAGCCCATTTCATGGGTGACGACGACCATGGTCATGTGGTCTTCGGCCAGGTTGCGCATGGTCTTGAGCACTTCGCCCGTCAGTTCCGGATCCAGGGACGACGTGGGTTCGTCGAAGAGCATGATGTTCGGTTTGTTGCACAGGGCGCGGGCAATGGCCACGCGCTGCTGCTGGCCGCCGGACAGGCGGCGCGGATACTGGTCCTGCTTGTCTTCCAGGCCGACCTTGCGCAGCAGGGCCAGGGCCTCCTGGCGCACTTCTTCGACAGGCCGGTGCTGGACGCGCACGGGCGCCTCCATCAGGTTCTGGAGCACCGTCATGTGGGGGAACAGGTTGAACTGCTGGAAGACCATGCCCATTTTGCAGGCAATGCGCGAGGCGTCGGGACTGTATTTGACTTCGCCGTCGGGCGTCGTCTCCGCCAGGGTCTCCCCTTCGATGACGATGCTGCCGCCGTCGATGGTTTCCAATTTGTTCAGGCAGCGCAGCAGCGTGCTCTTGCCGCCGCCGGAAGGGCCGATGATGGCCACCACTTCGCCTTCGCCGACCTCCAGGTCGATGCCCTTGAGCACGTCCAGGTCGTCGAAGCTTTTCTTGATGTTTTTCGCTACAATCTTTTCCATTTGCTTCCTCTGTCTCTCTACATCTTATCGGTACGCGTCAATCCCATTTCGCGTAGTGCTTTTCCAGTCTGTTGAACCCGGCCGTCAAGATGAGGGTCATGATCAGGTAGAACACGCCGGCCACGAGGAACGGCATGATGTTGAAGTCGCGCTGCACGAGGTTGCGGGTCGTGCGCAGCAGGTCGTTCATGGCCAGAATGTAGATCAACGACGTATCCTTGACGAGGGTGATGGTTTCATTGCTGATAGGCGGCAGAATGATCTTGATGACCTGCGGCAGGATGATGCGGCGCATGGTCTGGATGTAGTTCATGCCGAGGGTCTTGGCGGCTTCGTACTGGCCCTTGGGGATGGCCTGGATGCCGGCGCGGAAGATTTCGCAGAAATAGGCGGCGTAGTTCAGCACGAAGGCCAGGACCGCCGCGGGAAAGTCGTCGAGACGCATGCCGATGTACGGCAGGAACGGCAGGCCGAAGTACACGAAGAGCAGCTGCAGCATCAGGGGGGTGCCGCGCAGCACGTACACGTAGGCCGCCACGATCTTGCGGAGCCAGCCGAACCCGGAGACGCGGGCGAAGGCCAGCACGATGCCCAGGGGAATGGACAGCACGATGGTGATGAAGAACAGGCGCAGGGTGTCCATGGTGCCGTGGAGCATCTGCGGGAGAATCGAAATAACGTAATCCATAGAATAACCTCAAATCACGCCGAAAAGGCCGATGGTAAATGCCACCGGCCTTTTAAGCTGGAATTAATAGTGGATGATGTCGGAACCGAACCACTGCTGGGAAATCTTCTTGGCAGTGCCGTCCTTCTTCATTTCATCCAATGCCTTGTCGATGCGGTCCGCAAATTCCTTGTCGTTCTTGCGGAAGCCGACGCCGACGACTTCTTTACCCAGGCCTTCGTCCAGCAGTCTGTATTTGCCGGGGGCCTTCTTCATGTAGTAACGGGCCAGGATTTCGTCGACCACGAGGGCGTCCAGACGGCCGGAGTCGATGTCGAGGAAAGCGGCTGCGAAGTCAGGATACTTTTTGTATTCCTTCAGGCCTTTGCGCAGGTCGGAGAACTTGCCGTCCAGCAGGTAGCTGCCGGTGGAGTCGTCCTGCACGCCGACGGTCTTGCCTTTCAGGTCCGCCAGGGTCTTGATGGGGGAAGCGGTCGGAACGGCCACAACCTGGGCGTTGTTGATATAGGGTTTGGAGAAGTGGATGACCTTTTCACGTTCCGGGTTGATGGTGAAGCAGTTCCAGATGGCGTCAATGCGTTTGCCGTTCAGTTCGGCTTCCTTGGCGCTCCAGTCGATGGGCTTGAATTCAACTTCCATGCCGGCGCGCTTGCAGGCCTCGCGGGCCATGTCGATGTCGAAGCCGACAATTTTGTTGTCTTTGTCGCGGAAGCCCATGGGGGCAAAGTTGTCATCCAGGCCGATGACCATTTTCTTGGGGCCGCTGCCGCCGCAGCCGGACAGGGCCAGGATCGTCAGTAAGGACAGTACGAGAACCAGTAACTTTTTCATGATTGCACCTCTCCAAGTAAGTTTCTCTTCGGGGCCGTCTTCCCGGGGGAAGGGCGTCCTCTTTTCGTGAGCTTGTCCTTATTATACTTTATCATGCTAAACTTGTAAAGGTGTAAATAGAAAAATTTTCATCTTTTTTCCCGGCCGTCCCCCGCCCTGCCCTGCGGGGCCCCTTTGCGGCCTCACGGACGGGACATCGTACGGTACCGGCGGCGCACCAGGATCAGCCGTCCCAGCAGGAGCAGCGCCGACGCGGCCAGGCCGAAGTCGAGGCTCTGCCAGTAGGACGCGGCGCCGTGGCCCAGGCAGTAGTCAAAAAAGAGGCCCACGGGGGCGCAGATGACCCAGTAGGCGACGACGGCCGAGTAAAAGGGAAAGCGGACTTCCTTGTACCCGCGCAGGATGCCCTGGATGGGGGCTGCCACGGCGTCGCCCATGACGAAGAGGCTGCCGTAGGCCATAAACGCGGCACAGATGGCCCGCGCCTCCGGTTCGTCCAGGTAGAGGGCCGCAATGCCGTCGCGGCCCAGGTAGATGAGGCTCGGGATGATGAGGGCGCAGGTCCAGTTGAAGGACAGGCCCACGTTGCCGTAGTGCTCTGCGCCGAGCCAGCGCCGGGCCCCTGCTTCGATGCCGACGAGGATGGTCATGCTCAGGGACACGCTCAGGGGGATCATGTAGACGAGGCTCGTGAAGCTCATGGCCGCCTGGGACGCCGCAATGGTCTCCGTGCCGAATTTGGCGACGAGGAAGGCGATGGCGCCGAAAATGCTCGTCTCCACGAAAATGGAGAGGCCGATGGGCACGCCGATGCGCAAAAATTCCGCAATAAGGGACAGATCCGGCAGCAGCGGCCGCTCCAGGATGCGGATGTCCCTGTAGCGCGCGTCCTTTCGCAAAATCAGGCAGAAGAAGGCGAAGACGAACCAGTTCGTCAGGCCCGTGGCGATGCCGGCGCCGACGCCGCCCAGGGCCGGCAGGCCCAGCTTGCCGTAAATGAGCACGTAGTTCAGGCACACGTTGACGGGCAGCGTCGTCAGGAAGACCATCATCGTGAGATGCGTGCCACCCAGGGTATCGATGAGGGAACGCAGCACGTTGTTGAGGAAGAAGGGCACGAGGCCGATGCCGATGCCGGCCAGGTACCACACGGCCACGCGGGCCACTTCGGCCTCGACGCCCAAGTGCTGCACGATGGGCGTCAGGAAGAGCCAGCCGGCGGCATAGCAGAGCGCCGCCAGGGCCAGGGCCAGCCACAGGCCGTGGCGGATGACGCGCACGATGCCGTCGCGCCGCCCGGCGCCCAGCAGCTGCGCCGTAATGGGCATGGCCGCCGTCAGGATGCCGTTCAGGGTCGTGAAGACGGGCATCCAGATATTGCCGCCGATGGACGTGCCCGCCAGCTGGGATGCGCCGGCGTGGCCGCTCATGACGGTGTCGCAGAAGTTCATGCCGATGATGGCGGTCTGCGTAATGAAGATCGGAATCATGACGCTGAAGAAGCGCCGGTACTTGGCGCGCACGTCCGTTCCGAAAAGTCTTTCTTTCAGGTTCATGGCAAACTCATACAAATGTCAGGGAAGCAGGCACGCAGGGGTCAGGACTCCGCCAGTTCACTCAGGTACGCCCAGCGTTCCATCATGGCGTCTTCCTTGCGCTGCGCCTCTTCCAGTTGTTTCGTCAGGCCGGCCAGTTTCTCAAAATCGCCGCCGGCCTGCTCGATCTGCAGGTTCAGCATCTTCAGGATGGCGTCCTGCTCCGCGATTTTCTCTTCCAGATTGTCCCGTTCCACCTTTTCGCTGAAGGTGATCTTCCGCGGGCCTTCGGCCGCCGCGGCTTCCGTTCCGCCGCTCCGGGCGGCCTCGTCCGGATTTTCTTCCCGGGCAGTTTCCCGCGGGACGCCCCGTCCCGGGCCGGTGCCTCGTCCGCGGCCTGCCACAGGACCTGGCCGTGCAGGTCCGGTTCGGGCTCCGTGCCGCGGACCGCGGCCTCGTAGTCGCTGTAGCCGCCGGGATACTGGGTCAGGCGCCCGTCCGCCCCGACGGCGAAAATCTTCCGGGCAAAGCGGTCCAGGAAATAGCGGTCGTGGGACACGGCGATGACGGCGCCGGGGAAGCTGTCCAGATACTCTTCCAAGACGGACAGGGTGGGAATGTCGAGGTCGTTCGTCGGTTCGTCCAGCAGCAGCACGTTCGGCGCCTCCATGAGGATGCGCAGCAGGAAGAGGCGCCGCTGCTCGCCGCCGCTGATGCTGCCCACGGGCACCCACTGCAGTTCCGGCGGGAACAGGAAGCGTTCCAGCATCATGGCGGCGCTGATCCGCTCCCCGTCGGCCGTCAGCACGTAGTCCCCGGCGTCGCGGATGTACTCCAGCACTTTTTCCTTCGGGTCGGGAAATTCGCTCGTCTGGGAGAAATAGCCGATTTTGACGGTCTGGCCCCGTTTGATGGTGCCGCCGTCCGGTTCCCGCCGGCCGGCGATCATGTCCATGAGGGTCGTCTTCCCCGCCCCGTTGGGGCCCACGATGCCCACGCGGTCGTTGCGCAGCAGGATATAGCTGAAATCGCGGATATAATAATGGCCGTCGTACTGCGCGCTGACCCGGTCCAGTTCGATGACCGTCCTGCCCAGGCGAGACGCGGCGGAAGAAATTTCCAGCTCGCGGTTCACGACCTTCTCTTTGGCCGCGGCCTCGATATCCTGGAAGCGTTCCACGCGGTCCTTCTTCTTCGTGCGGCGCGCTTCGGCCCCGCGCTGGATCCAGGCCAGTTCGCGGCGGTAGATGTTCTGCAGTTTGCGGTACGCCGCCGACTCCTGCTGGCGCCGTTCGGCCCGCTTTTCCAGAAAGCCCGTGTAATTCGCCTTATACAGGTACGCGCGGCCGTTGTCCAGTTCCAGCGTGCGGTTCACGACGCGGTCGAAAAAGTAGCGGTCGTGGGTGACCATGAGCAGGGCTCCCTTGCGCTTCGCCAGCTCGCCCTCCAGCCAAGCCACGGTGGCGCTGTCCATGTGGTTCGTCGGTTCGTCGAGGATCAGCAGGTCCGACGGACGCACCAGCACCCCCGCCAGGGCGACGCGCTTGCGCTGCCCCACGGACAGTTCCCCGACGGGCTGGTCCATGTCCGTGATGCCCAGGCGCGTCAGCACGGCCCGGGCCTCGCTTTCCAGCTGCCAGGCGAAGTTGCGGTCCATTTCCTGCTGCACTTCGAGGAGGCGCCGCTGGACGCCCTTGTCCTCGGGGTGGTCCGCCGTCTCCTGCAGGACCTTCTTGTAGCGGCGCAGGAGCACCATCATGGGCGAATTGCCCCGGAAGATCTGTTCCATGACCGTCGCCTGCGGGTCGTAGGGCGGATACTGGGGCAGGTACTCGATGACGCACCGCCCGTTCGGCGTGATCTTCCCCGGCACGCCCGTGTCCCCGTCGCGTCCGCCGTCCAGGGTGGCGATATGGCGCAGCAGGGTGGATTTGCCCGTGCCGTTCACGCCGATGACGCCGATCTTGTCACCGGTACTGATATTGAAATTGACATCTTTGAACAGGGTGCGCACGCCGTAGCTGTGCGCCAGCCCTTCAATAGTAAGAAGCAGCATGTCTGTGCCTCCGGAAATTCAGGTTTCGTCCGGGACGGTGCCGCGCGGCGCCGTCCGGACACGATACGTCTTATTATACTATAACGGCGCAAAAGTGCAAAAAAATAGCGGTCTGCTGGAAGACCGCAAAGCAAGACAAAGTATGTGAGTGTGGTATGGATATTATATAGATCATGCGTTACTTTGTTCGCGCATCATCTGCAGGATGACATGGTGCGAAGTACGCCACTTGAGAACCAGGGCGATGACGAGGTTCAGGACGAAGCACCCGGAGAAAAAGTACAGCGTCAGCGAATAGCTGTGCGTGTTTTCGTAAATGACGGACAGGGCCAGGGGGCCCATGATGCCGGCAATGCCCCACGCCGTGAGGATTTTGCCGTGGATGGCGCTCAGTTCCTTCGTGCTGAACAGGTCCGACAGGTAGGCGGGCATGCAGGAGAAGCCGCCGCCGTAGCAGGAGATGATGAGCAGGACCAGCGCCTGGAACAGGAAGCTGTCCGTCGTGGAAGCCAGCGCGTAGAACGCGCCGATCTCAATCAGGAAGAAGAGTACATAGACGTTGCGCCGGCCGAGATAATCGGACACGGTGGACCAGATGATGCGGCCGCCGCCGTTGACGAGGCCGATGATGCCGACCATGGACGCTGCCTGGGCGGGTGTCATGCCGACCACTTCCTGGCCCATGGGCGAAGCCACGGCCAGCAGGGCGATGCCGCAGGAAATGTTGATGAAGAAGATCCACCACAGGGCGTAGAAATGCCAGGTCTGCAGGGCTTCCTTGGCGCTGAAGGCGTCCACGCAGGGAAGCATCTTCCCCATTTTCGGGTGGTCCGCCAGCTTGACGGCTACGGTCTTCAGCTTGTCCAGTTTGCCGGCCTTGCGGTCCTGTACATCGTTCCCGTGGGACGCGACCGGCAGGCCGTTGGCCTTCAGGAATTCGTCCGGCGGGGGTGCCAGGTAGAGGGCCGACGCGGAAATGATGACGATGTAGGCGCAGCCCAGGATCAGAAAGTTCGGAATCAGGCCCAGGGTCGCCACAATGCGCTGCATGAGCGGACCGGCGATGAGGGCGGCGAAGCCGAAGCCCATGATGGCGAGGCCCGTGGCGAAGCCGCGGTGTTTCGGGAACCATTTCACGAGCGTGGAAACGGGCGTGATATAGCCGATGCCGAGGC
>OHUH01000235.1_pt1 | contig 10576 bp, 10 predicted proteins | sample 1579171 | NCBI WGS metagenome assembly OHUH01 (sample SAMEA3882541, study PRJEB24775) | human gut metagenome | biome: human-associated habitat; feature: intestine environment; material: feces | place: Netherlands | collected 2009/2010 | reverse complement strand
GGCGGTTATGTAGGTAATGACGGTGTACCTCGTCTGAATGTGCTCGATGTACAGATGCAGATTCGCCGTCTGCCAAAGCCGGTCATCGCTATGGTGAATGGTTATGCCATCGGTGGCGGACATGTGCTTCATGTGATGTGCGACCTGACCATCGCTTCAGAGAATGCCATCTTTGGACAGACTGGTCCTAAGGTAGGAAGCTTCGATGCCGGTTTCGGTTCTTCTTATCTGGCAAGAATGGTGGGTCAGAAGAAGGCTCGCGAAATTTGGTTCCTCTGCAAGCAGTATTCTGCCAAGGAGGCTGAAGAGATGGGAATGGTGAACAAGGTGGTGCCTCTCGAAAAGTTGGAAGATACCTGTGTAGAGTGGGCTGAAATCATGATGGAGCGTTCGCCTCTGGCACTCCGTATGATCAAGGCTGGCTTGAATGCCGAACTGGATGGTCAGGCTGGTATTCAGGAGTTGGCTGGCGATGCCACGATGCTCTATTATACGATGGATGAGGCTCAGGAAGGTGGCAAGGCGTTCCTTGAGAAGCGCAAGCCTCGCTTCGAGGATTATCCTCAGTTCCCATAATTTCATCAGCAATAAACAATAAAAAACCTCGGAAGAAAAGCAATCTGCCAATCTTCCGAGGTTTCTTGTTTTTTTTATTCGTGAGTAGCGAATCTCTGCTCTGCCAGTTTCTCGTATTTGGTGCCTGGCTTGCCATAGTTGGCATACGGCCAGATGCTGATGCCGCCACGAGGAGTAAAGATGCCTGTTACCTCTATATATTTAGGGTCCATCAGTTTGATGAGATCCTTCATGATGATGTTTACGCAGTCTTCATGGAAATCGCCATGGTTGCGGAAACTGAAGAGATAAAGTTTCAGACTCTTGCTCTCTACCATCTTTACGTCAGGAATATAGCTGATGCGAATCTCTGCGAAATCTGGCTGTCCCGTAATAGGGCAGAGCGATGTAAACTCAGGGCAGTTAAAACGTACCCAGTAATCATTGCCAGGATGCTTGTTCACGAAAGTTTCGAGCACTTCTGGCGCATAATCCATTCTATATGTAGTCTTGGCACCTAATGCCTGAAGACCGTCTTCTTTTCTATCCACGCTTGGTAATGTTTTAATGTTTTATATTTACTGATGTCTTTTAGCCGAGGCTGAAGATCTTGAATACATTGTAGGAGATGTTATTGTCGTATGCATCTTCACCTTCATGCTTCTTCACGTATTTCACTACACGGATGGTCAGAGGCAATACCACAATCTCGTAGGCTGTCTTCAGTATCACCTGCCAGAGCATGAGCCAAGGCAATTCTGATGCAGGCACCACACCGCCCAGGGCAAGTGGGAAGAAGATAAGACTGTCGCAACTCTCACCTGCAATGGTACTGAGGATGGCACGGGCAGAGAAATGCTTGCCGCCATCGCGGATTTTCATCACGCTCATTACATAAGCATTGGCAAACGAACCGATGATGAAGGCTACGAAAGAGGCTGCTGCAATGCGGGGTGCCAGACCGAAGATGGCATGAAAACCGGCATCGTTGGTCCAATAAGGCGCTGCTGGAATTACATCGCAGATAGCACCCAGTGCCACGAAGAAGAAGTTCATCGCAAAGCCGGTCCAGATCAACAGACGCGCTTTTTGATAGCCCCATACTTCACATATCACATCGTTGATAATGTAGCTTACAGGGAATACGATGAGTCCACCGGTAAGGGAAATTGGCCCGAAGGCGATTTGCTTTGTTTCGAGTACGTTTGCTGCAATCAGGCAAACGCAGAAGAGGATGCTGAAAAGCATAAACAGCACGCTCACTTGAGTTTTTTTCTTGTCCATTTTCTTGTTTTTTACGAGGTTTACCAAGCACTCGGGTTATTGAATATGATGATTCTTTTCAGAAATCGGCTGCAAAATTACAACATTTCTTCTTAATAGCCAAATATTTGGGCAAAAAAATGGCTCCAAATACTAATCACTAGCACTTGGAGCCCTTATCTAACTAAAAACCTAAAACTTTTTTCTAAAAACTAAACCTAACAATCTTAACCTATGAGAAACTAACCTTTTCAGATTATATTGTGATAGCGAAATAACACTCTTGTTATCCGCTGTCATCTGTCAACAAGCAACAGATATACCAAAAAGTAGTTTCATGACAAGATGTCAGAGAAAATTTACTTTTCCATAAACTTCTTTGCAGCTCTTAACTGATGCCTCATCACACTCAGGAATTCCTGACTCTCCTGCAGTACGTTGAGATAAACCAGAGAAATCTGCATCAGCGTATTGTCTGTCATGTGCTGGATGCGGTCGATATGCTTCTTGCGGAGAACTGAAAGCTCGTCTTTGCAGGCATCTGCCTCGGCAAGTATCTCGCGATAGCTGTCATATCTGCCAGTTTCAATCAGTTCGCAGCTCATGCGCATCAGGTCGTTGATCTTCTGGCGTACAGGAGCAAACTCCTTGATGTATTCAGCAGGAAGCGGATTGAAGTTGTTGTCAACATGTTCCTTGATTGGGTCGAGCATACGGCGCAGAGAGTAGATAAACTGCTGGTTGCTGTTGGCACCCAGATGGAACCAGGTGTTGCGCTCGATGGCAATCTCGATAGGCGATTTCTTCAAACCGAGCATCTCCTGACGGCGGAACTTCTTTAGCATATCCTGTTCCTTCTTCAGATCCTTGTTGGCATGACGAAGGTTGCGGGTATTCTCGTTAGCAAGACCATCCATAATCTGGTTGAACTCGTTCAGGGCGAAGTGGCAGACGTAAGACTGGGTGCGTGAAACCTGGCGGCGAAGCAAATCCCATACAATCTCTGGGTCGCGGGAACGCATCATCAGCTGGAAGGTACTACTCTTGCCCTCTTCCTTAGCCTTCTTGTTATACTTGATGTTGCTGCGGATGAGCAGGTAGATAACCAAGCCCATGAAGCAAGCCTGGATGCCCACACCACCGAAGTGCATGATGATACAAACAATGGCGCAGGCTGCGAAAGCTACACCGGCTGTGATGAACCAACCACCGATTACACTCAATACACCTGTTACACGGAATACGGCACTTTCACGGCTCCATGCTCTATCAGCAAGTGAAGAACCCATAGCTACCATGAAGGTAACGTAGGTGGTAGAGAGAGGCAACTTCAGGTTGGTACCGATGGTGATCAGCATAGAAGCAAGTACCAGGTTTACGGCTGCACGAACCACGTCGAAAGCGGCACTCTCCTCGAGTTCAACATCATTCTTGTCGAAACGGCTGTTGATCCAGTTCATCAGCGCCTTTGGCATAAACTGCTTCAACCATGAATCTGTAGCCTGGCAGTTGCGTACAATCACGCGGGCTGCAGAAGAACTGCCGAACATCTCATCGCCCTCGTCCTGACGGCTCAAGTCAACAGAAGTCTTGATTACGTTCTGTGCCTTTTTGGATGTCGCCATGGCGATAATCATCACGGCACCGGCAGCAAGCAGGAAGCCTGGAGTAGTCTTGGCATTCTCCATCAATGAAGTCATCATAAACTGGTCTGGTGCTGCACCGTTGGCATTTGCCATATAGTCCTGATAAGAAGAGAGACCAGCCAGAGGCACACCGATGAAGTTTACCAGGTCGTTACCAGCGAAAGCCATAGCCAGGGCGAAAGTACCCATCAGCACCGTAAACTTGAAGATGTTGACACGGCAGAGGTGCAGGAATTCCATTACAACAGCAGATACCACGAAGGTGATGCAGATGAGGAAACCGAGATTCTGGTCGATGTAATCGCGCACCTCAGCAGGCAGGTAAGGACTCTTGCCCAACCCCTTCATGAAGATGAAGTAAGAGAGGGCTGTAAAGGCGATACCGCCGAAGATAGCGATGCTGTAGCGGCTGTGCTTGCGGTAGTTGAAGGTGAAAATGATACGGGAAAGCCACATCACAAAGGCACCAAACACGAAGGCGATGATGACAGATGAGAAGATACCCATGATTACCTCCAACGCCTTGTTGCTATTGAGCAATACGCCATAGTTGAGGCTGTCGTCGCCATACATCTTCAATGTAGCGAGGATGAAAGCACCACCCAGCAACTCGAATACCAGAGAGACGGTAGTAGAGGTTGGCATACCTAAGGTGTTGAACACATCCAGGATGATGACATCAGTCACCATGACCGCCAGGAAGAGCGTCATTATCTCTTCGAATGTAAAGTGGTCAGGACTCATGATACCATGGCGGGCGATATCCATCATTCCCGATGACATGATGGCTCCGAGAACTACACCGCAGGATGCGATAATCAGCACCGTGCGAAACTTAGCCACCTTAGCTCCGATGGCAGATTGCAGGAAGTTGACAGCATCGTTGCTGACTCCTACGAAGAGATCGAACACTGCTAAACAGAGCAGGAAGATCACAATACATAAATAAATTGTACCCATATATTTTACTAATGTTTATATACCTTATTATATAGGGGAATCTCAACATAGCTAGATACATTTCTCCCCTTGCTTTTCCGGGTGCAAAGGTACGAGTACGATGTTACAGGTGATTTAAACAGGTGTTACAATATTGTTAAGATGTTGTTGTGCTGGCGATTGAATATGAAAGTTGCCGTCGAAAACAAAGAAAAGTGTGAAAATGTTTGGAAGTTACGGAAGTATTTTATATTTTTGCAGTCGGATAGGGCGCATTCCCTTTCCATTGATTTTTGAGATTTAAGAAGCGTTATGCTTATCGAAGTACTGGAAACCTAGGAAATTTCCCGACATACTCTAAGATAGCATAGTGGTTCTCACGCATAGCGTGGGCTGCTATTGTTGCATCTATGAGTATGGGCTTTCCTAGGGCCTCCGGTATTGAGATGTGGGCATTGCAGTTCACGCTTCTCTGTTTAACAAAAAGACCTAATAGGACTGAAAAGGTCAAGAAAAGGGAGTATCTAATGAAGTATTTGAAGATAATCCTAGCGGTATTATTGTTATTGTGTTTACTAGATATGCCTTATGGTTTTTACATATTAATAAGGTATATGTCAACTGTCGTGTTTGGTTATATGGCGTATTCTTATTATCAAAACAATAAAAAGGAATTTGCTGTAGCAAGTGGGGCATTGGCTATATTGTTTCAGCCCTTTGTTAAATTAGCTTTGGGAAGGTGTGTGTGGAATTTTGTAGATATTATAGTAGCTATAGGGTTAATTATAACAGTTTTACTAACTAATCAAGAAAAATAACATGAAAAGTTTAAATAAGAATAAATATACTCTTGCTTGTGTGATTTGTTTGCTAATTGCAATAATATCCATAATCTATGTATCCAATATTGTACCGACCTTGAAGGTGGAGTTGACATTAAAGGAACATAATGAGAAGTTCTTTGTTAATTTTGACAAAGAACAATTTTCTGTGTTGAAGAGCTCGCATTATTTTGACAAGAAAGAAACTAAGGATAATTCTGGGCAACTGAAAGAAATTGGACCAATACCAGAGGGAAAGTTTGTTTCTTCTTTTAATGGAAAAGGAGAGGGAATATATGGGTATTGGAAACCTTATTTGGCAATGGGAAGTAGAGCTGTTTATTATACAGAAAAAGTTCCTCAGAGATATTTGAGTGGAGAGATTATAAGAGATTTTTGGGGACGTATCGAATATGAGGAAGTTGAAAAGGTGAAATATGTCAATGAGCCATATTGGGATAGTCGCTATACCACAATACCTTATGAATATACATATACTTTTTCTGTTATAGACTTGTCAGACTCTATTTCATCAAATGCTTCTGATAGTATTTATTCAATTTGTACTAAACAGTTTGCAAAACAATTAACTTCATATAAAAACTGGAAATTCTCACCAAATCAAGTGAAATGCAGAAGAAATGCAAATTGGGCTACATTTTATATGTCAGTTCTTCCTAAAAATAAAGATGCGGTTGTTTTTCAGTCTAAAGACGAAAAAGGAATTCCAGTAATACGTATTGTATATTTTGCAAATAGAAAGGCTTATGTATTGGATGTGCATAGTCCGTATGAATTGATAGAAAAAGCTAATGCAATAATGGAAACTTTTACAACTTTCTATCTTCAAGATTACAATGATATGGTTAGTATGAGATTACTATTGACCATATTGGGCAGCATCGCGTTTGTGGTATTTGGACTTATCTGTTTATTGATACCAAAAATTGTTTTACGAAATAGAGAAACTGTCCTCCCAAAGCAAGCTAAATACTTGATTCGTTATGCACGTGTCATGTGGCTTGTGAATATTATTTGTGTTTTTGCGGATGTTTACCCTATTTTTACAGGTGAACTTCGTCAAGATAGTTATTGGTGGAATATATTCTTGCTGTTCTTATGCGCAGTTGGGATGAATATATTCACTAATATGTATGTTGTAAATAAGGCGAAAGCTGAAAATGAGTTTGATTATTTGATTCCCAAATGGCTAAAATTTTATTTAATTAAAAGGCATGTAACTGATGCGGAATATAAAAGCGTTGTAGTCTTTTTGCTATATCCATTTTTTATATTGGGTAACTTGCCATTTGGACTTTGTGTCTTGGGGTATATATTGCCAGTTGCTATTCTGTCAGTCATATTGATGGAAGTACGTATTTTCTCTAAGTGGACTCATGAAGATACGAATGGTAATAATTCTAATGAGGTTGAAGAATTAGGAGTGTTCAAAGATTATTATTTACTACTGGATATAAATAGGGATGCTTCTGAGATGGATATTGACATTGCTTTTAATAAAGCAATGGCTAAATATAACTCAAGAACAGACGCTAAATTGTACAGTGAAGTTTATAAGCGTAATATACAGGAGGCTTATCGTGTATTAAGTTCAACTAATCGATTAAAGCCTGAATATGATAAAGAATTTGATGCTTATCGTAAATCAAATATGATAAATTATCAATTCTTAGATGTTAATACTCAAAAGGATATAGCAATTATACAAGGAGAAATACATAATGCCAATTCGAATGCAAGTCATTCAAAGAGAAAAGGCAAGGTTCATAATATTATACTTGTGGCATTGTTATCTGTAGTATTGGCAGCTATTATATTTGTATTGTTGCATTTCGGCTCACATAGTTCATGTTATTTGACAAACACAGAGCCTGATGCTCCTCTTATTATGCCTTCAGAAGATTTTTCTGGCATTGGTGGTTCTTTCGACCCAAGGGATGATGACGATTTTGGACAATGATTGAACAGAATAAATAGCAAGTTATGAGACGGATATTGATTTTACTCGGTTTTGTATTGGGTGTCCTTTCGGCTCATGCTGAAAGTAAATCTTATACGATTAATGATATGTTTACTATTTCTGTAGATTCCAAGTTGGAACTCAGAGCTAAGAAGGGCTTGTATGAGCAGAAAACAAAGAATAATAACCTTCCCGTAACCAGTGACGAGGTTATAGTTTTTCAACAAACAGGTTTGAATAACGATACAAAAGCTGCTTATCAAAAGTATGCAAGAATTATGATTCAGACAGAAATTAGTAATGAAGGAGATTATTCCTACTATGATGGCTCTCATGAACTATCAGACAATGATGTCGAGTATTTTAATCGCCTTGCCTATCAAGAATTGGCACCCCAAATGCATATGACCATTAAGCCAAGTACAAAAGGCTTCTTTTTTGATAATGAAAATTATTGCATAATGACTTCTTACCAAAGAAGTGGCGTTTATGGTAATGTGGATGTTTGTATCTATTATTTCTTTAATGATAACCAAAGTGCAAAAGTCTTATGTAGTTATAAGGATAGTGAGAAGACATATTGGCAAAAGGTGATGGAAGATGCTGTAGAATCATTTAAATGGATAAATGGAGAATCGCTGAGTGGAGATGCTGAGTTCGTAGATACGACGGAGAATCTCCCTACTTATGGTGAGATTAGTTATGATATACCTTCTAATGAAAAACCTATAAACGATGCTCTTGTTGTGGTAGTGTTGACAATAGCTGCGGTATTTGTTTATGTTTGGTTACTAAACACAAATAAGTTGAAATACAAAATGAAATGGGTCATATTTTGTTTGCTTCTTATTGTGTTTGGATTAGTAATTTTGATTATTACGAGGATTAATGATGCTTATGTGTCTAAACTTTCTCCTTTAAATGACCCTGAGTTGGAGTTGGCAGTAAAGGGCGTGAATGAACAGCTTCCTTTAGAAATATCTGATGGAGTTGTGATGAAAAGTCTGGAACTAAAGGATTCTGCTGTGGTAAGTACAATGGAAATAGATGAAACTAAATATCCATTTGAAGTTTTTTTGCAGAATAAAGACTTGAAAAAGCGTTTGATGATGGCAAATATCGCAAAAAGTTCTCCTTTTAAGTCCTGTAGCTATGCTGATTTTGCAAATAAGGGATATTCTGCAAAAACGATAATCAAAGGAATTCAGTCACATAGGGAAATAGTGTTAGTAGCAACACCTGAGGAAATTAAAAATGCATCTAAAACGTCTTCTACTCAAAGAGAACAATTGGATTTGTATTTGAATAGTATCAAGGGAAGTCTTCCAAATAAAGTTGACGATGGACTAATTTTTTCAGATGTGGATATAAAGGGAAAACTGTTTGTTATGTTTTATACCATAGATGAAAAAATGTATGATATGAAAGAAGTTGATAAAAATAAGAATGAATTTAAAAATAATGTAGAAAAAGATTTCAAGACAAAAGGTGAGTTGATAAAGTTAGCTTCACTTCTTGTTCCTTTGGATATGTCCCTTAGAGTTAGTTATGTTGGTTCTCTTTCTAAAGAGCAAGTCAATGTTGACATACCATCTTCTTATTTAAAAGAAGTCGTTTTAGATAATCGACTTTCCAATCATTTCAAATAATATAAACATTTTTAAATATACGGTTATGACATTTTTCAATTCAATTAAAATGTGTTACATGAAGTCTTTTGATTTTAAGGGAAGAGCTTCAAAGAGTGAGTATTGGTGGTTCTGGCTGGTTCAGGTCCCTATTACTTTTATAGCATTGGGGACTTGGAACTCCGAAAAGTTTGATGTACTGTCTGGAGTGTTTTTAGGAATTACTATAGCCTCTATTCCTGCTAACCTTTCTTCTATGATACGTAGATTTCATGATGCGGGATTAAGTACTAAGCAATGTCTAAAGAAATTGTTTTATGCGGTAGCCCCATTCCTTTTTGCTGTCAATTTAATGACAAAGATCGATCCTTTTTCTTCTTTTGCTGTAGTACTCTTAATAGCATTATTATTTTCGGCAGTCTCATTTTTCCTGTTGTTCATCATATTGATAGGAGACAGTGTATATGAAGATGAAGAAGAGGAATAAGGGATAAAATCGTTCGCAAGCCTTGTAAATGAAAAAACAAGGCTTGCTGATACAACTTATCGATTTTTTGTTTAATTTTGCAATCGATATTAATAATGCTACTATAATATGGGAAATGATACAGAAAATATAAAGATATTGTGCATCGGTGTCGGTGGGGCTGGCACTAATGTAATCAATCGTATGAAGGATATTGGTATTCCGAATGCAGAGTTTCTTACATTTGGAGGATATCGCTATGACTATAGCCATCCCGAAATTCCTCATTATAATCTTATAGAAGTCAATGAAATAGATAGCTTTCCTAATGGTTCTGGACCAAAGGCTTTTGAAAGGTTGGCTAATAATGTTGCCGATGATATAAAAGAAGTTCTTTTGTATCATTTAAACTCTTGTAAGTTAGAAAATGAAAGAGTGTAAATATTGGATAGTTGTACTGCTACAGCTGTGCTTTCTTTCTATAAGCTGTGGAGAAAAGGGGGCAAAACAAGTTGCTCCAGCTCAAAATCATGCCTTTTTGAAATATGAAAATGATGAAGATGGAAAGTATTCGCAAGCGATGATAGCACAAATTATCAAACATTTTCATCTGCCAAATAATACTGTTGTAACAGATGAGGATGTTGGTGCAATCTTGTTGAGAAGCGTTGATGGAGGAGATGGCATTTATGGCGGAGACGTAGTTACCATTTGGAAGTATTATAAGAAGCAGAATGATATTCAAGAAATAGTTACGGCGCATCCTATGGCAGATTTGTTATGGTATAATCCTGATAAAAAACATGGTGTAACGATAGGGCTAGATTCTGTTTTTGTGGCAAGTGAAGCCATGCTTGTCCCTTTAAATCCTGATGTGGTAGTTGTAAATGGAACAACAGACAAGATGAATACAATTTATACTTTTATAGTAGATAAGGATGCGGGAAAGGCGATATTGTTACCATCAAATCGTGGCTGCGTAGGCTTTACATCTGAAGATGGATTACCAATCTGCCAGTCTTGTCGTCATTATTCAGATACTAGGTTTGGTAGGTATTCTGTAGTGTCTGTTTATGATTTGGATGGAAAACTCGTCAAGGAAATGTCGTTTGAAGATTATAAAAAAGATGAGAAGTAATGACATATTCAATAGAAGAGAATCATCATTCGGGATTGGAGTTGTATTTCATGCCTCGTTTCTTTGTCTATAATCCTTGTTGTGGGGGGTGTAATTTAAACTGTGTCAAGGCTTGTTCTTAACTTTCATTCCCACTCCC
>OHUH01000233.1_pt1 | contig 10685 bp, 6 predicted proteins | sample 1579171 | NCBI WGS metagenome assembly OHUH01 (sample SAMEA3882541, study PRJEB24775) | human gut metagenome | biome: human-associated habitat; feature: intestine environment; material: feces | place: Netherlands | collected 2009/2010 | reverse complement strand
AAGAGCTGCTGACCCCGGAGGAATATGCCGCCGCCAGAAGCTCTACCCTCAACGCCCATTACACCAGCCCTACGGTCATTCAGGCCATCTATGAAGCGGTGGACCGTATGGGATTTGAGACCGGAAATATTCTGGAGCCGTCTATGGGTGTGGGCAATTTCTTTGGTATGCTGCCGGAGAAAATGCGAAACAGCCGTCTGTACGGCGTGGAGCTGGACCCTGTTTCCGGGCGCATCGCAAAGCAGCTCTATCCCAAGGCGGACATCACAGTAGGCGGCTTTGAGACCACCGATAGGCGTGACTTCTTTGACCTTGCCATCGGCAATGTACCTTTCGGTCAGTATCAGGTCAATGACAAAGCCTACAACAAGCTGAATTTCAGTATTCACAACTACTTTTTCGCCAAAGCACTGGACCAGGTGCGTCCCGGCGGCGTGGTGGCTTTTGTAACCTCCCGCTATACTATGGACGCCAAGGATTCCACCGTGCGCCGCTATCTTGCCCAGCGTGCCGAGCTGCTGGGAGCTATCCGTCTGCCTAATGACGCGTTCAAAAAGAATGCCGGTGCCGAGGTGGTATCGGACATCATCTTCCTCCAAAAGCGGGACCGCCCGCTGGACATCGTGCCGGAATGGACTCAAACCGGACAGACGGAGGACGGATTTGCCATCAACCGGTATTTTATCGACCACCCGGAAATGGTGCTGGGCAGACAGGAGCCGGTAAGCACTGCTCATGGTATGGACTACACCGTGAACCCTATCGAGGGACTGGAGCTTTCCGACCAGCTGCATGATGCGGTGAAGTATATTCATGGCACTTATCAGGAGGCAGAGCTGCCGGAGCTGGGCGAAGGCGAAGCTATTGACACCTCCATTCCTGCCGACCCCAATGTGAAGAACTATTCCTATGCCATTGTAGACGGGCAGGTGTACTACCGGGAAAACAGCCGTATGGTGCGCCCTGACCTCAACGCCACCGCCGAAGCCCGTGTAAAAGGTCTTGTGGGACTGCGTGATTGTGTGCAGGAACTGATCGACCTTCAGATGGATGCAGCGGTTCCGGACAGCACCATTCGGGAGAAGCAGGCGGAACTGAACAGCCTCTATGACAGCTTTTCTTCCAAATACGGTCTCATCAATGACCGTGCAAACCGTCTGGCCTATGCAGACGATTCTTCCTATTACCTGCTCTGTGCGCTGGAAGTCATCGACGAGGACGGAAAGCTGGAACGCAAGGCAGATATGTTCACCAAGCGGACCATCAAGCCCCATCAGGCGGTGGCTGTGGTGGATACGGCAAGTGAAGCACTGGCGGTGTCCATCTCGGAAAAAGCCTGCGTGGATATGGACTATATGAGCCAGCTTACCGGAAAAACAAAAGAAGAACTGGCCGGAGAGCTGCAAGGCGTAATCTTCCGTGTACCGGGACAGCTGGAGAAAGACGGCACACCCCATTATGTGACTGCTGATGAATACCTCTCCGGCAATGTACGCCGCAAACTGCGTCAGGCGCAGCGGGCCGCACAGCAGGACCCGGTTTATGCAGTCAATGTGGAAGCTCTTACCGCCGCCCAGCCCAAAGACCTGGATGCGTCGGAGATCGAGGTGCGTCTGGGCGCTACCTGGATTGACAAGGAATATATCCAGCAATTTATGTATGAGACCTTTAATACCCCGTTTTATCTCCAGCGCAGTATCGGGGTCAACTATTCGTCCTTTACCGCTGAATGGCAGATCAAGGGGAAATCTTCTGTATCCTACAACGATGTGGCAGCTTATACCACCTATGGGACCAGCCGCGCCAACGCCTACAAGATTCTGGAGGATTCCTTAAACCTGCGGGATGTCCGCATCTATGACACCATAGAGGACGCAGACGGAAAAGAGCGCCGCGTACTGAACGCCAAGGAGACCACCCTGGCGGCTCAAAAACAGCAGGCGATCCGGGAAGCCTTTAGGGACTGGATCTGGAGAGACCCGGAGCGCCGCCAGACTTTGGTGCGCCAGTACAACGAAGAAATGAACTCTACCCGTCCCCGCGAGTATGATGGCAGCCATATCACTTTTGGGGGCATGAACCCGGCCATTACCCTGCGGGAACACCAGAAAAGCGCCATTGCCCATGTGCTGTATGGAGGAAATACCCTGTTGGCACATGAAGTAGGCGCAGGCAAAACTTTTGAGATGGTAGCTGCTTCGATGGAAGCCAAACGCCTGGGCTTATGCCAGAAATCTCTCTTTGTTGTTCCAAACCATCTGACCGAGCAGTGGGCGTCGGAGTTTCTGCGTCTCTATCCTTCCGCCAATATCTTAGTCACCACAAAAAAGGACTTTGAGACTCATAACCGAAAGAAGTTCTGCGCTCGTATTGCGACGGGTGATTATGATGCCATCATCATGGGACACAGCCAGTTTGAGCGTATCCCCATCAGCCGGGAGCGTCAGGAACGGCTTCTCTATGAACAGATCGACGAGATCACTGAGGGGATTGCAGAGGTACAGGCCAGTGGCGGCGAGCGTTTTACCGTCAAGCAGCTGGAGCGTACCAGAAAGTCTCTGGAAGCCAGACTGGAAAAGCTGCAAGCCGAGGGGCGAAAAGACGATGTGGTAACCTTCGAGCAGCTGGGTGTGGACCGTTTGTTTGTGGACGAGGCCCACAACTATAAAAACCTGTTTCTATACACAAAAATGCGGAATGTGGCTGGTCTTTCCACATCGGACGCGCAGAAATCCTCCGATATGTTTGCCAAGTGCCGCTATATGGATGAGATCACCGGAAACCGTGGCGTGATTTTTGCCACCGGCACCCCGGTCAGCAACTCCATGACCGAGCTTTACACCATGCAGCGTTATCTTCAGTATGAACGCCTGCAAGAACTGAACATGACCCACTTCGACTGCTGGGCTTCCCGATTTGGAGAGACCGTCACAGCATTGGAGCTGGCACCGGAAGGCACCGGCTACCGGGCAAGAACGAGATTCAGCAAGTTCTTTAACCTGCCGGAGCTGATGAACCTGTTCAAAGAAGTGGCCGACATTAAGACTGCCGATCAGCTGAACCTGCCCACCCCGGAGGTGGAATACCACAACATCGTGGCGCAGCCTACCGAACATCAGCAGGAAATGGTCAAGACCCTTTCGGAGCGCGCATCGCTGGTACACAGCGGAACCGTTGACCCGTCCCAGGACAATATGCTCAAGATTACCTCGGATGGCCGTAAGCTGGGCCTGGACCAGAGGATCGTCAACCAGATGCTGCCGGATGAACCTGGCACAAAGGTCAATCAGTGCGTGGACAACATCATGCAGATCTGGCGGGATGGCGAAGCTGACAAGCTGACCCAGCTGGTGTTCTGCGACATTTCTACACCGCAGGCAAAAGCTCCTGCAAGCAAGGCGGCGAAAACGCTGGATAATCCACTGCTTCACGCACTGGAAGGCGCTGTGCCTCTGCCGGAGCAGGAACCGGTCTTTACGGTATATGACGATATTCGTCAGAAACTCATTGCTCAGGGAATGCCTGCCGACCAGATCGCTTTTATCCATGAAGCCAACACCGAAGTGCGGAAAAAGGAGCTGTTCTCTAAAGTCCGTACCGGTCAGGTGCGTGTCCTTTTGGGCAGCACCGCCAAGATGGGCGCAGGCACCAATGTGCAGGACCGTCTGGTGGCACTTCATGACCTGGACTGTCCGTGGAGACCGGGAGACCTTGCCCAGCGCAAGGGCCGTATCGAGCGCCAGGGTAACCAGAATCCTCTTGTCCATGTGTACCGCTATGTGACCGAAGGAACCTTTGACGCATACCTCTGGCAGACGGTGGAGAATAAGCAAAAATTCATCAGTCAGATCATGACTTCTAAATCACCAGTGCGTTCCTGCGATGATGTGGACGAAACGGCGCTTTCCTTTGCCGAGATCAAAGCCCTGTGCGCCGGAGATCCCCGCATCAAGGAGCGTATGGATTTGGATGTGGAGGTATCCCGCCTGAAGCTGATGAAAGCCGACCACCAGAGCAAGCAATATCGTCTGGAGGACCAGCTGCTCAAATACTTCCCGGAGGAGATTGAAAAGCACAAAGGCTTTATCAAGGGCTTTGAATCCGATCTGGAGGTTTTGGCAGCGCACCCGCACCCGGAGGACGGTTTTGCTGGTATGGAAATCCGCGGCGATCTGCTGACCGATAAGGAGAACGCCGGCGCAGCCCTTTTGGATGCCTGCAAGGAGGTCAAAACCTCCGATCCGGTGCAGATCGGCAGCTACCGGGGCTATGCCATATCCGTGGAATTTTCCGCATGGAAACAGGAGTATACGCTCCTGCTGAAAGGACAGATGACCCACCGGGCAACCCTTGGTACAGACCCTCGCGGAAATCTTACCCGTATCGACAATGCCCTAGCCCAGATGCCCCAGCGCCTGGAGGCGGCAAAGGCCCAGCTGGATAACCTCTATCAGCAGCAGGCTGCCGCAAAGGAGGAAGTCGGAAAGCCATTCCTTTATGAAGAAGAACTGCGAAGCAAAAATGCCCGTCTGGTGGAGCTGGATACTTTGCTGAACATCGACGGAAAGGGACAGGCACACGCCGAGGCTGTTGTTGCCAAAAGCACACGGCCTTCGGTGCTGGATAACCTAAAACGCCCGGTGCAACCCCGCAGTACAGACAAGAAACCAAAACAGCATGAGGAGGTGCGATAACATGAATACCAATAATCTGAATACGGCCCTTTATGAAAAGATGGCCACTGAGCAGGAAAAATATAGGGACTGGTTGAAAAGCCAGCCCCCGGAAGAAGTCTTAAACCATGCCTATGAGTACACCATCCGCGAGGACATCGTGATGGCAATGGAGGAACTGGAGTTGACCGACACCCAGGCTCAGGCACTTTTGGAATCTCCCTCTCCGTTGGCGGATGTGTACCGCTATTTTGAAAAGCTGGAGACCGGCTATATGGATGTGATCCGGGACAGCATTGAGAACCGTGCCGACGATGTGTGCAGAGCTAAAGAGGAACTGCGAACAACACCAATCTATCCCCATTCAGCTGCCTATGCGAGAGAACATGGGGAGCTGGAGCAGTACCGAGCTTCCAACAATGTAAATCTCCAATGCAAGGAGTCCATTGAAGCGGCGGTGCGGGAACACTTCGACGGAATGTATCTCAGCCACGATGCGGCAAAGGGTGTGATCGAGACCTATGGCATGGAGCGTGTGTCTATGGTTCTGTCTAACACGGTCCAGCTTCAGGACTGGGATGGGCGCTACTCCCGACGCAACAAAGAATGGGCTAAGACCATTCCTAATGATAATCCCGAAACCGTCCGTTGTGGTTATGCCTTAAACAGCCACCCTGCTGTGCTGGATGGTTTTATTGATCTGGTGCGTGAAGAACAGCAGCGCAGCCGTACCCAGAGAGAAAAACTGGAACCGTCCCGTCCCTCAGTACGGGATAAGCTCAAACAGGAGCTGCCCGCAAGCCTGCCGCCCCGAAAAAACGGGAGCCGGAGCGATAACCATGGCAAAGCGCAAGCGGGATGTTCCGGTTTTGTTTTGGGTGTCCGCAGAAGAACTGGAACTGATCCATCAAAAGATGCAGCAATACGGGACAGAGAATTTGAGCGCTTATCTGCGGAAAATGGCGCTGGATGGTTATGTGGTCAAGCTGGAACTGCCAGAGCTGAAGGAGTTGGTCTCCCTGATGCGCCGAAGCAGCAACAACTTGAACCAGCTGACCCGCAAAGTGCATGAGACCGGGCGGGTTTATAATGCTGACTTGGAGGATATATCCCAGCGGCAGGAACAACTGTGGGAGGGTGTGAAGGAAATCCTTACCCAACTCTCCAAACTTTCATAACAGGGATAGATACTCCATTTGCGGAGGGAGGAACGGCGTTTCTTCGCCGCACCTTCCTCCGCTTTTTCTTTTTGTCTGTATCCTTGTCTTTTGCCTGTCCGTACCGGATAATATGAGTAGAATAAGAAGCGTAGCAAAGGAGTGAAAACAGATGCTGACCTTTGAAAAGGTGCTGGAGATTTTTGCGGATTACCTGACCGCAGACGAGACCATAGAAGTTTATATCAGCCGCCATGGATGTGTAAGAGTTGAATTTGACCAAGATTTTCACTATTGCTCTGGCGAGGTGTGCCATACTCCCAAGGAACTGTTCGACCTCTTAGCCGATGATTACCGGACTTATGTGGAGATTGAACTGACCAAAGGCAGACGGGAGTTGACGGAAGATGATGAGAGAGAAGCGGATGCCCTGTGCAAACGGTATCTGGAGCGTTGGAGGGAGGAACTGGAATGAAGATTTTGAAATGCTTGCTGATGATTGTAACTGCACCGGTCATTTTGGTGTTGACGCTTTTTGTCTGGCTCTGCACGGGGCTGATCTACATATCCGGTCTGGTGCTTGGTCTGCTCAGCACGGTAATTGCTCTGCTTGGCGTGGCTGTGCTGATTACCTATTCCCCGCAGAATGGTGTGATTTTGCTGGTTATGGCATTTTTGATTAGCCCGATGGGGCTGCCGCTGGCTGCGATCTGGCTGCTGGGAAAGGTGCAGAGTTTGAAATTTGCGATACAGGATTGGGTGTATGGGTAAATGATGTGAATATAATTTGGAATGAAAAAGAAGCAGGACAATGGGAGATGAGACCCAATGCCCTGCTTCTTGGTTATTTGGAATGAACGGTAGTGTATTTCTGGTTTTTGCTTTTGGGTTTGTCTGGAAACATCATTTCAAGTTTACCAGAAGATAATAAAGGCTTGAGGTAATATTTGCTGAAGTGAGAACGGCTGGAAACATCAATATATGCTTGCATTTCATCTCGACTTTTAGGGTCTGCACAAAATTCCAATAGCAAGTTTTGCTTGCTGATCACAGATGTATCATGTGCGGCATCATGTGCTGTATCATGTGCGGAAGCACCGCACATGATGTAGTTTACATTTTTCAAGATGACTCTGAAATCTGTCGCTGTTGAGGAAAATTCGGGCTTATATGCCTCTGTGTATCCAGGCAGCTTTTCGGTTTCACTGACGATTTTGCGTAGGCCACTTCCACGGCGTTCCATGTACTTCATGCGGTGGAACAGGTCAGCAATCACAGGGTTTCGTCGCATCGAACGAATACTGTAAATATCGTATTCCTGAATTGAGCCGCCGCCAAACATACCGCCCGGAGATGTGATTTCCACCCGATCATCAAACATATCAATATGGATTTCGCTGCCAAGCACAATATAATCACGATGGATAAGCGCATTGACAAGAGCCTCTGTCACAGCTCGTTCAGCATAATCCGGCTTGTCTACACGATACTGTGCCTCTTTGACAAAACGGACTTTGGAATTATTGCGAATAAATTCACTGCCGCTTTTCAGTAGATAAATCAGATTCCCTTCGTATTCTTTATCGTCCAATGCATCATCAAAGATAGAGCCTTTTTCCAAGCCATTCCACCGGGTACAGAACATACGGGAGTTATAAACTGTGTGCTGATCGGTCATGAGCTTTCCGGCATTGGTCAGGAACCCATTTTTGTCAGCCAAACCGAAGGAGACATAATCGGATGGCTCGAAGCGGAGGCCGGTTCGTTCCAGATAGGTTGCCTCCAAGAGTGTAAAGCTGTAATCCTTTTTCACAGCTTCTGTTGTTAAGGTGTCAAAGGACTGATTGGTTCCCTTTAAGATCAGTTCATTCACAATGTAATCCGGGGCAATTACGCTTTCATTTCCAACACGGATATATGCTTCCATCACTCCGTCTGCCTTGTAATAGTATGGGGTGCTGCGGCCAGGAGAAACCTCCAGAGCCAACAGGTTTTTACCATCTTCCTGTAATGGTTTTAAGATAAACTGAGGTAATGGTGTGATACGTTCTTTGATTAAGCGGCTGATCGCTTCAGCATCCTTTTGAACATCGGACAAGCCGATAGGCTCCCGGTCATCGGAGACTCCGAAAAACAGAGTGCCGCCGATTCCATTGGAAAAGGCACTGACACTTTTTAACCAGCTTTTTGGCTTTTTTGTTTCGAGAGCAACTTTGAAATCACATTCTGTTGCTTCAGCAATGAGCTGTTCTATCATAGAAATCCCTCCTTTGAGGTTGTAGAATGTTCTTTTTTATTATACCCAGCGGAGAAAGTTATTGCAACGATAGAAGCAAAGAGTTCAGCGAAAACAAAAATATTTATGAGAGGAGGGTCTTCTATTATGGCAACTACAAGAATCATGCCGCTTCATGTCGGCAAAGGCCGCACAGAGAGTCGGGCGATCAGTGACATCATCGACTATGTGGCCAATCCAAAGAAAACAGATAACGGCAGGCTCATTACCGGCTATGCGTGTGACAGCCGGACTGCGGATGCGGAGTTCCTTCTGGCAAAGCGGCAGTACATTGCCGCTACCGGACGAGTGCGTGGCGCAGATGATGTGATTGCCTATCATGTGCGTCAGTCCTTCTGCCCTGGTGAGATTACCCCGGAAGAAGCAAACCGGCTGGGCGTAGAATTTGCAAAGCGTTTTACTAAAGGCAATCATGCCTTTGTAGTCTGCACTCACATAGACAAGTCGCACATTCATAATCACATTATTTGGTCATCGGTCAGCTTAGAATATGACCGGAAGTTCCGAAACTTTTGGGGCAGCACCAAGGCGGTTCGTCGGCTAAGTGACACCATCTGTATTGAGAATGGACTGTCCATTGTAGAGAATCCGAAACCTCACGGAAAGAGCTATAACAAATGGCTGGGCGATCAGGCAAAGCCCTCTCACCGAGAGCTGCTTCGTGTGGCGATTGACAACGCATTATCACAAAGTCCTGCTGACTTTGAAGAACTGCTGAAGCTGTTGCAAGAGTATGGTTGTGAAGTTTCAAAGCGCGGAAAATCGTATCGACTGAAGCTCTCTGGTTGGGAGAAAGCCGCCCGCATGGACAGTCTGGGCGAAGGATATGGATTGGAAGATTTGCGGGCAGTTCTCTTAGGGAAGAAAGCACATACCCCGCGAAAGAAAACAGTCACACAGGCAGAGTCGCCGAAGGTCAATCTGCTGGTGGACATTCAGGCAAAATTGCAGGCTGGAAAAGGTGCTGGCTATGCTCGATGGGCTAAAGTTTTTAATCTGAAACAAATGGCGCAGACCATGAATTACCTGTCAGAGAACAATCTGCTGGAGTATGCGGTTTTGGAAGAAAAGGCTGCGGCTGCCACGGCACATCACAATGATCTTTCGGCGCAGATCAAAGCGGCTGAAAAGCGCATGGCAGAGATCGCTGTTCTGCGTACTCACATCGTAAATTATGCCAAGACCCGTGAGGTCTATGTGGCATACCGCAAGGCGGGTTACTCTAAGAAATTCCGGGAGGAACATGAGGAAGAAATTCTGCTCCACCAGGCTGCTAAGAATGCCTTTGATGAGATGGGAGTCAAGAAGCTTCCCAAGGTCAAAGAGTTGCAGACGGAGTACGCGAAATTGCTGGAAGAAAAGAAAAAGACCTATGCCGAGTACCGGCGTTCCCGTGAGGAAATGCGGGAGCTTTTAACGGCAAAGGCAAATGTAGATCGAGTGCTGAAAATGGAGGTAGAACAGGATGTTGAAAAAGAAAAAGACCACGGCCAGCGGTAAGCTGGTCCTGGTCAAAAGCGTTCGCAGAACGCGCAGCCACAGAATGAAATTCTGTGTTCAAAGGGGCTTGGGGGCGCTGCCCTCAACAAGCAAGCGGAGAGGAAAATCACGGAGGGATTTTCTTCTCTGCGGGCCTGTGTGTATTAACACAGGCATTGCTTGCCTCTTTTCTCCGAAAATGAAAAGAACCAGTGAGAGAATCGTTAAATTTCACTCACTGGCTCAATTCGTTTCAAATTTTTCGGACAACTCTGTCAGTTCTTTCACCGTTTCCTGGGTGTGATGCAGCAGGGTGTCACGCATTTCTGGCGGACAGCTGGAATAAAGCATTTTCATCTGATTGACACCCTCATCCTCCAGAGAAACATCTGGATTTATAAGTGTATCTAAAGAGATGTGCAGGACCTTTGCCAATGCTCTCAAAATCAAATAAGAAGGATTCATTTTCCCCTTTTCGATATTGGCGATTTGCTTTACAGAAACATGGCTCAGATCCGCAAGCTCCTGTTGTGTCAGTTCTTTATTCTTTCGGGCTTCCCGCATTTTTTGCCCTAAAGCAGTTAAATCATCAATCGGCATAATCGTTCACCTCAATAATATTGTATCGTTCCGGTTTATATGATGGAATGACCTTATTATGCCTGGAAAACTGTACGATTGTGCCGATTTTATAAAGCTGCGATTGGTGATAAGCTTGTATTGTTCGAGGCAAAGAACTATAATGTACTCTGTGGAGGTGCGAAATGGGGCGTGACACCTCGTAGGGTAAATTATTATTGCGCTGCTGGGCGTATCCCCGGCGCTGTGAAAATGGCCGGTGTTTGGCTGATCCCTAAAACTGCGGAAAAGCCGATTGATGGCCGGACAAAACAAGGAAAGGAGCAAAAGCATGAGTAATATATTACTTCTTGAAGATGATTTGAGCCTGATTAACGGGCTTTCTTTTGCGTTCAAAAAACAAGGATTTGAATTAGTTGTTGCCAGAACCCTCAAAGAAGCAGATAGTTTGTGGGTGGATGGAAAATATGATTTGCTGGTGCTTGATGTATCCCTGCCGGA
>OHUH01000225.1_pt1 | contig 10966 bp, 9 predicted proteins | sample 1579171 | NCBI WGS metagenome assembly OHUH01 (sample SAMEA3882541, study PRJEB24775) | human gut metagenome | biome: human-associated habitat; feature: intestine environment; material: feces | place: Netherlands | collected 2009/2010 | reverse complement strand
ATTATAATATAGGTGTGAAGGCAACATTCTAATCATTTTAAAATGTAGAAAGAAATGAAAGTAAAAAATATATTTATATTAGCAGCAATGTCGCTTACTTTGGCTTCTTGCTCAGATCTCTTCGAGCCTGCAGATGAAAACAACCGTGGCTTGGATGAGATTTACAATGAGCCAACATACGCTCAGGGACTATTGGGATATGGTTATGCGATGCTTCCTTACAATACCAAGAGTGTTACTGATATTGCTACAGATGACGCTGTAAGCAATGACTTGACAAATAGCTTTCTCAAGATGGCTACAGGTTCTTGGACTGCTAATAGCGATCCTATGTCTAAATGGTCAAGTTGTCGTGCTAGTATCCAGTATCTCAATATCTTCCTTCAGGAGGTAGATAAGGTAAACTGGGCAAAGGACGAGAATGCCCGTAAGATGTATTGTGATAGCCGTAAAGGTGAAGCTTATGCTTTGAGAGCTCTCAACTTGTATTATCTTTTGATGAATCATGGTGGATGGACAGCCGATGGCAAACTGCTTGGCGTTACTAATTTGACAGAACCAGAGACTTCTACTGATGATTTCAACAAGCCACGTAATACATTCCAAGAGTGCTTGGATCAAATCTATAGCGATTTGGACGAGGCTGCCAAGCTTCTCCCTCTTGATTACAATGATTTGACTAATGATAACGATGTTCCTGCCAAGTATAAGGAAATCGGAGTAAAGACCGCAGGAGACTACAACCGTGTGTTTGGTTCCATTATGCGTGGTCGTATCAGCGGTCGTATCGCTGAGGCTATTCGCTCACAGGTATCTTTGCTTGCAGCTAGTCCTGCTTTCTCTGAAGGTACAAACGTGGATTATGCTAAGGCTGCTGACGATGCAGCTACCGTTCTTGACCGTATCAATGGTGTGAATGGATTGTCTGTTACAGGTAATAATTGGTTTATGCAAACCAGGGAAATCGATGCGCTTGGCTCAGGTGCTTGTCCTGCTGAAATTCTTTGGCGTGGCAGTCGTACCAATGGTGCTGATGACTGGGATCTTGGTCTGAACCAAGAGTCTGATAATTTCCCTCCGTCTCTTTATGGTAAGGGTAGAATCAACCCAACTCAGAATCTGGTCGATGCATTCCCTGCTGTAAATGGTTATCCTATCACCGATGATCGTTCTGAGTATGATAAGTTGAATCCTTACAGCAATCGAGATCCTCGTCTTGACCTTTATATCATTCATGATGGTAGTACTTATAAGGGAAAGACCATTCATACAGACATTACGACGGCTAATAACAATGATGGTTTGAATAAGATTTCCAATTCTACTCGTACAGGCTATTACATGAAAAAGCTGTTGCGTGAGGATTGTAATCCTGACCCTAATGCAAAGAATCCTCAGTATCATTATCCTGTGTATATTCGCTATACTGAGATATTCCTCGATTACGCTGAGGCTGCCAACGAGGCTTGGGGACCAAAGGGTAGGGGATCTCACAACTACTCAGCTTACGATGTAATCAAGGCAATCCGTGAGCGTGCCGGAATTGGCGAGTTTGGCGAGGATCCATACTTGGATGAGTGCGCTGGTGACAAAATTAAAATGCGTGAGTTGATTCGCAACGAGCGTCGTTTGGAACTTTGTTTTGAAAATAAGCGCTTTAGCGACCTTCGCCGTTGGAAAGCTCCTCTAAATGAGGCTGTGCGTGGTATAGAAATCACTTTAGAGGCTGGTGCCCCATTATACAAAGTCATGAAGGTTGAGGATCGCAGCTATAAAGATTACATGTATTACGGTCCTATACCACAGAGCGAAATATTGAAGTGGAACAACTTGCAGCAGAATAAGGGCTGGGAAGTAAAAAAATAACGACTAATATTTAAAATGATGAAAACAATGAAGATAAGCAAATATTTGTCCATGGCTGCATTGGGAATCTTGGCTTTTGGCTTTAACTCTTGTGAGAATGGCAACCAAGAATTTCCTGATTATGAGGGCGGTACTACTGTATATTATCCTTATCAGTATATCGAACGTTCTGTAGTTTTAGGCAATGATGAGAATCGCGATAATACGGATGATAACAATCATGTATTGTATATCGTATCTACAATGGGTGGAGCATATAATGGAAAAAACATCACATTGAATGTAGATGTTGATAATTCATTGTGTGACAATCTGTATTTTGAGGATGGAGTCACTCCTGTAAAGCCAATGCCTAGCAATTATTATACAATTCCTACCAAGACGGTTGCGTATAATGGAAAATTGCAGGGACGTCTTCAGGTTAAGTTGGAGGATGCTTTTTTTGCTGACCCTGATTGTGCAAAGAATACATATGTAATCCCAGTTCGCATCAAGGAAATGGTGGGAGCCGATTCTATTCTTTCGGGTTCTCCTGCCGTTGCAGGTACAACTCCTGTTCGTACTGATGCTTCAGCTTGGTTAATTGCTCCTAAGGATTATATCCTTTATTGCGTTAAGTTTATGAATCCATGGGATGGCTTTTATTTCCGTAGAGGAACTGACAAGATTACAGAGAATGGACAAACTCATGAGGTAAAGCGTGAAGGTGCAACTATTGAAAAGGATGAAGTGAGTCGCATTACAACCAAGAGTTTGAAGGAATGTAATTTCGAAGTCTCTGTAAATAAAGCTGACGGCTCTAAGGTCACTTGCAACTTGAAACTTACGTTCGATGATAATGGTAATTGTACCGTTACTTCTGATACAGAGGGCATGACTGCTTCCGGTTCAGGAAAGTTTGTAGAAAAGGGAGCTAAGTTGGCTTGGGGTAACAAGGATCGTGACATCCTGACTCTCAATTACAAGGTTGATTTCGGTTCTGGCATTGTTTTGGAAACATCCGATCAGTTTGTTGCCCAGACTCGTGGTAACACCAATGGTATTGTTCAATTCAGTCCTCAGTATATCAGGAAGTAATATTCTTGATAGATAAGTGTCATTCTAATAATTTGATTATTATGAAATTGAAAAATATTAATTTAGGTTTAGGCTTGATGGCTCTCTTGACTTTGTCTTCTTGTGCTGATGACAAGTTCTCGGAGTACAGAACTGATATGACCAAGAATTTGAAGGAATATCAGTATCTGAATAACTACGAGCCTTTGAAGAAATACGTGGAAGATATGAAAGCTTCCGGCAAGTGCAATCCCGACTTTAAGTTGGGCATTGCGCTCGAAGCAGCCGAATTCAACAAGCAGGGACTTGTATATTGTCTTGCTGGTAGCAATTTCAATGAGACTGTAGCCGGCAACGCCATGAAGATGGCTTCTTGTGTTGCTGATGATGGTCGCATGAATTTTGATAATGTAAGTGAATATGTTAAGAAAGATACCGATGCAGGCCTTTCTGTTTATGGCCATACCTTGGCTTGGCATGAACAGCAGCCTAACAAGTATCTGAAGCGACTGATTGCAGATAAGGAGTTACCTCCTGCTGGGGATAATCCTGGTCTTATCATTACAAGTGGTGATCCTAAGGCCGAGACCTATGATTATGAAATCGACTATGATTTGGACGAGCCTCTTAAAGCTGGTACAACTTACGAGATTTCACTTAATGTAAGGGGAACTAATCCTGGAACGATTGATTTCTGGCCTGAAAAGAAAGGTGGTTCTGCAACACAGTATGGAGCAGGTTCATTTACTGTTGCTGAAAGTGCTGTTGACAATGAATTCTCTTTCACGCCAAATGCAGATGTTGACCATATGCGTTTCTGCTTCGGAAAGATTGGCGGTACTCTCTATTTTGATAATTTTGTATTGAAGGAAAAGGGCTCTGACCATAATCTTGTAGTCAACTCTACCTTTGATGAAAATGATATTTCTCACTGGACCAAACCTTCTTGGATAAAAATCTCCTATAAGATTGGTAATGTAGCTGGTGCGGGTGCTGTTGAAATCCCTGTAAGTGTTGGGCATCTTACCTTTGATGATGGTCAGAACCTTGGTGGATGGGGTATGGATAATGCGCCAAAGATTGTAAATGGTGTTTGTGAGGTTGGTAACAACGCAGCCAAGAAAAACCCTTGGGATGCACAGGTTAACTATGAACCAGGTTTCGCTTTCGAGAATGGTAAAACCTATCACTTGAAGATGAAAATCAAGGGTTCTGTAGCTGGTGAATTTGGTGCTGTATTCCAGAATCCTGAAGGATACATAGGCTGTGGTGACTTCCCTACCATCAAGGTTACAACTGATTGGAAGGAAGTTGATGTAGCTACCACATGTAATGGTGACAATGCCTTGCGCCTGCTGCTGAATATCGGCAAATATGCGGGTACCCTCCATATTGATGATTTTGAAGTTTACTACACGAAGCCTTCAAATACTATTCCTCTTACAGATGAGGAAAAGAAGAAAGTACTTACTCCTGTTTTGCAGAATTGGATTTACGGCATGATGGCAGCTACCGAGGGCAAGGTGAAGGCTTGGGATGTTGTAAACGAGGCCCTTTGTGGTGACGATAAGGATCACGATGGTTACTACGATCTCCAGTCTGCCACACGTGGTACAGTTTCTGCCGATGATGCCAAGAATAAATTCTACTGGCAGGATTACCTGGGTGACCTTGATTATGTTCGCACTGCTGTAGCTGCAGCTCGCAAGGGCTTTGCTGATGCTGGTGGAAATCCTGAGGAGTTGAAGCTCTTCATCAATGATTATAACCTCGAAACTGCTTACGACGATAACAAGAAGCTCAAGAGCTTGATTCACTGGATTGAGGAGTGGGAGAAGGACGGCGTTACCAAGATTGATGGTATTGGCAGTCAGATGCACGTTTCATGCTGCATGGATCCTGTTGAGCAGAAAAAAAGAGAGGATGCTTACGTGAACATGCTCAACCTGATGGTTAGTACAGGTAGGTTGGTTCGTATTTCTGAGTTGGATATGGGCTTGGAGGTTCCGAACGTGGATAAGAACAGCAAAGACCCATATATCCAAGTAAAGACTACTGATATGACCGAGGAACAGCACAAGGCAATGCGTGCTTACTACGAGTTTATCGTCAAGAAATATCTTGAGATTGTTCCTAAGGAGCAGCAGTGGGGTATCTGCCAGTGGTGTGCTACTGACAGTCCTGCCAATAGTGGTTGGCGTCCTGGTTTGCCAGTAGGCCTCTGGGATTTGGATTATTATCGCAAGCATACCTATGCAGGTTTTGCTGCAGGCCTTGGTGCTCCAGAATATTGGAAGGAAGCCAAGTAATTACTCTAAAAGACATTAGTTTTAGGTTTATCATACAAAGATTAACCGAAAAAAGATGTTAGTCGTTAAGGTTGGCTGTGTTGTGATGACACGGTCAACCTTTTTGCATTTTTTTAATGATGAAAATATTCTCTTTCTCCTATGTGTCATTCTTGAAAGAGATTGTCTAGTGTGACTTCGCTGTTTACTATACTTGAATGGATGCCATTGGCAACACCAAATGTAAGCCTCGCTAGCCACGCCACCAATATTCAATGCCTTGCGTTTTCGTGCCAAAATCTTTAATTTGGCTTCCCAGAGAAGGACGTGATGTATTAGGCTCATCTGTATATTTTTCCTCTGTTTTGACTAAACATTTGGGGAATCTGGAATATTTTGGGTAAAAACATTTGGGGAATCTGGAACATTTTGGGCAAAAACATTTGGGGAATCTGGAATATTTTGTATCTTTGCACTCAAAATCAAAATGTTATGGCAAATATTGTGTTTGAAAGAAAAATATATGATAAGATGCTTGCTTGGAAGCAAGAGCGTCAGGGGAAGACTGCGCTTCTTATCAAGGGAGCAAGACGCATAGGAAAATCTACTATAGTGCGTACTTTTGCTGGGCGAGAGTACAAAAGCTATATATTGATAGATTTCTCTATGGCTTCAAAGGCTGTTACAGATCTTTTTGAAGATTTAATGAATTTAGATTTTATCTTTCTTCGCCTTCAGTCTATTTATCAGGTGGTCTTGGAGAAGCGAAAGTCTGTGATTATTTTTGATGAAGTGCAACTTTGTCCTAAGGCTCGCCAAGCTATTAAACATCTAGTGGCTGATGGTAGATACGATTATATAGAGACGGGTTCTCTAATTAGTATAAAAAAGAATGTAGCTAATATTATCATCCCAAGTGAAGAGACGCGTTTGGAAATGTATCCAATGGACTTTGAGGAATTTTGCTGGGCTTTAGGGGATAAAGTTACGATGCCCTTGCTCAAACAATTTTTTGATTCACGGATCCCTTTGGAAGCTGCTCATCGAGAAACTATGCGTCGGCTTCGCCTTTATATGCTTGTTGGTGGAATGCCACAAGCTGTAAAAGAATATCTTGAGACGAATAATCTTAGTAAGACGGATGCTGTGAAAAGGGAAATTTTGGAACTCTATTTGGATGATTTTAGAAAGATCGACAATAGTGGACGAGCAGCTAAACTTTTTGCTAATATACCTGCTCAGCTGAATAATAATGCATCTAGATACCAAGTAGCTAGTGTGTTGGATGATTCTGAACGTAAGAACATAATGGGTATATTGGAGGAAATGAAGGATGGTTGTAAATTTTGCCTATCATGCCAATGATCCGAATGTAGGTCTGGCTCTTCATAGTGATGGTAATTTCTATAAAATGTTTACGGCAGATACGGGGCTTTTTGTGACTCTCGCCTTTTGGGACAAAGATCATACTGAAAATATTATTTATGAAAAGCTTTTGAGTGATAAGCTGAGTAGTGATATGGGATATGTATATGAGAATCTTGTAGCGCAGATGTTAGTAGCTTCTGGCAATAAACTTTATTATTATACTTTCCCTCATGCCACTAGCCATAAAAGTTATGAAGTGGATTTCCTTCTTTCAAGAGGAAAGAAAATTTATCCGATAGAGGTGAAATCCTCAGGATATAATACTCATAAGTCACTAGACGAGTTTTGTGCTAAATATTCTGATCGAATAGATAAGAGATATCTCTTGTATACAAAGGATTTGAAGAAAGATGGACAAACGCTCCTCTTACCGATTTATATGACTCCTTTGTTGTGATTTCCTCTTCAAATAGGTTTGATGGTGTATCATTTTCGTTATAATGTTGGCTATCAAACCTATTTGGTACTTCTCACAAAGTATTTGTTATACCACGCAAAGTCTTTTTCAGCCTTTTCTGTTACTTTTGCAAGCGGAAATGAGAAACATTTCTCGTTCCACGAATGAACAATTATTATCAATAAACTTAAAATTAAAAGCTTATGAAAAAAATTTTTACTTTGATTGCTGCTGCCTTGATGGCAGTTAACGTGAGTGCAGCTAACAAGGTGCTGAAGATTACTGGCACCGCTGACAAGGTTAATCCTTGGGACAGCCAGTGTTATATCAACCTTAAGAATCTAGAGAAGGGCAAGGCTTATGTCGTGAAGTTTGATGTGTACACTACAGCTGGTACCGAATTCAAAATCGGAACAGAGGCTATTGACGAGACTCAGACAGAGCATATGACGGAGTGGAATGCTTCTGCAGTGTTCAATTATACTGAGGAACTTACCTTGACTAATCAAAAGTCAGAGGCAGTAATAAACTTCCCTGGTAAGACCACGGTTACTTGTCACTCCCACTGTACTGCAAAGCCAGGAATGGAGATAGATCATACAAATGGTAATACCAAAAATTGTAATCCGGAAATTTTGAAGGATTATGAGTATGCAGCTACTGCACTCTTGCTGAATGTAGGAAAGATGCCTAAGGATGCAGTCATCTATATTGGTAGCATTAAGGTGTATGATGCAGATGGCAACCTCCTTTCAACAGAGGATTTTGATAATGCAACAGTTGGTGAGTATGATGCTACTAAGACTATTCACTATCCAGCTTGGCAGAATGCTGCTACATTTGAAATTGTAGAAGAGCCTACTACAGGCATTTCTAATATTGAGAGTGCAAATGTAGCTAAGGATGGCAAGTGCTTCAACCTCGCTGGTCAGCAGGTAGGTAAGAACTATAAGGGCGTTGTCATCAAGAATGGTAAAAAGATGGTTATCAAGTAATAGATGAGACGTTTTACAATGCTCGCATCGTACTATATATAATAATGTGTACGATGATGTAGAATCTATATAATATAAATATTAAACAAATGGTATAAAAAATCCCAGAATCGCTCTTCCAAGCAGTTCTGGGATTTATTATGGTGATATTTGTCATCAATATCTCCGCTATTATATTTTTTATGTATTGCTCAGATTCTTAATGATTTCCAAAGGTAGCTGGGTAGCTTTGGAAACCTGTTCGGCAGAAAGTCCCATTGCCAGCAATCGTTGTGCTGTTTCTGTGTTGGCCTCATGTTTGCCTTCTGCTCTACCTTTTTCCATACCTTCCTTCATGCCCTTTTCCATACCTTCAGCTATACCTTCACGCTTAGCAGTGTCTACGGAATTCTTGATGTCGCGATATGCCATCTTGCTGGTCTCGTACTCCCTCATTTCCTGCGGAGTAAACTTGGCTATCTCGGCTTCCTCGAAGAGGCGGTCGAAAACTTTGTCGCACAGTTCTTTAGGGCGCTGGGTAAGTTTATAGAGGTTCTTCAGAGCATAGAGCCACTTCTCGTAGAGCGTATCCAGTTCTTCCAGGGATTTGTTGAACTTGGAAATCTCTACATAAATATATTCGAGCTTTTCGTAAAATACTTTGTGGGTAGCGGTGTCGCACAACTGCACATGATGGCGGATTTTCTCCTTGTCGAATGCATCCTCGTTCATGCTGAAGTTGAGCAGGGCTACGGTATAGACATGATTGAGCTTGAAATCCCATTCATTCCCCTTTGGTGCCTGTTCACGGATAGGGAAGGTTGAGTAGAAAAGGGCGCGATCCTTGAAATACGTCTGGTAGGCATTCTGCATTTCTACGATGAACTTCTCGCCGTTTTCGCCCTCGCAATATACATCAAAGATGGCTCTGCGGTCGGTATAGACATCTCCCACATGCTCCGGGTTCAGATACGATACGTCCTTCACAACCTGTTTGCCATTAAACAAGCTGTTGAGGAAGCAAATGAGCAAATCCTTGTTCATTGCTGTTCCAAAAATTCGCTTGAAACCGAAGTCGGTCAGCAAGCTGATGTATCTTTCTTCTACCTGCTTCATAATCATCTGTATTAAAAATCCATGCCGCAAAGTTACGGTTTTATTTTCATATCTGCAAGAGATTTCTGGGATTTTTAAAGGTAAAAAAGTAAAAAGGTAAAAAAGTAAAGATTTTGCTATCCCCAATACTATCTGATAACTTTTTCTAAAACTTTTCTATGAATTCTTTGCGTGTTTCAAAATAAAGTCGTAAATTTGCTCACATAAACGAAACAATAATATCTACGGATTATGAAGCAGGTAGAAGAAAGATATATCAGTTTGCTGACCGATTTCGGTTTCAAGCGAATTTTTGGATCAGCTCCCAACAAGGATTTGCTGATCTGTTTCCTCAACAGCTTGTTCAATGGAAGACAGGTTGTTAAGGACGTGAAGTATCTGAATCTGGAGAACGTGGGCGACATCTATACCGACCGCAAGGCCATCTTTGACGTATATTGCGAAGGAGAAAACGGCGAGAAGTTTATCGTGGAAATGCAGAATGCATACCAGACATACTTCAAGGACCGTGCCCTGTTCTATTCCACTTTTCCGGTTCGTGAGCAGGCTCCTAAGGGTAGTGAATGGGACTTCAAGCTCAACCATGTTTACACAATTGCTCTGCTCAACTTTAACATGAACGAGGAAGCCTTCAATAAGGAAGAAATCCGCCATCATGTGCAGTTGTGCGATACTGCCACGCACAAGATTTTCTACGATAAGCTGGAATTTATCTATGTGGAAATCGCCAAGTTCAACAAGTCGCTTGATGAGTTGGAAACGCTCTACGACAAGTGGCTCTATGCCCTGAAGAACCTCTACAAGCTTACTCAGCGCCCTAAGGCGTTATGCGACAAGGTCTTCGACCGCCTCTTCGAAGAAGCCGAGATTGCAAAATTCACTCCGCAGGAGCAGCGGGAGTATGAAGCCAGCAAGATGGCATATCGTGATATCAAGAATTCGATTGATACCGCCAAGCGAGAAGGTAAAGAAGAGGGCCTGGCTGAAGGAATGAAAAAGGGGCTGGAGAAGCGAAGCCTTGAGATTGCCAGAAAGATGCTGGCGAATGGTATGGATGCTGCCACGGTGATGGAAATAACAGGATTGTCGGAGAGTCAGTTACAGCAGCTGAAAGGATAAGGGCAAATCTAAGACGAATCTCTATTATATCAAAAAGTACTATACTGTTTATTCCCAGGTAGTTATAAATTTCCCCCAACTTGGGGGAAATTACATTTTATTTCCTGATTATTCAAAAGTGTACGAGTTCGTACACAATTTGAATTGGACACATATTAGTCGACTGTTGTCCTAACCATTTTCAAAGGCCAAAGAAAACTAAAAATACTCCGAAAATTTGTCTGTTAGTCTAATATTCATTTACTTTGCATTTTGAATATTAACTAAATAGATAAGATTATGCCGGATTTTTCAGACACAGAGCGCCGACTTATCGATTTATTGGAGGTCGGAGCAAAAAAATCTGCCAAAAATTTGGTGTTTTAAAATAAATGTAGTATTTTTGCCACGATATATAAAGCTATAGGCTTATGGTACATGTAAATGAAACAATAGTTATAAAGAGCTCTTCTCCCAAGCTGGCAGAATGGGTAAAGAAACTGAAGGCTCATAAAGCTGAGCAACTGGAGAAGTTGCGCAACGTGGAGAAGTGCGACTTTGATTTTAAGTTCTGATGCGAGTCAATATATAATACTAGCCTCCCCTAATACTTCCTGATAACTTTTTATAAAACTTTTCCCCGATTTTCTTGCATGTTTCGAAATATTGTTGTACTTTTGAAGAAGAATATAGGAAAAGTAGAACTTTAAAATCATATAACTCTATGATTATCAAGCGATTCA
>OHUH01000224.1_pt1 | contig 11015 bp, 10 predicted proteins | sample 1579171 | NCBI WGS metagenome assembly OHUH01 (sample SAMEA3882541, study PRJEB24775) | human gut metagenome | biome: human-associated habitat; feature: intestine environment; material: feces | place: Netherlands | collected 2009/2010 | reverse complement strand
CCGCTCTCGGCATCCGCGCACCGGTGAAAGCCTGCCTCGTGAATATGTACTTTCCTGCCCGGCGCTACCCCACCGGTCAGCTGCCCGCCGGGCGGTACGATGCCGTGCGCATCGACATCGGCAGCGGCGGCGGGCGCAACTGGTGGTGTGTGCTGTACCCGGGGCTGTGCAGCTTTGCGCAGGGCGGCTACGCCCTGCCTGCGGAGAACGACCTTGTCTGCGGGCAGTACATCCTGCGGTTCCGGCTGGTGGACTGGGCACACCGGCTGACTGCCCGGCGGCAGACTGTGCTGCTGGCGGGGTGACGCCGCACCCCGCCGGAGCATAGCATGGAGGGAAAGGAGGGATCCCTCTATGGCGATTCCCGGTTATTATTCCCTGCTCCAGCGCGGCTCCTCCGGGCCGGACGTGGCACTTGTGCAGACGTGGCTCAACGGCGTGCGCGATGCGTGCACATGGTACGATGCGCTGAAGGCAGACGGCAAGTTCGGCGCAAGCACCCAGCGTGCCGTGCAGGAGTTCCAGCTGAAGAACAAGATGAACATGGACGGCAAGGTGGGGCAGAACACATGGAACGTGCTCTACACCCGCTACACCGCAAAGCACGGGTTGAAAGTGCCCTACCCCGGCATCGTGCTGCACACCGGCTCTTCCGGCGGCACGGTGCGGCTGGTACAGCAGAAGCTCAATTCTCTGGGCGAGCGGCTGAATGATGACGGCAAGTACGGTGCGGCCACCGCTGCCGCCGTGCAGCGGTTCCAGCGGCGCAACGGCCTGCCGGCAGACGGCAGCGTGGGCTACGCCACTTGGGAAAAGATGTTCTGATATACGCAGGCCGTAAAACGATTTGGAATGGCCTCCGCGTGCGCTTTGGCCATATTCAGCGGAAAAATCATTTTAAATTTCGGGACACCGGAGCGTCTGCGGACGCTCCGGTGTCCCATTTTCACAGAAGGGGTCGCAACGGCAAACAGCAGTTGTCCGTTTTTCTGTTCTCCTTGGTTGCGCGTGCAGCGGCGGCTGCGTTATAATAGGGCAAAGCATTTTTTGAAAGGCGGTGTTCCTGTTTGCGTTTTCTGCATTTATCCGACCTGCATCTGGGCAAGCGGGTGTGCGAGTTTTCCATGCTGGAGGAGCAGCGGTATATTCTGGAAGAGATCCTAACTTTGCTGGATGAGACCCCTGTGGACGGCGTACTGCTGGCAGGCGACCTTTACGACAAGCCCGTTCCCCCTGCCGAAGCGGTACGGCTGCTGGACTGGTTTCTTACCCAACTGGCGGCGCGGAAGCTGCCGGTGTTCGCCATCAGCGGCAACCACGATTCTGCCGACCGGGTGGCCTTTGGCTCTGCCCTGCTGGCCGATAGCCGGGTCTACGTCAGCCCGGTGTTCACCGGCGCGCCGCAGCCCATCCCCCTGCAGGATGCCCACGGCACGGTGGATGTGTACTTACTGCCCTTTTTAAAGCCCGCTATGGTGCGGCACATCTGGCCGGACGAGCCTATTGAGAGCTACAACGACGCCCTTGCCTGCGTGCTGCGGCACTGCACCCCGGACCCCGGCCACCGCAGCGTGCTGGTGGCGCACCAGTTTGTGGCGGGCGCTGCCGCCTGCGAGAGCGAGGAGCCCTCGGTAGGCGGGGTGGACAGCGTGGACGCCGCCCTGTTCGATGCCTTTGACTATGTGGCGCTGGGGCATCTGCACAGCCCGCAGAAGGTGGGGCGGGAAACGCTGCGCTACTGCGGCACGCCGCTGAAGTACTCCTTCTCGGAGGCGGGGCAGTGCAAAAGCGCTACCTTTGTGGAGCTGGGTGCAAAGGGCGAGGTGCACATCACCACCGCGCCCCTGACCCCCCGGCACGAGTTGCGCGGGCTGCGGGGCAGCTACACGGAACTGACCGACCGCCGCTGCTACGAGGGCACCGCCGTGGACGACTATCTGTACATCACCCTGACCGACGAGCAGGATGTGCCGGATGCGCTGGCGCGGCTGCGGGTCATCTACCCCAACCTGATGCAGCTGGACTACGACAACCAGCGCACCCGCCAGCAGCAGGAGATCTGCGCCCCGGAGCGCACCGAGAGCATCTCCCCGCTGGAACATCTGGCTGCCTTTTACCAGCTGCAAAATAACCAGCCCCTGACCGCCGAGCAGACGGCATTCTGCCAGGAACTGATCGAGGAGATCTGGAAGGAGGGCGACACTGTATGAGACCGCTGCGACTGACCCTTTCGGCCTTTGGCCCCTATGCCGCCGAGATCACCCTTGACCTTGAAAAGCTGGGCAGGGGCGGGCTGTACCTCATTACCGGCGACACCGGCGCGGGCAAGACTACCATTTTTGACGCCATCACCTATGCGCTGTACGATCATTCCAGCAGCGGCATCCGGGAGGGCTCCATGCTGCGCTGCAAGTACGCAGACGACAAGACCCCCACCTTTGTAGAGCTGGAATTTGAGGTGCACGGCGTGCGCTACACGGTGCGCCGCAACCCGGAGTATCAGCGTCCCAAAACCCGGGGCGAGGGCATGACCACCGAAAAGGCGGATGCCACCCTGACCTACCCGGACGACCGCCCGCCGGTGACCAAAGCCAAGGACGTGACCGCCGCCGTGCAGGAGATCATCGGGCTGGACTACAACCAGTTTTCCCAGATCGTGCTCATCGCGCAAGGACAGTTCACAAAGCTGCTCAACGCCTCCACCGAGGAGCGCAGCCGCATCTTCCGCAAGCTGTTCCGCACCCAGCGCTATGCCCAGCTGCAAGAGCGCTTACAGGCCGAAGCATCCGCGCTGAACCAGCAGCGCACCGCCCAGAACGCCAAACTGGACAGCCTGCTGGGCGGGTTGCAATTCAGCCCGGAGGACCCGGATGCCGAGGCGCTGCGCGCCCTGTGCGCCCAGACTGTACCGGAAACGGCGCTTGCTTTACTGGACGCCCTGACCGCCCGGCAGGCGGCAGCGCTGGAAGAAGCCGGCACCGCCCTGCAAGCCACCGAAGCCCAGCTGGACACGGTACAGCAGCAGCTGGGTGCCGCCGCACAGGCGCAGCGGCTGGCGCAGCAGCTGGCTGCCCGTCAGGCAGAGCTTGCCGCCGCAAAGCCCGCACTGGATGCTGCTCGCGCCGAGGCCGACCGCCACGCCGGGGACGCTGCACAGCTGGATGCCCTGACCGCGCAGGTGACGCAGGCGCAGAGCGCCCTTGCGGCCTATGACACGCTGGACACCCTCTGCCGCCAGCAGACCGAAGCGCGGGACGCTGCCCGGCTGGCGGCGGCGCAGGCGCACAAGCGGCGCACCCAGCTGGACAGCCTGAACGCCGCCCTTGCCGCTGCTGAGACCGAGCTTGCCGCGCTGGCAGACGTGGACACCCGGCTGTTGGCGCTGCAAAACCGCAGCGCCCAGTTGACACAGCGCGGCGAAGCGCTGGCAAAGCTGGAACAGCGCCTTGCGGACTGCCAGCGGCAGGCCAAGGCTACACACAAGGCGCAGGAGAATTACCGCGCCGCTGCCGCCGCACAGGACGAAGCCCGCGCCCGGCGGGACGCGCTGGAACGGGCATTCTTAGACGCACAGGCCGGACTGCTGGCCGAGAGCCTGACCGAAGGCGCGCCCTGCCCGGTGTGCGGCAGCACCCATCACCCCGCCCGCGCCCTGCTGCCCCATACTGCGCCCACGCAGGCACAGGTGGAAGCCGCACGGCAGGCCGCTGCGGAAGCTGACCGGCAGGCGCAGAACGCCAGCGCTGCCGCCCAGAGCGCCCTTGCCGCCGCCAACGAGGCGAAAACTTCTCTCCGGCGGGACGCCGAGACCCTGCTGCCGGAGCGCTTTACCGCCCCGGAGGGCACAGTCCCCCTCACCTTTGCCCTGATGACCAACGTTCTGGCCGAGGAGAGTGCCGCCTTGCAAACGGCACAGACAGACTGCAAAGCACAGTGCCGACAGGCCGAGGCCGACTGCCGCCGCAAGGCGCAGCTGGAAGCCGACCGGCAGGAAAAGATCCGCCAGCGTCCGGCGCTGGAGCAGGCCGCTGCCGAGGCCGACCGCAGCGCTGCCGCACAGAATGCAAGTGCTGACGCGCTGGAGGGTCAAATCGCAGAGCGGCGCGCCGCCCTGCCCTACCCCCGGCGCGCGGACGCACAGGCGGCACTGGACAAGCTGGAAGCCGACCGCCGCACCCTGCGCACCGGTATGGACACGGCGCAGCGCAAGCTGAAACAGGCTGAACAGACCGTTGCCGCCGCCGAGGCCGCTGTGGAGGCGCTGACCGCACAGCAGACCGCCGCCCAAAAGGAGCTGCCCGCCCGCAGCGCCGAGGAACTTACCGCACAGCAGACCGCGCTGACCGCCGCGCGGGAGAGCCTGCGCAGCCGGGAAAAGCAGCTTTCGGCACAATTGCTGCCCAACCGCAAAACAGCGGCCCAGTACCGCGCTGCCGCCGAGGCGCGGCAGACGCTGGAAAGCCGGTGGCAGTGGGTCAGCGCACTGGCTGCCACGGCGGGCGGCACTTTGACCAGCAAGCAGAAAATCAAGCTGGAAGCCTACATCCAGATGAACTATCTGGACCGCATTCTGCGCTATGCCAACACCCGGCTGATGCAGATGACCGCCGGGCAATACGAGCTGGAGCGCATCGGCGCAGAGAACCAGCGCAGCCAGTCCGGGCTGGACCTTGGCGTCATCGACCACTACAACGGCACCCGCCGCAGCGTAAAGACCCTTTCCGGCGGCGAAAGCTTCAAGGCTTCACTGGCGCTGGCGCTCGGCCTTTCGGACGAGGTACAGAGCAGCGCCGGGGGCATCCGGCTGGACACCTTGTTCTTAGACGAGGGCTTCGGCTCGCTGGACGAGGAATCGCTGGAGCTGGCCATCCGGGTGCTCTCCGGCCTGACCGAGGGCGACCGGCTGGTGGGCATCATCTCCCATGTGGGGGCGCTCAAGGACCGCATCGACCGGCAGGTGGTGGTGCACAAGGCCCGCACCGGCGGCTCCACCGTAGAGCTGCGGGTGTAAAACGCCGCCGACGGGGCACACTAGGGGCGGAGGTGAATTTGATGAATTCTCTGGAACCCTTCATCCGCCACGAACTGGAAAACCAGCCCGGCACCGCTGCCGCCCCGCAGGCAAGCAGCACTCGCAATGCCCCGCCGCTGGGCAGTATGCCCCTGCAGCCCCCGGCTGCGCCGGACACGCCCGGCACCCAGCTGCCCCCGCCGGAGCTGCCGCAGCCCGAAAAGCCCGGTGTCCCCATGACTGACGGCACCCCCATGGCCTGCCGCCAGAAGAATGCCGCCGCCTTTCTGGCCGGGGACGTGCAGACCAGCGTGATGGCGCACTACGCGCCGGGGCTATTCAGCACAAAGCAAAAGCTGCACAGCCGCCACCCCGCCCCGGACGAGGATACGGCCGCCGTTTTAGAGCTGGTGGAATGGCGCGAGGACGCCCCTTACGGCTGAGCGTAACAAAAATTTTTTAAAATATTTCAGTTTACCTGTTGAAATCTCGCCGCACTTCCCTTATTATGGTAGCATACAAACATAAAGGCAGGTTTTGCAATATGGCAGAGATCAAATACGAAGTTGTCCAGCGTGTAGCCGTGCTGAGCCAGCGTCCCCGCGGCTGGGAGCGTCAGCTGAACCTTATCAGCTGGAACGACGGCGAGCCCAAGTACGACATCCGCGACTGGTCCCCGGACGGCACCCGCATGGGCAAGGGCATCTCCCTGAGCCACGACGAGCTGGCCATCCTCAAGGGCATTCTGGAGGACATGGAGCTGTGAGCGGGGGCGACCGCGCAGAGTTTCTGGACGTCTGGCAGCAGCATGTCACCCGCCCGGGCAGCGAAAAGCTGCTGGACTGGCTGGACAAAAAGACGGATTTTTTCACCGCACCGGCGTCCACCCGCTTTCACGGAGCCTGTGAGGGCGGGCTGTGCATGCACAGCCTGAACGTCTACCATGCACTGCACGACAGCTTTTTCACCGAGGGCGAAAGCGAGGAGAGCTACGCCATCTGTGCCCTGCTGCACGATTTGTGCAAGGCCAACTACTACAAGCTGGGCACCCGCAACGTGAAGAACGAAGCCACCGGACAGTGGGAAAAAGCGCCTTTTTACAGTGTGGACGACCTTTTCCCCTACGGTCACGGCGAAAAGAGCGTGTTCCTCATCGAGCGGTTCATGAAGCTGAAGGTGGAGGAAGCGGTTGCCATCCGCTGGCACATGGGCGGCTTTGACGATGCGGCCCGGGGCGGCTGTTTTGCCATCTCGGAGGCCTACGACAAGTACCCGCTGGCGGTCAAACTGCACATCGCAGACCTGCAGGCTACCTATCTGATGGAGCACCGTACCAGCAATATGCGCTGAATAAACTAAACAGGCGGCTGTACAGCATTTTGTACAGCCGCCTGTTTGTTTGTAAAAAATTTCAGCAGCCTTTCCCGGCGCAGAGGGCTTTCACCTTCTGCACGGCGGCAGCTACAAGGCTGCCGATGGGCTGGTCGGGCACGCCGACAATATAGTTTTCACAGTGGTTCACCGGGATCAGCACCCGGGTGGCGCTGCTCTGGCACACTGCCGTGGCCATGGCGGGGGTGATCTCTCCCAGCAGCGCATCTGCAATGACGATGCCGATGGGCCCCACGATGATATCCGCATTGCGGCAGTTCACCACCACGGCATTCTCACCGGTGGCGGCGCGCTGCGCCCCGGCCTTGTGCATGGCCTGCGCGGCAACGCTGTTGGTGCCCACGGCCACCAGCCGGATGTCCGGGCACTGGGCGCTGAGGGCGGCCACCAGCTGGCGACCCAGTCCCCCGCCCTGCCCGTCAATGACAAGCACGTTCATGCCGTACCTCAGAAGTCGATCTCTTCCAGACGCAGCAGCGCCAGAATGTAGATCTTGACAGCCTCCAGCAGCTTGTCGATGGGGGCAGCCTCGTTGGCACCGTGCATCGGACCGCCGAACTCCGGCAGCTTCACATCCTCATGCTCCGGGCCGAAGCTGACAGCATAGGGGAAGTGGCGGGCATAGGTGCCACCGCCCATGGTGAAGGGGGTGGCATTCTCGCCGGTCACCTCGTTGTAGGTGTCGATGCAGGCGCGGATGGCGGGGCTGTCGGCCTCGATGTAGAACGGCTCGGCAGCATCCACATCCTCCAGCTTTGCGCCCTCGCCCAGCGCAGCGGTGATTTGTGCGGTCAGCTTTTCGCCGTTGGTGCAGGTGGGGAAGCGGCTGTCGATGGTCTGCACCAGCTTGCCGTCCTCCATATAGATGCGGCCGCCGATGATGGTCAGCGGGCCGAAGGGGCCGTCGGCGCAGTCGATGCCAAGGCCGGTGCCTGCGGTGGAGCTGTGCAGCTTGCGCAGTGCCTCCAGATAAGCACGCTCGGCGTCGTTGCACAGGCCGTTGTCCAGCAGATAATCCGCCACCAGACCGATGGCGTTCACCGTGCCCTCCGGCATAGCGGCGTGGCCGGACTTGCCCCAGCCGCGCACCCGCACGCCGTCCCCTTCCGGTTCCAGCGTGATGTTGGGGGCGTTCTTCAGCTTGCGGATATCGGTCTTGACCAGTGCGCTGGCGCGGTCCGGCACCGCGTTGTTGGCAACACCGCCCTCAAACTCTGCAATGACGCCGTTGCACACCGGGCTGACGATCTTGCCGCCGAAGTGGCCCTTTTCGCCGTTGCACACTGGGAACTCCGCATCCGGGGTAAAGCAGAACACCGGGGCAGGATAGTTCTCCAGATAGTACTTCACATCGTTCATGTGGGTCTCCTCGTTGTCGCCCACAATGGCACGGATGGGGTAGCGCAGCTGGTAGCCCTGCTCCTTGAGGAACTTCAGCGCGTACAGAGTAACGATCATCGGGCCCTTATCGTCCGAAACACCGCGGCCCAGCAGCCAGCCGTCCTGAATGCGCATCTTAAAGGGGTCTGCCGTCCAGCCGTTGCCCACGGGCACAACGTCCACATGGCAGATGGTGGCCAGATATTTTTCCGGGTCTGCACCGGCCAGCTCGGCATAGCCGATGTAGTTTTCGCAGTTGCGGGTGGCAAAGCCCATGCCTGCTGCCAGTTCCAGCGTCTTGTCCAGCGCGGCACGGGGGCCTACGCCGAAGGGTGCGCCCTCTTCCGGGGTGCCCTCTACGCTGTCGATGGCGACCAGCGCTGCAATGTCCTGCAGCAGCTGCTCCTTGTTTTCCGCAATGTATGCGTCAATTTTCTGATTCAGTGCCTGATCCATGTTCTATAACGTCCTTTCTGACCGGGAGCAGATCCCGGTTTTCACAACTGTTACCCAGTTTAACACACTCCGGGCGGAAAAGCTACCGGCATTTTTCACGACAAAAGCGTCCGCGTTTTGTCAGCCTGCCGCAAACAGCCCGCTGAGCGCACCCAGCAGCCCGGCGCTTGCCAAGCCCATGATGATGCCCGCCAGCAGTACACCGCCCATACAGGCGATCAATACATCCTTGAATTTCATATCCAGAATGGAGGCTGCCAGCGTGCCCGTCCACGCACCGGTGCCCGGCAGCGGGATGCCCACGAACAGCAGCAGCGCCACGGTCATGCCCTTGCCGGCCTTGGCCTCCAGTGCGCGGCCGCCCTTTTCGCCCTTGTTGATGCAAAAGCGGCAGATGGGGCCGATAAGGGGCTTGTGATAGCCCCAGATGAGAAACTTGCGGGCGAACAGGTAGATGAAGGGCACCGGGATCATGTTGCCCAGTACGCACAAAAGGTAGGTGGGCAGCACCGGCAGCCCCATGCCCAGCCCGATGGGGATGGCCCCGCGCAGCTCAATGATGGGCACCATGGAGATAAGGAAGATCAGAAGATAATTTTTCAGCATTGGCTTCTCCTTATATTACAGGTCGATCTGCAGCTCCACCGGGCAATGGTCGGAGCCGAAGATCTCGTTGTGGATCTCGGCGGCGCGGATGCGGTCTGCAATGCGCCGGGAAACGATAAAATAGTCGATGCGCCAGCCCGCGTTCTTTTCCCGCGCGTGGAAGCGGTAGCTCCACCAGCTATACTTCACCTCGTCCGGGTGCACCACCCGGAAGCTGTCCGCAAAACCCGCCGCCAGCAGCTCGGTCATTTTGGCGCGCTCCTGATCGGTAAAGCCTGCGCTCATGCGGTTGGTCTTAGCGTTTTTGATATCCATCTCGGTGTGCGCTACGTTCAGATCGCCGCACAGGATCACCGGCTTTTTTGCGTCCAGTGCCAGCAGGTACGCCCGGAAGGCGTCCTCCCACTCCATGCGGTAGTCCAGCCGCTTCAGCCCGTCCTGACTGTTGGGGGTATAGCAGTTCACCAGCCAGAACCCCGGGTATTCCAGCGTGAGCACACGGCCCTCGTGGTCGTGCTGCTCAATGCCGATGCCGGTGGTCACGGCCAGCGGGGCCGTTTTGCACCAGCAGGCCGTGCCGGAGTAGCCCTTTTTGTCGGCGCTGTAGATGTACTCGGTGTAGCCCGCGGGCGCAAAATCCGCCTGTCCGGGCTGCATTTTGGTCTCCTGAATGCAGAAGAAGTCCGCGTCCAGCGCGTTGAACACGTCCTCAAAGCCTTTTTTCAGGCAGGCGCGCAGACCGTTGACGTTCCAGCTGATGAATTTCATAGGATGGTACTCCTTTATGTATGATTTTCCGCGAGTATTTTGTCAGCCACGCAGTAGGGGCCGCACATGTGCGGCCCGGCACTTACCGGCAAATGAGCGCTTATGGGAAAAGCCGCGGGCCGGGCATGCCCGGCCCCTACCTCTCGGCAAGTTTTTTCTACGCCGCCTGCTTCACCGCGTTCTTTTTCCAGGCACCGCTGACGAACCGGGCCACAAAGCATATAATGCGGCAGATCCAGTCAACGACCATGGCGTACCAGACGCCGACGGCACCCATGCCCATCTGCACGCAGAGCACCCAGCTCAGGCCCATGCGCCAGACCAGCATCGAGGCCGTGGCAACGACCATTGTGAACCGCACGTCGTTGGCGGCACGCAGGGCGTTGGGCAGCACAAAGCTGGCGGGCCAGAGAAAAATTGACATGCCGTTGTGGATCATGACCAGTGTCCACGCCAGTGCGCGGGTCTCGGGCGTCAGGGTGTACATGCTCAAAATCTGGTTCAGAGACAGCAGCACCACAACATTGACCGCGCCCTGGGCGATATAATCCCACAAAAGCAGCTTTTTTGTATAATATTTTGTCTGTTCAAAGTCCTGCGCACCGATGCAGCGGCCAATGACCGTGATCATCGCCAGGCCCATGGCATTGCCGACAATGCAGCCGATGGCGTCCAGGTTGTTGGCCACCGCGTTGGCCGAGATATGCACCGTGCCGAACAGCGAGATCATCGAGACGACAAGCACGCGGCCCAGCTGGAACAGGCTGTTCTCAAACGCCGACGGAATGCCGATGTACAGAATGCTTTTGACCGTGCGGCCCTCAAAGCGGGTGACAGATTGCGGCGTGATGCGCAGCTGGTAGTCCTGCCGCGCGGCCAGCGCCAGAATGATGCACGCACCGACAGCGCGGGAGATCAGCGTGGGCACGGCGACGCCCGCGACACCCATTTTCAGCACGAACACGCAGAGCGCGTTGCCGCAGAAGTTGATACCGTTGACGATGACCGAAACCTTCATCGACACCGCGCTGTTGCCCGTGGAGCGGAAGATGGCCGCACCCGCGTTGTAAAGCGCCAAAAACGGAAACGACAGCGCCGTGATCGTAAAGTAAGTCAGGCACGCCTGCATGACCTCGTCGGTGATGGTGCCAAAGAAAAGCCGCAGCTGCGCCGTGCGGGTGATAAGGCAGAACACCGCCACACCGACGCCGAGGATCGCGCTCAGGCCCACGAGCTGGCCCGCGCTTTTGGCGGCATCCTCGGGGCGTTTGGCCCCCAGATGCTGACTTGTGACGACAGCACCGCCGGTGGCCAGCGCACCGAACAGCGTGATGATCAGCTGGTTGATCATATCGACGAGCGACACACCGGAAATTGCGGCCTCACCCACTGACGATACCAT
>OHUH01000214.1_pt1 | contig 11461 bp, 9 predicted proteins | sample 1579171 | NCBI WGS metagenome assembly OHUH01 (sample SAMEA3882541, study PRJEB24775) | human gut metagenome | biome: human-associated habitat; feature: intestine environment; material: feces | place: Netherlands | collected 2009/2010 | reverse complement strand
GGGGAAGCGTTTCCCGTTGATGACCGCCGCCGTCATATGGGCCCGGTCCAGGGCGGCCGGCAGGGTCTTGCAGACCTTGTTCAGGCCGATGACCGCAATGACCTGGCGCGGCCCGTAGAGGATGGCCGCCGTGCGGTTGCCGTTGCCGTCGATATAGACCAGTTCGCCGTCCGCCGTCATGGCATTGGCACTGGTCAGGAAGGTGTCGCACAGCAGGGCCTGCCGCATGAGTTCCACCCGCTCTTCCGGCGTTTTCGCCGTGTCGCGGTCAATGACCTTGTAATGCTCCCGGCAGTACTGCTGCAGCCCGATTTCGCCAATCGTCACGGAGCCGCCCCAGGACACGGTATGGTCCTTGGGAATCAGAGCCAGGGCCTGCTGCAGGGCCTCGTCCTTCGTCGCGCAGTACCAGGCGTCGAACCCGCGGTTCTTCAGGCGCTGCACCAGCGTGGCGCCCAGCTGCTCATTCCGTTCCTTTTTGCACTTTGCCACCAATTCATCTACCGTAGACATAATGATCCCTCTCTTCTGCTGCCGGTCTCAGCGGGCCGGTTCCCCTAAAATGACTTCGTCCGTCTTGCCCTCTTCCGCCAGGGTCACTTCGACCAGTTCCCGGCGCGCCGTCGGCACGTTCTTGCCGGCAAAATCCGCGCGAATAGGCAGTTCGCGGTGCCCGCGGTCCACCAGCACGGCCAGCTGGATCGAGCGGGGCCGGCCCATATCCATAAGGGCATCCAGGGCCGCCCGGATGGTGCGGCCCGTATAGAGCACGTCGTCGACGAGGACGACATTCTTCCCCGTCAGGTCAAAATCGATTTCCGTTCCCCGCACGACGGGATTATAGCCCAGCGTCGTCAGGTCGTCGCGGTACATCGTGATATCCAGGGAGCCCACCGGCACGGTGACATCCTCAATCTTCTTGATTTCCGCCGCGATGCGCTCTGCCAGCGGCACGCCGCGGGTGTGGATGCCGACGAGGGCGACATCGTCCACGCCCTTGTTCCGCTCGATGATTTCATGGGCGATGCGGACCAGGGCCCGGCGGATACCGTCCGCGTCCATAATGGTGGTTTTCTTGATCATGTTTTCCATACTAACGCCTCATTTCTTTCCAATACGATGTATCCATCCGCCCGGACCGCAAAAGCGGGCCGCTCAGAACTGGCCGTTCCGCAGGCGGGTGAGGATCTTCCGCATGTCTTCGGGCAGCGGCGCCTCGAAATGCATGGGCCGCCCCGTGCGGGGGTGAATGAAATCCAGGGTCTGTGAATGGAGGGCCTGGCCTTTGATGGCGAAAGGCACCTTCATGGGGGAATATTTGGGGTCGCCCACCAGGGGATGGCCCAGATACTCCATGTGGACGCGGATCTGATGGGTCCGGCCCGTCTTCAGGCTGCACTGCACGACCGTGTACTTGCCGTACCGTTCCAGCACCTTGTAGCCCGTAATGGCCTCGCGGCCGCCTTCCTGCACGACGGCCATCTTCTTCCGGTCGTCCTTGTCCCGGGCGATCTGCGTCCGGATTTCGCCGGAATCGGTCTTCAGATTGCCCCGGACCACGGCGAGATAAGTACGCCGCGCCGTCTTGTCCGCAATCTGCTTGGACAGGGACAGGTGGGCCTCGTCGTTCTTGGCGGCAATCATGACGCCGCTCGTATCCTTGTCGAGGCGGTGCACGATGCCCGGCCGGATGACGCCGTTGATGCCCGACAGGTTCCTGCAGTGGAACAGGAGCGCATTGACGAGGGTGCCCGAATAATGGCCCGCGGCCGGGTGGACCACCATACCGCGCGGCTTGTTGACGACGATGACGTCGTCGTCCTCATAAAGGATATCGAGGGGAATGTCCTCCGGCTGGGCTTCCAGCGGAATCGGCCGGGGCATCTCCACCTGGATCACGTCGCCGGCCTTCACCTTGTAATTGGCCTTCAGCACCTTGCCGCCCTTGCGGGCCCGGCCTTCGCCCAGCAGGATCTGCACATGGGACCGGGTGCAGCCGAGCTGCCCCGCCAGCCAGACATCAACGCGGGTACCGGTGTCTTCCGGCGCCACGCGGACGGTCCGCTCCTCTTCAAAATCCTGGTCGTCCGCCCCGTCGGGGACGGCAGCCGGGTTGTGCTGCAGCATCTCATTTTCTGTCATGGTTCTTCTCCCTGCCCTGCTGCGCCTCTTCCCTGCGGAACAGGGAAAGGACGATGAGGGCCACGCCGACGCAGATGGCGATGTCGGCCACATTGAAGACCGGCCAGACGCGGAAATCCAGGAAATCGATGACGAGTCCCGTCCGGAACCGGTCCCACAGGTTGCCCAGGGCCCCGCCCACGAAGAGCGCCGCCCCGGCCCGCACGGCCAGGTCTTCCGCCAGGATCTCCCTGCGGAAATACCAGACGGCCGCCAGTGCGGCCAGTCCCACCACCAGGAACAGGACCCGGCTGTGGGCCAGCATCCCGAACGCCGCGCCGGGATTCAGGACAAAGGTGATATGGAAAATGTCCGGAATTACAGGAATGCTCTCCCCTTCCGTCATGTGTGTGGTGATAAGCAGTTTGGTGAGCCGGTCCGCCACAAAGACCAGGGCTCCCAGCCAGATAAGGATCATGGTTTCGGAATCTCCTGCGGCACCGGGCCGCCTTGTCTGCAAAAAGAATCTCTCGTATACCGGAATTATAACAAAAAAAGCCGTTGTTTGTCATTCAACAACGGCTTTTTTTACTTTGTCTGTCGGATGGATCAGTAAATGACCTTGTTGGCAATGACCAGACGCTGGATCTGGTTCGTGCCTTCGTAGATCTGCATGATCTTGGCATCGCGCATGCGTTTTTCCGCCGGATATTCTTTGGAATAGCCGTAACCGCCCATAATCTGGATGGCGTTGGTCGTGACTTCCATCGCCGTGTCGGCGGCGTAGCACTTGGCCATGGCGGCTTCCTTCGTGAAGGTCATGCCCTGGTCGCGCATCCAGCAGGCCCGGTAGACCAAAAGGCGCGCTGCATCAACCTTCATGGCCATGTCGGCAATCATGGCCTGAATCATTTCAAACGAGGCGATCGGCTGGCCGAACTGATGACGTTCCTTGGCGTAAGCGACTGCTTCGTCCAGGGCTGCCTGGGCCAGGCCTACGGCAACGGCACCCACGAAGGGGCGTGCGGAATCCAGGGTGTTCATGGCGATACGGAAGCCCTGGCCTTCCCGGCCGACGCGGTTCTCTTCCGGAACGACCACGTCTTCCAGGATCAGTTCGCACGTATTCGAAGGACGGATGCCCATCTTGTTCTCTTTTTTACCTACCTTGAAGCCCGGCGTGTCGCGCGGTACAATGAACGCCGTCAGGCCGCGGATGCCGCCGTCTTTGCGGGTGTTCGCGAAAATCAGGTAGATGTCGGCGATACCGCCGTTGGTGATGAAGGCCTTGGTCCCGTTCAGGGTATAGGTCTTCTTTTCCTTGTCATGGACGGCGCGGGTGGAAACGCTGCCGGCATCGGAACCAGCGCCCGGTTCGGTGAGGGCGAAGGCAGCCAGGCCGCCGTTGTTCAGCACGTCGCACCACATCTTCTTCTGCGCGTCGTTCCCGGCCAGCAGGACCGGCGCCGTGGCGAGGGAGTTGGCAGCCATGGACGTAGCCACGCCGGCACAGCCCTTGCCCAGTTCTTCATAAATGGCGGCGACAGTGACGCTGTCCAGTCCCGGGCCGCCGTACTCCTCAGGAACGATAACGTTCAGCAGGCCCATTTGTTCCGCTATCTTGAACAGTTCCGGCCGCGTGGCGTTTTCCTCATCCAGCTGGCCGGCAATCGGCGTGATTTCCTTCTCTACAAACTCGCGCACCATCTGCTGAAAATCCAGCTGGTCCTCGTTTAACGCAAAATCCATTGTTATCCTCCTAAGAACGTCTGTTTCCTTGTATTTTGCAACAGTACCCGGAAAACAGACCATCCGGTCAGTTCTCCGGGTCAAATGCTTTTTGCATTTTACCACAAGTCAGGAATTTAGACAACTTAAAAATATCTATAGGTATAAATTTTCCGTTTTCCGGCCTGCGGCGCGCTCTCCGCGCGTCCGGGGACGGCCCCCGCGGCGCCCGTCAGTCCAGAATGTTCTGGCTGTAGTCGTGATAGCACTGCACCAGTTCGTCGCGCAGGCGCTGCATTTCCAGGAACTTGTCCGACGCCGTGTTGAAATCGCCGGCCTCGAAAGCCTTGCGGATCTGCGTGAACACGCACGATGTACGGGCCGAATCTTTCGCCAGTTTCTCCCGTACGGCCTGGACCTTCTTCCACGCCGCCTTGTCGTACGCCGTGGCCGTGTCGTCATGCAGCTTCTTCGCCGCCATGACCTGGCCCCGGACTTCCGGGATGATGCGGTTCAGGATTTCCGTCTTCCAGCGGATGAGGGCGCCTTCCTCGAAGGACTGCATGACCTTGTCCGTCAGGATGCCGCCGGCCATGAGGACCTTCTTCTTGGCCGGGAACTTTTCCCAGCCCTGCATATTCTCCCAGACCGTCGCAGGCGGTTCGCCGAACAGCTTCCGCCGTTCTTCGGCCGTAAAGTGTTCGAACACGTCCTGTTCCGTGCGGTATTCGCGGTCCTTCTCCAGATAGAAGCCCTTCGTGCCGCACTTCTTGGAAATCTCCTTCTCCATGGCCTTCAGCGTCTTGCCGCTGGCGGCGCAGGCCTTCATGCCGTCGAGAGCGGCCAGGTAGAAGGCGGAGATGGCGATGTAGGTATTCGTATAGGGGTTGGGCGAACGCATTTCGATGCGCGTTGCCAGCGGATTGTCGATATCGCGGATCAGGCCGGCCAGGATGGTGCGGTTGCGGGACGGCACTTCGGGCGAATGGCCCAGCGACGTAACGACGCAGACCGGTGCCTCAAAGCCCGGTTTCAGGCGGTTGAAGGCGTCCGACGTGGCGGAAATGAAGGGGTTCACGGCCTCGTAGTTCTTCAGGATGCCCATGATGGCGCCGTAGCCCAGGGTGGACAAAAAGTCCTTGTGCATGTCTCCCGGCGCAAAAAGGTTGATGACGCGGCCGTCCTTCATCTTCGCGGCCAGGCCCACATGGGTGTGTTCGCCGCTGCCGGCCACGCCCTGGATGGGTTTGGCCTGGAAGGAGACCTCCATGCCGTTCAGGCGGAACAGTTCCTTGATGACGATGCGCGCCAAAATTTCGTTATCGGCCGTCTGCAGGCCCGTGTTGTATTTCCAGTCCACTTCGAGCTGTTCGTTGATGTGGGTCATATGGCCCGTTTCATCGATCTGGCCCTTGACGCCGCCGCATTCCTTGTGGCCCATTTCCGGTTCCAGGCCGTAGTGTTCCAGCGTCTCGATGGTCTGTTCCAAGGCCGTGCGGACATTGCCGCGCGTGCGCTGCCAGTACTGTTCCTGCATCACCTGGGACGAGGACAGGGCTTCAATCGGGGACTTTTCCCGCGGCGACTTGACCCAGAATTCCAGTTCCGTCGCCGTCGTGAAGACCAGGTGGTCGATGGCGGCAACATTCACATGTTCCAGGCCGGGCATATGGGGATATTTCCGCAGCAGGGCCATGATTTCCTTTTCCATATAGGAAAGGGTCTGCTTCAGGATGGAGCGGGAATCGACGTAGGTGCCGTTATGGATCAAAAAGCAGGGCAGGCGCAGGGTGCCGACAATGCGCCCCGTGCTTTCGTCGACATGCTCGAAGTTGTAATCGACGTACCAGTTCACATCGCGGTCGACCTGCATATCGACGCGGGCATCGTTCAGCGTGGCGATGCCGGGCAGCACGACGGAAGAACCGTCCGTCTGGGCGGCGCTGCCGAAGAGGAACTTGTCCAAATCATGCAGGAAGATGTTGATGGGGATCTTTTCGTCCGTGTCGTTGCCGGCCAGATCGACGCCCATAAGGGACACGTAGCGGATCTCCTTGTGATCCGACAGGATCTGCAGCAGCGATTCCTTGTTCTGCTGGGACGGTTTGATGATGTACAACAAAGCGGATTTTTCCATGATGCCGGCGGCCGGGCCGCCTTACCCCCTTTTCTTACTCTGAAGTCACTGACGCGTAACCTTTGCTACTGTTTATAAAAGATACATCATATCGACTATTGTAACACACCTTGCGTCGTCCGTACATAGGATGTCGGTTCAGGCGCACAGTACGATGAGGATTTCTTCCAGGCGCCGGTACTGCTGTTCCACGTCGCCGGCGCGGCCCAGAGTGATGTCCTCGGTCAGGCGGTCGAGTTCCCACAGGGCCCGCGTAAGCTGCTGCGCCGTGTAGTGCGCGCCGTCGCGCTTCCACATGTTGACGACGAACGGCGATTTGCCGATCTTTTTGGCCAGGGCCGGCCCCGGAAAGTGCGGCGCCGCCTCCTTGACGCGGACCAGGTTGCGCAGACTGGCCGTCAGTTTCGCGAGAATCAGGACGGGCGACACTTTGCGTTTCCGCTGGTCTCCCAGCAGGAGCAGCAGGTCGCGTCCGCTTTTCGCGCCGATGGCCTTGCTCATGGCGAAGTTGCCGGCCTCCGGCAGGCCCGAGAACAGGGCCGTCACATCGGCCTCGGTCCACTCCTTGCGGCCGCCGGCGAAGAGACTGATCTTTTCCACTTCGCCCTTTAAAATCAGGAGCGGCGGTTCCTTGTCCGCCGTCTCCACGTACTCCAGGATGGCTCCCACGGCTTCCGGCGTGAACCGGCCTCCGTACTGGGCCGCCTCCTTCTGGAGCCACGCCGGCAGGTATTTCGCCGTAATGGGCTCGCAGGCCACATAGCACGCATTCTGTTTCAGGAACTTCGTCAGCGGGCGCCGGCCGTCCATTTTATCCGTCTGGATGACGGCCGTGCCGAAATCGGGCACATCGGACAGGATCTGCTGCAGCCGTTCCTGGGGCGGCAGGTCCTCCCGCCGCGGCCTTTTTGCCCCGCTTCGGTTTCGCCTTCTTCGCGCCCTCGCGCTGGGGCGGGTTCAGCAGCACAGGGTCCGTGATGTAGACCACGGCGCGGCCGCCAAAGAACGGGTAGCTGTTCAGCTGCGTCTCCAGCTGCTGCAGGTCCGTCTTTTCGGCGAACACGTCCAGGCTGCGGTCCTCTTCGGGCGTATCGCCGAACAGCACCTCCCACAGCCTGCGGTGCGCCAGGTCGCGGTAGTAGGCCTCTTCCCCGACGATGCAGATGACCGGCGGCACGTTGTCCGGCGTCAGGTTCCGCACAAAGATTTCCGGCGCGACGACGCCCTGGAGCGCGCTGCCGCCTGCCCTGCCATTCCCTGCCATGACATACCCCTTTCCACCGCCGTCCCTCAGGGGATGAAACGGTCTTTTTGATATTTATAACTATACCATTGCAGGCCCGAATCGTCAAAAACGACGCGGATGGCCCCCAGCTGGTCCGTCCGCAGGGGCCGGATGCCGTGCTCCCACAGCCGTTCCAGCAGTTCCGGCGCGGGGTGGCCGTATTTGTTGCCCCGGCCCGACGAAATGACGGCCGCCCGGGGCGCCAGGCGGTGCAGGAAATGGTCCGACGACGACGTCTTCGAACCGTGGTGCCCCACCTTCAGCAGGTCACACGGCCCGAGCCAGGGCAGGGACGCCTCTTCCGTGTCCAGGTCCGCGTCGCCGGGAAACACGAGGGAATGCTTTCCCGCCCGCAGCTGTAAAATCAAGGAATCCCGGTTCGTCTGGGTCGCGTCCACCGTGTGCACGATGTCCTCCCCGCCGCCGGCGGCGGCCACCGTGAAGGCAGTCCGGCCGATGCGCCACTGTTCGCCCCGGCGCAGGCGGGTCACCGGCAGAGCCGCCGGCGCCTGCCGCAACAGGGACGCCAGTTCCGGCGTGTCCTCCCCCTGCCCCAGGAACAGGTGCCCCACGGGCAGGCTGGCTAAAACCGTCCGGGCCCCGCCGATATGGTCGAAGTCGCCGTGGCTCAGGATCAGGGCGTCCAATTTGTCGATGCCCAGATAGCGCAGATAGGGCACCACAATCTGGCGGCCCGTATCGTAGCCGCCCCGCGTGCCGCCCGTGTCGATGAGCACCGTCTTGCCGTCCGGCGCACGCACCAGGGCCGCATCCCCCTGGCCCACGTCCATGAAATGGACTTCCAGCGGACGGGACTGCCAGATTCCCCGGCAGGCCGGCAGCAGAAACAGGACCAGCAGGACGGTCAGGCAGCAGCGGCGCCGCCGGCTGCTCCACTGCAGCATGGGGCCCCGGTCGGACCACAGGGCCAGCAGGCCGTAATAAAGCAAGGAACGCCACAGGCCCCAGTCCCCGACCGTCACGGCCGCGCCGGGCAGGCGCGCCAGCAGGGCGCCGGTCTGCAAAACGCCGGCCAGCAGGAACTCCGCCGGCCACGCGGCGGCAGCGGCCAGGGACGGCAGCAGCGGGGCCAGGAACAGGGACGGCAGGAAGAGCAGTACCGCCGCTTCCAGGGCGGGCACGAGCAGCAGGTTGCTCACCAGGGACAAGGGCACGAGGCGGTGGAAATAGAACACCAGGAACGGCACCGTGACCAATTGGGCCGTCAGGGTGACCGCCAGGACCGCGCGCAGCCAGGCCGACAGCAGGCCGGGCAGCCGTTCCTGCACGACGGGGCCGAGCAGGATCAGGCCGGCCACGGTCACAAAGGAAAGCTGGAAACTGAGGTCCACGAGCCAGAGCGGGCAGACGAGCAGCAAGGCCCAGGCCACAAGGAGCAGCAGACGCAGCGGGTCCGCCGTCAGGCCCCGCTGGCGGCCCCACAGCAGCACCAGACACAAAAGGACCGCCCGCAGGACGGCCGGGCGCAGGCCGCAGGCCGCAGCGTACAGGACCAGCACGGCGGCCAGGCAGATATGCTTCGACGGACCTTGCCAGCGCCGGGTCAGCAGCAGCAGGAACGCCGTCAAAAGCGCCACGTGCGTACCGGACACGGCCATCAGATGGGCCAGGCCGTTGTCCCGCATCACGTCCGCATCTTCCGTCCGCACGCCGTCGTAGCCGCCCAGCACCATGCCGGGCAGAAGGGCGCTCTCCGGCCGGTGCAGCCGTTCCATCAGCTGCCGCTTCCAGCGCAGGACGGCCCCGTCCACCCGCTTGCGCAGGGACAGCGGTCCTGCCCGGTACTCCGCACCGCCGGCCGGCACGGTCATGCGGCCGTAGATGCCCCGGATCCGCGCCATCAGGGGACCGTTGATGCCGCCCGGATTATAATGGAATGTCTGCTCCTGCAGCCGGCCCCGCACGCGGAGCGGCCGCTCCTCCAGGCGGCCATTCTGTATAAAAATACGGATTTTGCCAGACAGGGGGCTCCGGACATCGAGCACGCCGGATACGCCGCCCTCCCGCACCTGCAGGGACGCCGGCTCCCACTCGCCTTCCAGGGTCACGGTCCGGCCGTACAGGTCCTGCCAGGCCGTGCGGACCGGTTCGTCGCTGGTACCGAGCAGAAACCCGCCGGCCAGGGCCAGGAGCAGGAACAGGGGCAGCAGCCGCTCCCGCAGCCGGAAAGAGACCGCCAGCGCCGCCGCGAGGCAGCCTGCGGCGGCCGGCACCAGGGACGGGAAGTTTGCCCGGAAAATGCCCAGGACATCGCCGGTGCAAAAAAAGAGGAACGCCCAGATCAAAAAAGTTTTGAACATAGATATTTACAATCCCGTTAAAAATTTATACAATTAATAGTATCTTTTACAAGTATTTTAAAGAAGGAACGCATCATGATTTCGCAAGAACGACTGCAAGAGCAAATCGCCCATATGGATACCATCACGACCCACGCCCACGGTGCCAAAGGCATCAACCGCGTCGCCTTCACGACGACCGACTGGGAAGGCCGTTACTACCTCATGTCCCTCATGGAGGAAGCCGGCCTGGAAATCCGGACCGACGCTTTCGGCAACGTCATCGGCCACCGCCGGGGCCTGCGCGAGGACCTGCCGGCCGTCATGTGCGGCTCCCACTCGGACAGCGTGCCCGAAGGCGGCAACTACGACGGGGTCTGCGGCATCCTCGGCGCCATCGAAGTGGCCCGCAGCATGGAGGAAGACCATTTCCGCAACGAACGGCCTCTGGAAATCGTCCTCTTCATGTGCGAAGAATCCAGCCGTTTCGGCTGTTCCACGGCAGGCAGCAAATTCATGCGCGGGTTCCTGAAAAAGGAAGACCTGCAGAAATACCACGACAAATGGGGCAACAGCATGTACGAAGTGCTCCAGAGCCGCGGCCTGCGGCCGGACGACATTGAAACGTGCCGTTACACGAAACCCCTGGCAGCCTATCTGGAAATGCACATCGAACAGGGCAAGGTCCTGGAGCAGGAACACCTGCAGATGGGCGTCGTGACAGGCATCGCCGCCCCCACGCGCCTCAAGATCCACTTCCACGGCAGCGCCGACCACAGCGGCGCCACGCCCATGGCGATGCGTCAGGACGGTCTCTGTGCCGCCTCCGAAGTCATCCTCGCCGTCGAGCAGGCCGCCAGACAGCAGACCGATCCGCCCGTCGTCGGGACCGTCGGCGTCGTCGACGTCGACCCCAACGCCATGAACGTCGTGCCCGGGGAAACGGGCATCGGCATCGACATCCGCAGCATTTCACAGCAGGCCAAGGACGACGTCCTGCACCAGGTTGTCAGCAAGGCCCACGCCATCGCGGAACGGCGGCACATCCCCGTCACGGTGGAACCGCTCTACAACGACGCACCCGTGCCCCTGCACCCCGCCATGATCCGCTTCCTCTCCGAGTGCTGCGAAGCGGAAAAGGCATCCTTCAAGCAGATGCCCAGCGGCGCCGGCCACGACGCCATGAACTGGGCCTCCTGCACGCCGACAGGCATGCTCTTCATCCCCTGCCGCAACGGCGTCAGCCACGCGCCCGAAGAATACGCCGACATCCAGGACATCACCCGGGCCGTCCGCGTCATGGAACGGGTCCTGCGCACCCTGTCCCGGGCCGACGTCGACCTGTCGCACCGCTGAACAAGGTGCACGATGTCCCTTCCGACCACAACCGCAAATGTTCCGCTTATCCACGCAGGCGGCCCTCCGGGGCCGCCTTTTTCATCTGCCGGAGTTCCTTCAGGCGGCGCTGGGACAGGCGCGGCACGCGGATATGGGTTCCGTCCTTGCAGGGTTTCGCCAGATTGACGCGGTCCGGGTCGGCATCGGCCGTATAGCCGCCGGCCCGCAGAATGACCTCCCGCGCCCGCGTCCCTTTCGCCACCGTGTAGAGGCCGGGCTGCTGCACGGCGCCGCTGACGCAGACCGTCACCTGCACCGCCCGGGCGTCGGGGTTCCGCGTCCCGTCGCGCCGCGTTTCCGTTACAACGGAGCCCGTCCGCGCAATGTCCGGTTCCGCCCGGTCCTCCGAGCCGGGCAGGCTGCCCGCGCCCCCGAACCAGGCCATGGCTCCGCAAAGGAGCACGCTGCCGCAGATCAATGCCAGTTTCGCTTTTTGGTTTTCTAACATATCGACCTTCTTTCTCCCCCCAGACCCGCGGCGGTCCCTGCCGG
>OHUH01000209.1_pt1 | contig 11681 bp, 10 predicted proteins | sample 1579171 | NCBI WGS metagenome assembly OHUH01 (sample SAMEA3882541, study PRJEB24775) | human gut metagenome | biome: human-associated habitat; feature: intestine environment; material: feces | place: Netherlands | collected 2009/2010 | reverse complement strand
TAACTGGATAATCCATCCAATTAGTGGTTTCCACTATTGGAGGCATTTCGACTCCATTATTTAATATAATATTATTCATTGATATTTAAAAAGATATTTCAATAATTTCTATCAATAAGTGAAAACACTGCGCTGATATTTAAACTCTTTTTTAGAACAATAGTCAAGCACCTCATGAGTTCTATCACCAAAAATTGGACCTGTACAGAGTTGCTCCCCAATAACACCAGGTTGTGAGCTATTCAATTCTATTACAATTGGCTCATTTTGCTCATTGAAACAAATATCCCATCCTATAAACTTGCACAATGAAAATTGATTCTTGTGAGCAGTTTCGATATCTTTAAGCAAAGATGGAATTTGATGGAGAATTTGATTATCAAATTTTATACCATTATATTCCGTAAAGGTATTTAATTGAATATCATAACCTAATTTGCTAAGATGACCAGTATTAGAAACTCCAACTATAATACCTCCACTTCCCCAATTGTCAACCTTCATTCCTTCTTTACCAAAACGTAAAATAACAGAAAGGGTAGAATACCTGCCATTAAGATATAGTGTTGTTACTCGAAGAGTATTTATGCTAGTATGATTGAACTTTGCAAAACTAGGATGCTGCTTAATACATTCTTGAATTACAAAGTCATTTTTTCGTTCTGACAAAACTCGTAGTATTTCACTACGACGTTTATCATCATCAAGATTAGACAAACGCAGAAGTTCAACACTCTTTCCGCCAGCAGAATCAACAGAATCCTTCACTATTAAAGCCTCTTCTTTGATACAATTATTGATTACTTGTTCCTGGCTTATTTGCAACATCTTATCATCATAGTATTCACCGTCAATGCAACGAACATAACAATAAGGAAATTTTAATGTACCTTTTACTAAATATCCTAACAGACTTTTATGTTCGAGAATTTTGGTATAATGATAATTATTCAGCTTATGAGCTACTAGCGGCAAATATATATAATGTGATATATACCTTGGGTCAAAACCACGATAGTGCTTAAATAGAGCTAATTCTTCAAAATGCTCTAATTTGCCCCCCCCGAATATATTTCCATACATTTTTCTAACTTGTTCTTTTTCATTTCCAGTCAGAGCTGTAAGGCTATTTAAAGGGATATTTTGAAGAACCAATTTTTCTTCATTCTCCTGTTCTTTCTTTATGCAGAATTTAGAATAATTAGGAAGTACTAATCTCATATATATACCATTAATTAATCTATAAATCATTTTTTCTTATTTTATTGAGTATAAAAGAATTAACTTTCTTACGTGCATCTTGATTGATCCCTAATGTGTAAACACATATAAGAGTACACAAACTGTTAACAATCAAGGTTAGCAGAAGTCTCAAAAAGCTTTCTTCTATTGTAATTGTAATTACAAAAGGTAGAATAGCAGCTATTATCGAGACAGCTATAGGATGTAAATAAACATACGTGATATACCTTAAAATATCAAACCTTTCTCTTTTGTATAATGCTCTAGCTTCAAAGAAATTGCAGACAATACCATTAAATGCATAAACAATAAAGCAAGACCATACAGGTAAACCACACTTGAACAAGAGATATACTAAAGGCAAAAAAGAACATGCAGAATACACTCCACTTGTTAAATTAAGAGTTTTAACATCACCTGTAGCATGAACCCCATTAATTGTTGAACGAACTATTATGCGATACAATGCGATTGCTAATACAAAACGAGTGAACAAAACCGTATATTCAGGAACCTCAACCAACCAAAGCTTCAGTATATAATCAGCTTCTAGTATAATTGGGAATGAAACAAGAAACATTAAAAAATATGAATATCTTCCTGCTTCATAAATCAACTGAAAGAATCTTTTCTTATCACCCTTCGCATAACTTTTTACAATTTGTGGAGTAATAGAGGTTGTGAAATTTGCTGCCAATTGATTTACACCATTTTCAACCTGATAAGCAACTTGTCGTGCAGCATTGACTGTTACACCAAAGAAAATATTAATCAATATATTAATACCTTGACTATTACCTGTTGCACAAAAAGCACCTACTGTATCCCAAACGGAATAAGAGAGCATTTCTTTATAGATAGTTTTCTCTCTACAAAACGAGATATGTGTTTCTTCGAATCTTTTATAGCAATAAAACCTATAGAAAATTTGTAGTCCTGCACCCCATAAAGCTAGAATAATGGAGTAAGCTATCAAGTTGTCGCTGAAAGGCAAATAGAGCAAAGCAAATACCAACGCTAGCTTGAAGGTCGCCTCCACCAATCCAACATAGGCATAGATGTCCATCTTCTCATGAGAGATAATCGTAGCACTATAGGGCACCTGTGTAAGGGAAAACATACAGGTAAGCACCGACATCTGGTAGACTACATTGGCAGCAAACTCTCGACCAGCAGGGATATTCATCTTGTAATTAACAAACCATAGACCAACCGTTTCCATCAAGAGAAATAAAAAGCCGGCCATAGCTGTATGCATAGCAAGAGAGGCATTGAAGGTCTTCTTCAGTTTCGCCATATCCCCTCTGCCGAGTTCGAAAGTAAGGAAACGACTCGTACCCGATGACAGAGAACCATTAATGATGGTGAACATTGCCACGATACTACCTATAGCTCCATAAAGTCCATAGTCTTCAACACCCAATGCCTGCAAGATGATACGGGAGGCATAGAGATTGATGGCCATCATCAGGAACGAGCGGATATATAGAAATACCGTGTTCTTTGCTATTCTTTTATTTTCTGACGCCATATATTCTTTTTTATTATGGTCTCCAATAAATGTTTTCAGCAATCACCTTGGCTGGATTACCAGAAGCGATGCAATGAGCAGGGATATTAGTTGTAACAACACTATTAGCAGAGATGATTGCACCCTCGCCTATTGTAACACCCTTCGTGATACTAACGTTTGAACAGATCCATACATGGTCACCAATGATGACCGGAGCCTTGTCTTTATATCCCTTAATAATGACATGATGACCGCCATTGTTATCTCGTATCCAAACATCACGACCAATGTGAACATCATCCCCCATTACGATCTTCTCTGAACAAACGATTTTCAAACCTATGTTGGTAGCACAACTACCTATTAACATCTGTGCGCCCTTGAATACCTGCACATCGCTATCGTATTTGAAATAAGAATGACCTTTACCAAAACTCAGTGTGGCACCATCCTCTACCAAAAGTCGAAACTCACCCTTACTACCACGTGTTCGCTTCAGATTAAGACTTACCTGACCACCAACTTCAATATTTGCAGTCTTGGCGATATCTATGGCACAATGAGAAAGGACATTGAAGAATTTTCCTTCTAACAGGTTACTATGGATATTCTTTCTACAGTAATTCCAATAGAAGATACGGAGCAACTGCATTGGGTTCTTCTTATTGTGATAAATGACACGAAGGATATTCTTTACCTTTCGCTTAGCAGAAATCTTATCATTACTCTCGTATGGGAAGAACTTAGCTGCACATTCATCAAATGGCATTTCATCAAGTGCCTTAAAGAATTCATCTCGATTGATATTGGCAGGATAAGAAAGCTTACCACCCATTATAGCAGTGCTATTACCTGGGACAATATCCTTCAAAGTAAACTCTTTAACAACTAACTTATCCTTAATTTTATCAAAGTATTCCAAACCTTTTTTGGAATTAATCATGATAAGAGAGGTTCCTAAGTTCTGTTCCAAAGAAGAATCTACCTGACCAATTCCCCAGAAATCACCAAGAGTGATATCACTCATACGTGGAATACCCTTGAACTTACATTCATAACAAGAAGGGCGCTCAAAGACATTGTCATGGTATCCACGGCGATAATCATCCTCATGACCTTCGCCATAATATACCTGACCATTCTCGAATGTTATCTTTCTGGCAAGACTATGCCAACCGTGATCCTTGTTCTTGTCCTTAATAGATACAATCTTAGAACCATATCTAGCTTCCAAAGACTCCTTATACTTCTCAAAAACCTTTGGAGAGTTCGTTGCACGACAAAGGAAGTCTACAATGATAAGATTATCGTAATCCTTACGAAGAAAGCTTCGCAGAGCAGCCATCTGACAAGGTGAGCCACAGGCTAAAACCTTTTCGCCAGCAATCAGCAACTGCTTGATCTGCTTATATAAACCCTCAGCATTACTTTGTACATACTTGGAACTACGAAGGCGCTTCAAATCTTTCTTATCATTAGAAATGAAGTTGAATACCTTCAAGTCATCCGTATAGATGGCACCACTAACATATCCCTTCTGCTTATACATGGCTTGTGCAAGAAGAGTAAAGATACCACCAGATGTACTATCAAAGCGAATAACAATATCCTTGTTATAACCACCAAAAACTTTTGGCTCTGACAAATCATTATGCTTCAACTTGTCGATGTTAATCATCGGACAAATTTTCTCGCAAAGATGACAATCAGTACACTTTTCCTTATCTACCTCTGGATACCAGAATCCTTCATGGTCGGTATGGAATGTAATCGCCTGGGCATGGCACACATCACCACAAGCATGACAACCACAACAATCTTTTTTATTCTTTATATCAATCATTTTAATAAACCTCGTTGAATTTTTCCATTCTGAGTCTTTGGTATTTCATCTATCCATTCATAGTGAACAGGAAGTTTATAAGACTCAAGTTTACCGTTCAGTTGGTTTTTAATATCATCAAAAGTAATGTCACTATCTTTGTCTTTCACAATGAATGCTTTAACTACCTCGCCAAGAACACCTTCCTCATCAGGTACGCCAATACAAGCGCAATCAGCTATACCGGAAACCTTGAACAACTGCTCTTCTACTTCTATAGGACTTACTTTTTTACCACCGACATTAATCAGTTCTTTCTTTCTGCTTATTAAATAAATATATCCTTCTGCTGTCTTATATCCCCAATCACCAGTACGGAAATAATCCCCAAAGAAAGATTCCTCTATTGGCAAATCAAGATATCCATGAGTTACATGATCACCCTTTACGCAGATTTCACCTTCTTGATTAACAGCACACTCTTTTCCATTTTCATCCAACACCTTGATATCTGTATTTGGTGAAGCCTTTCCTACAGAATCCAAATGTGCCTTATCCTGATGAAATTCCATAAAAGCAGAACGAGAAGCTTCAGTCAAACCATAGTGCATACATACTCTGGTATGAGGAAGCAGATCGGCAAGTTCCTGCTTCTCATCCTTAGAGAAGAAGGCACTGCCCATTTCTATATATCGAAGCTGATCTTTGAAATCACCCAGTTTATCGCCTGTAAGTTTTTTGAGGTATCTCCAACTGGCAGGAACCATTGTGAAACCTGTTACATGGTCTTCCTCCATCGTGCGATATATCTTCTTTACATTGGCAAAGCTACCGAGCAGGATTAATGTCGCTCCCTTAGACAGACTGCATCTTACTCTACCCAAGCCAAAGGAATGGCTGACTGGAAGAGCTAGAAGTTCAACATCTTCCTGTGAATTACCAATAAACTCATTGATATTTCTTGCTGCAGCAGCCTCATTGTCATAAGTCAAAGGTACCCCTTTAGGTTTACCTGTAGTACCTGTTGTAAAAAGAATGTCTGCAACTTCATTTCCATCAGAAAACAAAGGTGTAGAGAAATCAGCAGTTAACTCTGCAAAGTCTTTCAATCTAGCCTTAGCAATCTCCTGCTCACTTTCATCAAAACCAACCAGAAGATTAGCATGCGTTTGCTTCACAATATAATCCAATCTGGTAGGATTTGTTGCTGCATCAATAGGAACAACCTTTAATCCTGCTAAGTGTGCGCCAAAATATGCATACACAAACTCTATCTGCTTGCCAGCTGCCAGAATAACAACATTTCCTTCGTTTTGTGATAATTGAGATTTGAAATAATCTCTTGCCCCCAATATGCGTTGACACAACTGAAGATATGTTGCAGATTTCTTTCCACTTTTTACAGCTATCTTATCGGGCTCTACGGCCGCCCACTGCCATATTTGTTTCTCGATACTTTCTAACATATAAATATTCTTTGTGTTATATATTTCTATTGTATCGTCTCTCTTATGTTCTTTGAACTCTAAGATATATTATTCTGTCAAATCTTCAATGAGACTAACAATATCAGATACATCCTCCAAGTCCATAATCATATCAGATGTAATCTTCACATTAAATTCCTTCTCCAACTGAGAGATAATCTCAACATTATGAAGAGAATCCCACTCATCTGGTTCACCAATTTCGGTATCCATATCGATTTCTGTTGTTGGTACATTAAGTACACGAGCAATCAATTCTATTACTTTTTCTTCCATAATTTATTTCGTATTAAATATTTTACTATTTTTATACCCTTGAGCCACACTTTCTTAAACTTCTATCTAAGACGGTACTGAGGTATCCTCACTGCTTTCAATTTCGATAATAGCAAATCAATCGCAGTTTTTTTATTTTCCAAATTCCTTAATTCTCTGTTCCTCTTTCAATGAGCAAACAAGCAGTTGTCCGTGCTTCTCGGCTACGATATAGCCATCCAATCCTTGAACTACCACCTTGCTTTCATCGGCTGCATGAACCACGCAGTTCTTGCATTCATACAAACGGATGTCCTTGCCTACCTTGGCATTGCCAGCCTCATCCTGTGGAAGTAAGGTACGGAGGCTGCCCCAGCTTCCTAAGTCGCTCCAGCCAAATTCGGCTGGCAAGGTATAGATTTCCTTCGACTTCTCCATTACAGCATAGTCAATGCTTATCTTCTCGCAGGTTGGAAAGAGTTTGCCGACCACCTCTTTCTCCTGTTCAGTATAGAAAGAAGGTGCCATCTCGTCCATGATGCTGGCAAGGTTTGGCTGGAAGGTGCGGATTGCCTTGCTGATGGTATCAATGTTCCATACGAAGATTCCGGCATTCCAATAGTAATTACCAGCGGCAAGGTATTGCTCGGCTGTCTCCAGGTTTGGCTTTTCCTTGAAAGCCTCAACCTTGTAGATTTCATCTACGGATGTTGGCTCTGCTGCAGCGATATAGCCATAACCTGTTTCCGGGCGGCTTGGCTTAATACCGATAGTAACGATGGCGTTCTTATCGGATGTATAGCTCAATGCCTTGCTGAGCACTCGCTGATACTCCGAGGTATTAATGACCAGAGCATCGGATGGTGTCACCACGATGTTGGCATCAGGATGCTTCTTCTGGATCTTCCAGCAGGCATAAGCAATACATGGAGCGGTATTGCGAGCCTCTGGCTATGATAATATGTTATCTACTGGCATATCAGGGATTTGCTCCTTAACAATGCGAATGTATTTCTCGTTTGTTACTACCCACATGTTCTCGATAGGACAGATAGGCTTCAATCTATCCACTGTCAGTTGAATGAGGGAACGGCCGACACCCATCACATCAATGAACTGCTTTGGGTAATCGGGGGTTGACATTGGCCAGAAGCGGCTGCCTACGCCGCCGGCCATGAGTATTACGTGAATATCATTCATGAAAAAAGCAACTTTTTATTTCCTAAGGATATATTCTTTCATCAATTCGTTCAATAAAGCATAAGCCACATTGTCAAAAATTTAGAATTACTTCATAACACCGGCATCCTGGTAACTTTAGCATTAAAAATGTTTATCAGATTATCACATATCATAAATGCTTCAGATAATCGATTTTTTAATTGCTAGAAGCAATGGGACGGACATTGATATGTGATAATAATACCTACCTACTTCAGCCAAGACGCTGTGGCTCTTTACTACGAACTATCATTTTATTGTTTATCTAATTCCAAAAACATCTTTTCCCATTGATCAACAACTTTATTTGCAAAAAAGCGCTGACATTCAACTAAACATTGTCTAGCCATTTTAGTGCGAAGTTGCTCATCAGCTAACAATTTCATAATAGCTGCTGCAAACTCTTCAATATTACCTGGTGAAGTAATAAGGCCATTTTTATTATTGGTAATAATATCATGAAGTGAAAGAAATGTATCCATGACAATTGGAACTACACCATATTGCTGAGCTTCCACCAAAGTCATTGTAAATCCTTCCAACGCAGAAGTCATTAAAAAAAGTTGAGCTTTTTCATAATATGGACGAGGATCTTGGAAACCTTCAAAACTAATTCTGCTTAAACCAAGTTCTTTAGATTGCCTTTTATAATCAGATAAATTTCGCCCCTCACCAACAAAAACTAGCTTCCATTCATTAAAATGTGAATCTGCCTCAATTATACTCCAAGCTTTTATCACACGAGATAAACATTTCTGATGTTCTTCCATACGAGCTACCACTAAAACTACTTTTTCCTTCTGTTTTAGCTTTTCGGAAGCAATCATTGTATCATAAGGAGCCGGGTTTGGAATAGAATACAATCTTCCAGAATTGTCATCATGATTCATCAACTGATATTGTTTCTGAAAAGAATAAGATAAAAATATATATTTATCGACATATGGAAGATAATCTGTAACACTATGAATACTTTTTCTTCTCTTATGTAGCAAATAAATAGGTTTAAGCCATCTGCGTAAAGATTCCTTAATACCAACACCATCAAAACGAGGAACAAAAAAAGATTGATGTAAACATTTAACTATTTTAACTCCACGATAACCTTTTAAACCTCTTATATATTGCGGATCCCACCATTGATCAATAATAAAATCAACATTATTCTCATCAATATACTTTTTGGCCATGGAAATGGCTTTCTTGGCATCTTTAGGATTTTGATGAAATTGATCACAATCAACATTTTCAACTAAAATGGCTTTAATTGCCGGATTAATATAAGGCAAATTATCTCTTGTATTACGTTTAAAATACAAGACACCTACACTCCAACCACGTGAAATCATTTCATTAGCCAATGTTATAGTAACGGTTTCTCCACCACCATATACAGGCCATAGTCTCTGCAAAAACAAAATATTCATATCTTTTTTTATTTAAAAATTACACTTAAATCTTCAACAGGATCTTCGAATTTACCCTGCCATGTCATATAATCATTTTCAGGGTTTCTCTGAAAATAATTTTTTATTTCATTTTCACGGGTTAATGATAAAACCATTTTAAACCCGTATCCTTTAACCTTTGCAGGACTTCCCGCAAGGAAAAGAGGAGCATTTTCAACAACTTCCTTTTTATAGTTTTTATTAAGTAAAGAACCTGATGCTACAATGGAATATTTCGGTAAAATAACGCCTTTCATTATGGTGGTATTATTACCAATCCAACAGAAATCTTCAATTTCAATTTTTGCAGTATTCTTCCTTATTTGATTTGTAACTGTATTTATAACATAATGACAATTAGAGTCAACAACCTTACCATCAAATGTCATTCGTACATGTCTACCAATTTTTATATGATTGAAACAAATTATACGATAATTAGTTCCAAATCCTGTAAATTCTCCAATATCCAGAATACCAGATTCAACTCTTAACAAAAGATTATACCCCATATAACATGGTCCACGAAAAATAATCTTAGCATTTTTCCCTAACCAAATGTAACTCTTATTAGGTATTGAAAAATAATCACCATGTCTACCAATTTTGATCATTCCTCTTTTAGGCTCGCAATCTTGAAAATAAACTTTTCCTGCCAAAGTTCGAAATTGAACTTTACCATAAATATATACAGGCAATTTGCAAGCTGTTTTAAAAGGAAGTGTTCTAAAATTAAATAGAATCGTCTTAACCCAATTTACTCTACGATTACTAAGTACAAAGTCTAATCGTTCCCAAATATCATGTATATTCATATACTTCCTATTATATATTATCACCGATGATGAATTTTAACCAGTTATCTATTCGATATACAGATATTAAACTGTCGCTAATATGACGAATAGGTGTATTCATAAATACTTGAAACTTTTCTATATTTAAGCTATCATCAGCTATCATTATTCGACTTTCATCATAAAAAGGGTATTTTTTCACGTTCGCATTAGTTGTGATTATCTTTTTCCCTGCACCTAAAGCCCACATAAATCGAGGTGTCATACCCTCCTGAAAATTATTATTAGTATCAATAATGCATTTTGAACAATACACTTTCTCTCTAAAATCTTTTGGACTCAAAGAATCATGACTTAAAAGAGTCTTGTCATAAACAAATGATTCTAGACTATCGTTGTTTCGTCGCAAAATTCTTTTTATAAGTTGCTTTAGCTTCCAAACAAAATCAATCTTTTGTTGCCTTACATATATGAAAATATAATTTTCACACGTATTTTTGGTATAAAAGCTTTTTATTTTTGAAAATAGCTCATATCTATCTTTTCTATAAGCACCAAAAGCAAATACTTCATAACATTCATCTTTTTGATCTTTATAAGGAATCCAGTAATTTGGCATAAACCCTATCTTATAAATCTCGGCATCAATCCTATCAAAAGTAGCCACTCTATCAAAATACTTAAAATGACGTTCGAAACGATAATTTTCATAAGTCCGATCCCATAAATAAAGATAAGCTTTAAGATTCTTATTTTTTCTTTTTAAAAAGAACAAGAGAATAGGATGAAACGACATTCCATTGATTGTAAATAGGATATCAATATTCTTCCATTTTTCCCTTTTTCTAAAAATAATTTTCAACCAATAAAAACATAAGAATAAATTATAAAACAATTCTTTAAATCTAGATGATTGCTTTATCCTAATCAAATAAGGATCAATTTTGAAAGATTTGTCTTGTATATATTCTACCTTATAACCTTGTTTAACAAGTTCGGCAACAACATCTTTGTAAAGATCTAAAAAAGCCGGAGCCAATAATAATACAGTTTTCATATCACTTATTTTTTTATTCTCCTTTGTTTTGTATAGTAATATAAAACAATCAATAAAGCGTAAGCAGACCATCCATAAACACGGATTCCAAAAACGCCAAACATACAATGATAATAAGCATAAATAAGAACCATTGCCTTATTAAACGTCAGATATTTTCCCCTAGGCATCATTAAATAGAGGATAAAACTAATAATAATCAGAAAGACTAATCCTCCAATTACACCAAAATCCAGCATCGCTTGTCCACTAAACAACTTAAATAAGATCATTATATAGTTATGATCATAATAGTTGATTTTCACAAAAGGGGCAAATGTTATAGCACCACCAGTAGTGAAAGGAGCATTCCAGTAATAAAGTGAAATATTAAGAAAAGGTTCGCCAAAATATGAATAAATCCAATTCCATGCTTCATCTCCAAATCTATCTACACTTATAGCTAATGCTATAGAAAATACAAATAGAGTTGTGCCTATGGTTGAAACCAACAATATCTTTTTAATTTTAGCATTTATACTATCCCTAAAAATAAATAATAGTATCAAAACATTTAAGACTGCAAAAAATAAAACGCCACGAGAGCCACATGTCATTGCCTCAATAATATTATTAAAAAAATAGGCAAATAATAATAAGAATGCTCTTTTCATATTGAGCATCATATCAGAAGAATAATACCCAATTAATGCTAATGCAGGCAAATATACGACAGTAGAAACGATTCGTAACTGCCCTGCTAGACCTGTAGATACAGCGGTCTCTGAATGATAAACATCAGCAAAATCGGTAACACTTGTAGCATGGGAGAAGTTTAATAATGCTCCCAAAAGCAATTC
>OHUH01000208.1_pt1 | contig 11808 bp, 9 predicted proteins | sample 1579171 | NCBI WGS metagenome assembly OHUH01 (sample SAMEA3882541, study PRJEB24775) | human gut metagenome | biome: human-associated habitat; feature: intestine environment; material: feces | place: Netherlands | collected 2009/2010 | reverse complement strand
GATGGCGTCTGGACCAATTATTACAAATGGAATACCAATGCCAAGGCCATCTATGACGAAGCCGTGAAAGTGGGAGATCCGAACTATCAGGCAATTGCATTGACCCTCAGATGCTGGATATTTGAGAACACGACAGATGCCTTCGGTGATATTCCTGTACAGGAATCATGCCGTGGTGAGGAACAGCTCTACTATCCAAAGTTTGAGTCTCAGACTGATGTCTACAGGTTTATCATCGACAGCTTGGATGTGGCGAACAGCATATATAATCTCAAAAAAGGTTTGCAGTTCAATACCAATGGTGACAAGATGTATTGCAGCAGCGGTTCTGACTTGCAGGGCATCCTGAAATGGAAGAAGTTTACCAACTCCTTGCGTTTGCGCGCTTTGCTGCGTGTCATAGATTCCAAGGAATTGGGTGATTTGGCCAAGGCAGAGTTGAAGAAGATGTTGGCAGATCCTACTACTTATCCGGTTTTTGAATCGAATGATGACAATGCTAAGGTACGTATCTCAGGAATTGCTCCTGATGAAGCTCCAATGACACGTCCATCAGACCTTTCTGCCTACAAGTCACTTTCTGCATTTTTCATCGATCGTCTTCAGGATTGGAAGGATCCTCGTCTGGAAGTGTTTGCAACTCAGGCTACCAATAAGGATCCTCAAACCGGTCAAGAGGTTACTTCCTTTATCGGTTTGCCTAGTGGTTATGATGTGGAGCCTACATTTACTGCTTCTTCTCCAAATGCGGCAAATCTGGCCACAGCGCCACAGGATATACAGTGTCTCACCTATGCAGAGGTACTCTTCATCAAGGCAGAGTTGGCACAACGCGGTCTTATCTCTGATGATGCCAAGCTGCTCTATGAAAAAGCTGTTGCTGCAGCTATTACGCAATGGGGAGTTGAGGTTCCTGACGGGTATTTTGATAACGGGAAGGCAGCATATGATGGAACGCTTCGCCGCATCATGGAACAGAAGTTCTATGCACTCTTCTTCATTGATTTCCAGCAATGGTTTGAGTATAATCGTACCGGTTATCCTGATGTACCGAAAGGTCCAGGTGTAGATGCTTCATTGCATATGCCATATCGTTTCAAATACCCAGCTATCTTGCAACGTATGAATCGTGAACATTATTTGGAGGCTGTGAAATCGATGGGTGGTGATGATTTCAATACCCGACTGATCTGGCAGAAGAGACCAGAATTATAATTGATTAGATGTTTAATGAAAGGATTGAAAAAATGAAAGTAAGACTATTTTTGATTGCAGCGCTTCTGATGGGTACTGTTGCCCACATGGCTGCACAGGACAAGAAAGAGTTTACGCTCGAAGTATATGGTGGGGAGATTCCCAATGTCAAGCCTGCTTTTGATGAAGAGCATTTCTTAGGTGGTGAGATTACCAAGAAATGGAATACTTTCCTCTGTAACTATACCCACACCTATGAGGTAGAGGTGGGGTTGAGTTCTTCAGGAACAGAATTTAGAAAGCCGGCTGTCTTCAAGGCCGTGGAGCGTGTGAACAAATATGTAAAGAAGAGCTATAAGTCGCAGCATATGACCAAAGAGGAGGCAATTCGAATCATGAGTCATGTACTGGATTGTGCCAACATCATCTGCCTGGAGAGTGATACTGCAGCTTTGGAGGAGGCTGCCGGTGATGCCAATACTGCAGAAGAGGCTTTGGCTTTCTTTGACCATATTAAATTGATAAATGTTTAGTTTTTAGCGTGATGAATAAAAATCTGAGTAAAATTCTGTTGTTAGCGTCTATTGGGGCCATGCCATTGGGTATGGCTGCCCAACAAGCTTCTTCTTTTGTTTTTTCCGGTAAGGTAAAAGACATCAAGGGTAAGGGGATTGCCGGGGTGGTTGTAAACAATGGCCGAAGTTTTGTGCAAACCAATTCTCTTGGAGAATGGACATTGCCTACTGATACCAATGTCTGCAAGTTCGTCAGTATATCCACTCCTTCATCCTATGTGCTTCCCTGCCAGAAGAGCCTTGCTAAAGGCTTTTACGTTCGCGTGGATGAACTTGTAAAAGATCACAGCCGACATGATTTCATTTTGGAGAAGAGGAAAAAGTTATCTGATAAGTTTTATTATATTGCCATCTCTGATCCTCAGGTAAAGAATGAGCATGACATGAAGCGTTGGAAGCAGGAATCTATCCGCGATTTGAAGGGCTATGTGGATACCCTGAGCCGAGAGAGAGAGGTAGTGGCCAATACCTTGGGAGATTTAGTTTTTGACAGTATGAACCTGTATGGTGAATATGCCGCCTCATTTGATGGCATCAAAATGACTACCTTCCAATGTATAGGCAATCATGATTTCGACAAGCGTTATCAGGATTTGCATAATATGACACTTGGTACACCTGTATATGGAGAGCAATATTATCACCGTTTTTTCGGACCTGTCAATTATTCCTACAACATAGGTAAAGTACACGTAGTTACGTTGAAGAATATAAATTACGTGGGTCACAAGAAGTATATAGAGGCTATTACGGATGCTGATTTAGACTGGCTGAAGCATGATTTGAGTTTTGTACCGAAGGGCTCTTTGGTCTTCCTCAATATGCATGCGGCTGTTTGGAATAGCACAGAGGGTGAGGGCAATGTTCGCAATGCAGAGGAGTTGGCCGATGCCCTAAAGGATTATCAGGTACATGTCTTGACTGGTCATACTCATTATTTCCAGAACAATGTCATGGATGCTCAACTTTTGGAACACAATATTGGTGCCGCCTGTGGTGCCTGGTGGAAGAGTCAGGTTAATCGCTGTGGAGCGCCTAATGGTTATCTGGTGATGGATGTGGATGGGAATCAGCTGAAATGGCATTATAAATCCACAGGTCATAGCATTGATTATCAGATGCGTGTTTATGGTAAAGGTGATATGTTGAGTCAGCCTCAATATGTAGTGGTAAATGTTTGGGATTGGGATCCAAGCTGCAAGGTTGAATGGCTGCAGGACGGACAAGCCATGGGTGAGATGGAGAAGTTTGTTGATGTAGATGAAGCCTATGCTGCGAGCAAAGGATATAAGGAAGGTCTTACTGCTACCGGGCATCTGTTTAGAGCCTTGCCTTCTTCTGATGCCAAGAGTATTACGGTGGTATTCACCAATCGTTTTGGAGAGAAATATGAGCAAACTGTTCTGATTTCAAATCCAAAAGTTAAGACTCAGATAATAGCACATCGTGGGTATTGGGATACGAAAGGTTCGGCCCAAAACTCGATAGCTTCTTTGCGTAAGGCTGCAGAAACCAAGGTTTACGGTTCTGAATGTGATGTGCATATCACTGCTGACAGTGTTATCATTGTCAACCATGACCCGAAAATCAATGATTTGATCATTGCTGATTCAAAGTATGCTGATTTGAAAATACAACTTCTAAAAAATGGAGAAGAAGTATCAACCTTAGAGCAATATTTAAATGAGTTGAAGAATCATCCTGCAATAAAACTGATTCTTGAAATCAAAAGACAACCTTTACAGTGCGACGAAGATCGTCTTACTCGCAAAACGGTGGAGATGGTGAATCGTATGGGCTTGACCAAACAGGTGGAGTATATCTCTTTCAGTTCTGCAGCTTGTGCATTGGTTCGTCAGTTGGATTCTAATGCTGTTATTTATTATGTTAATGGCAATTATACACCAGCTGAAGTGAAGAAACTTGGTTATCAAGGTATTGATTATAGTTATAAGATACTTTTCAAGCATCCTGAGTGGATTAAAGAAGCTCATGAATTGGGATTGAAGGTAAATGGATGGACTTCTGATGATGATGTTATCATCAAGAAGCTCATTGAAATGAATGTTGATTTCATTACTACCAATAAGCCGGTAGAGGCAGAGAAACTGGCAAGGAAGTTCTGATAGCTTCATCAGTACCTGGTTCATAACAGGCATTTATATGGTACAGGATGGAGTTGTAGTATTTAGAACAATCATAATGTTTGGAATACAACGGATAGTAAATTGATTAGTTTGTTTCTTAAATCGGTGAGCCATCAGTAAAACTGGTGGCTTTTTTAGTACTGTGCAGATAGGATGCACTGAAAATTTGTACTTTTGTGGCAAATTATTGAGTAATTTGTGACGTAGTATCTTATTTTTGTACTTTTACAGAGGGGAAAGTACGTATTTTTTATAAGTGATTGAGAATGAGATAAGTTTTTATCTCATAAAAAGAAGAGGTTACGAATTAGAAATAAACAGAATGTAGCATCCTGCTGTGATTTGCATAACCATCCAAAGAACTCTTTCGGTTGCAAAGGTACGATATTTAATCGGGGATAAAGAATGTTTTAAGATTTTTTATCCTCGATTTTTTACTTGGATAAATCTGTTTTTATTAACCATATTCTTCTCTATTCTTTGCTATTCCCATTTCAATCCATTCAAACATATGTGGTAAGGGTTCCTGTTTTGAATGGTCTATTTTTGTTTGCATATTCTCATCCTTTCGTGTGTTTTGTATAAAAGTCAGCCGTCGTCGCAGAAAGACAGTCATCGTACCTCAGACTAACTTTCCCCGACTATGGCACGGCAAGAAAAATCCTTGGCGGTATGCCTTGAAATACTTCAAGACTATACTGCCAAGGACTTTTCTTTGTTTGCCGTGCTGACAACGGCTGACTTTTATAGCCACAACTCGCAGTTCCATTTTTTATCGCACAATCCAAACGACATGAAACAGTGGCACACCACACTTTCATGTCTCAGTAGTACGGCATGAGGAAAAGTGCTTCTTTTTGTCGGTTGCAGGCTAACCGATCAAAAGAAACACCATTCCTTGATTTGCCGTACCATTTTGTTTGCATACTCCACCGCAAGAAAGAAGTCATTGATGTAAACCTCAACGACCACTTTCATGCTTGGCTGCACAGCCTTGGAGAAAACCCGATGCAAGAAGCATGGACAAGCCATACTCTTCTTTCATCGGAATTTTTCTGATGGCTGTGCCATTTTTGTATGCGATTTCCATTTTTCAAGACGTTTGTAAGACGACGTTGTATCCATTTCTCAGAAATGAGTATGCGATAATCGTACAGTCCAAAAACTTCCGTGAAGTTTCTATTTTCATTTGCCGCTCTGATTTTCTTTCCTCCACAGGGTCTTTCCTTTTGGCATCAACCGTTATCGTGCAGGTGCAAAGGTATGGCAGCGGGCTTTGGAAATAAAAGGTCGAGCCTTCGGTTTTCGAAAAAATCTCCACACCGTTGGGTAGTATTTTTCCGAAAAACCTTGTATTTCCAGCCTCGCCGCCCTTGAAAGGCACCTGAAACGAAACGACCGATGCGACAGGAAGACGCAAAAAAAAATGTCGGAAAAGGGAGCGACAAAAAGGTGAAGAAACGAGAACTTCCCTTCAGTTCCTGGAACCGCAAATAAATTTAATTCAAGGCTATATGACAACAAACATCAATATAACACAGACTTGGTGGAGATTACTCTCCGCAGTCGGCTCAACCCTCATCACTTTGGTGGCTTGGTTGGGATATATGGCTCTCTGCATGGTCGGTGAAGTCATATTGGGAATTGTGAAGTTCATCTTCGGCATCATCATTTCCATTCTTTCTATGGTGGTACTGATTGGAACATTCATTTGGTTATTAACACTTTAAAGAACAAGCGATATGAACAGAAGCATTGAAGCGATACCTACATGGGCACTCTGCTACATCATCAACGGCGATGCAAGCGGACTGACAGACGAGGAAATCCGTATGGTGGACGAAGCCATGCGCAAGAACAATATTGAGATAGTAAGTCCAAGATACAACGAGGACATGTGCACAGAACCTTACTTCAGCCGTTATCCGTTTTTCGGACTGCCTACAGAAGTTGAGGACTGCGACATCATCTATCATGAGTAACAACCCCTTTAACAACATCAGATATGAACACTACAGAATATTTCAAGAGAACCATACAAGCCTATTTGGAGGAGCGAGCAATGGAGGACGAACTCTTTGCAGCCAAGTATGACAACCCCGACAAGAACATAGACGATTGCGTCACCTATATCCTTAATTGGGTACAGAAGAGCGGTTGCAACGGCTTTTGCGATGACGAGATATATGGGCAAGCCATCCACTACTACGAGGAGAAGGACATCGAGGTAGGAAAACCATTGAACTGCCAAGTGTCTGTTAACCACCACATCGAACTCACAGAGGAGGAGAAGGCACAGGCAAGACAGGAAGCCATCCGCCAATATCAGCAAGAGCAGATGAACAAGATGCGTAACAGAGATACCGCCAAGCGCACCTCACAGAGAACGGAAACAGAAGTACACCAACCATCATTATTCGACACGTTATGAAACCAAGAACGAAATATCAGAAGCAAGTCGTAACCTCAAACAAGGGGTTACGACCTATCAAGGGAGCGCAAATGCAATGGGCATTCCGTGAATGTCTTGACCACTATGCCTTTCAGTTGAAGCACGGACAGACCACTTGCATGGACTGCGGACACGCTTGGACTACGGACGAGGATGCGGACAAATGTGTCTGCCCGAAGTGTAAGGCAAAGTTGGAAGTGCAGCACACCAAGCGACAGAAGGCAATGTCTTCTACCTATTTCAGTGTACTCACCGAGCGCAAGGGACTACAACTTATGCGAGCATTTCAGATGAAAGCCTATTACCGCAAGGGACAAAAGGCAGACATCTTTTGTTGGGAGGTGGCACGCTATTGGATGAACGAAAAAGGCAAGGTGGAGGTTATGGCACGCAAGCGCACAATGGGTATCTATATGGACACGTTCTGCTACGACTCCGACATTGAACTGCGCAAGGACAACACCACCTATCAGCATATTGCTTCATTTCCGGTCTGCCCCGATATGAAAGTTATTCCTCAGATATGGCGCAACGGCTTTGACGGAGCGTTTCACGGCATCGAACCGCTTACATTGTTCAAGGCGATGCTGACAGACCACCGCATCGAAACGATGATGAAACAATGTCGTTACGGACACGTCCGCCACTTCATAGACCACCCACGGCACTTGGAAACTTGTTGGAATGCCTACAAGATAGCCAACCGCAACCATTACCTTATTACAGACATCGGCAAATGGGCGGACTACATCTGTATGTTGGTAGAAATGGGCAAGGACATCAGAAGTCCACATTACATTTGTCCCGACAATCTTGAAGCCGAGCACGACAGAATATCCGATAAAATCAGAGCAAAGAAAGAAAAGGAGCGCACCGAGGAGGAGATACGCAAGGCATTGAAGAACGAGGACAAGTTCAAGGAAATGAAGAGCCGTTTCTTCGGTTTGATGTTCACGGACGGCAATATCGTGGTGAGAATGCTTGAAAGCGTCAGGGAGCACGTTCTTGAGGGCAAGGCAATGCACCATTGCGTAGGCAGCGGTACAAACTACTCTCTCAATCCCGACTGCATCATCTTCTCAGCAAGAATAGCCGAACAAAGGGTTGAGACCGTGGAGTTTTCACTCGAACAGATGAAAGTCGTACAATGCCACGGACTACAGAACAAGGACACCGAGCACCATGCCGACATCATCAACTTGGTGAACAGCAATGCAAGACTTATAGAGCAACGAATGGTTGCAACGACATGAAATCCATATCGGCGGAGCGATGAAAATTCGTTCCGCCACTTTCTTTCATGAGCCGAGGAGCGGAAAAGAAAGTGGCAAAGAAACCGTCTTTTCCTTATCTGCGATGCTTGCAATCGGGTAGGAGGTAAATGCTAATCATAAAAGGCATTTGCCTCCTATTTTCACATTTACCGACCTCCCACACCACCGTACGTGCGGTTCCGCATACGGCGGTTTCGTGCTTTCTCATCTTGCGATGTGTGGCAAGTTGATTTCAGTTATCCCTATGAGTAGCGTCACTTCTATCCTATTGTCGGATTCCGTCCTATCGTCTTGGATAGAGAGTTCCTTTCGGACATCTGACGAGGAGTCTCACAAGGTAACATTCATTTACTATTGCACTGCACGATTCAGTCCTTCCCTATAAGCACACGTGCCTTGGGTACTATGACCTCTGCTGACTTCTCACGGCAAGCTTTACTCCGTCATTGTACATCGAATTATTCATCTTCACCCATGCGTCCGTGAGACCTCCTCGGATAAGGGCTTATTCTTTCCATCTTATACCCACTTCATTTACACCAACCATTCCGAATAGCTATGGGACTTTGATTTGTCTTGCAATCTCATCCATGGTCAAATGCCTTATATGAAGTTTCTGTACGTTAGGTCAGATGTTTGCCGCCAGCTTCTTTCAGATTCCACCTCGCAGTGGACACCCTTGCTCTTGGCTATACGATTCCCGCTATTAGGGTTCGTTAGGGACTTGCACCCATTAGAATAAGCTCATGCCGAGCGTACAAATAAATAGGAGGTAAACACTAATCATTGGTGTTTACCTCCTATTATCATATTTTCCTACTTCTCAAACCTGCAATTATCTGTTACCAGGTAACGCTCATACCCAATGCGATGCTGGCATTGGAACTGAGAGGAATGAACTCTTTGCTGGTCTTGCCCAAGATGTGATCCATACCGATGAAGAAGTTGTAACCCTTAGGATGGATATTCAGAACATAACCCATACTTGTAGCAAAACTGCTGACTGCAAAGTTGACACCACCATCCAACCACTTCAATGGTTTCCAGTTGGCACTGAGTCTACCCTCGCTCCAGGTTAAATCACCATTGATGCGGGTGCTACTCAGCAAACCGAAGGACAACTTGTCGTATGCTGGCAAACTGTACTCTGCGCCAAAGTTGAGCGTAGCTGCCAGAGCGGTAGTACGGCTACCCTGGTCGCCCAAATCCTTCAGGTTGATGAAGTCGGTAATCTGGTCGCCGTAATCATCCAACTTGTCATCGATGGTAGAACCGCTGTTTTCTCTTACCGCAGTATCATGGAAGCCATTGAACTCAAAGCTCTCAGCTCTGTTCACAGCCTTCATATTGTTGCTCCAGTTGATGAAGCCCAAATCGAGAACAGAAGCACTCAGGGTCAGGTTATCGTTCAACTTATAGACACCACCGAGGTCGAGTGCCATACCAAAGCCGCCCAATCCTGCGCCATCAACATCTATATCATCTATCTTTTCGTACTCCCCCTTCTCCGGGTTGTTATATTTATCTCTTGAAGTCTTATAAGTAAAGCCCTTCATAGAAACCTGGGCATTCGCCTTGCCGGAAACAATCCACTTGTCTGTACCAGAGAGGTCAGCACGCAGGTTTTCCAGACGAACATCACCGTCAGCCACACCGAAGAGAAACTTCAATTTAGCACCGATGCGGAGTTTCTTGTTAATCTGATGAGAGTGACCCAATGCCAATTCAGCATAAGAGCGAGCCATCATGCTCACATCACCAATCTCATAATTCTGATTGCCCGTATTCTTGGCAAATTCAAACAACTCATAAGGCAGGGAAGCGCCGAAAGATGCCTTGGCATTCACCTCGATGGTATTATAACCGCCAAAGCCCTTGAAACCGGCAGAAAGAATGGCGATGCCTACATCTCCCTGTATGCGGTTGTTGCTCTTGCTGAAGCCTTTCAGCGCCTCATCGGCAGAAATATAAGGATTCATGAAGGAAGTCATCTTCTTGGCACCCGCCTCCTGTCCGTACATCGGATTGTTCAGTACAATATCCTGGTAGCCGAAGTTGCCCTGCAGGTTGACATTGATATTACCCAAAGCTGGGATGGTGATATAGTTCTGCTTGTTCTCAAAAGCCGGGTTCATATCGTGACGGAACTTGTAGTCGTCAGTAAAGTAAGCGGAATTGAGTGTCTGAGCCATTGCGGTGCCACCCATCATCAGCAAAGAGGCAGCCAAGAGATGCTTATATATTTTATTCATCATTTTCTTTGTCTTTTATGTGTGTTATTATTCTGTTACTACTCTCTGTCATTAATTGAAGTTACCAATCACCTTACCCACGAGTTTCACCTTGATGTTTTCCAACTTCAGGGTATGCTTCTCAGAGTTGAGGTTGATACCGGTCACGGTAGTTCCATCATGACTTGCCTTACCTTTTACCTTATAAGAGAGTCCGTCGAGCTTCTGCAATCCGCCCTTTACCTTTTCACGGAGTTCTATTTCCAGCGGAGAGTTCACGGCTGTCACGCCATCAGCAGATGCTTTCACAGTACCCTTCTTGACATTCACTTCAATCAGGTTACTGATATCAGTACCATCCACTCCGAGTGGAGTTGCCTCTACGATGAGGGTAGCAGGAACCAGGTTCTGCGCATCGGCTGTCAGTCGAACATAAGTTCCTTCAGACAATTCCAGATCATCCAGATCATCATTCCAACCGTCGAAATCATCAGCATATTCGATGACTGCATCCTCGGCAAATGCCAACGGTGCATAAATCTCGTAGCTTGGCTCGATACGATAATTGCGTCCGAACTCGATGGTCATTTCCTGCCTGAGATCAGCCTTCGTCTCTACATCGGTAATCTGTACGTGGTCTGGAATATGCTTGTTGATAAGCGTAGCCAGGTTGCTCACCTCATATACATTGGCAGCACCATACTGAGCAGTCAGTTCTGCAGTCTTATGGCGGCAGATACAGATCTTGGTCACTGGCGCAACAGTAGTCTTGCAGATATTCATCTCAGGGAGTTGCACGGTAGCCAAGTTCTGACCGTTCTTGGTAGAAATCACCTTTGCACTCACCTTTGCCGCTGCATCCATATCATTTTGGATAGAAAGAATAATCTGAGGATTATCCAAGTCTGCTCTTACGCCATCTTCTGAAAGGAAGTCAGGAACGCCAGTCACAGATACATCACCCAAGCTTGAGATATTGATTTCTGGGTCGAAGATACCGGTAGCAGACTTCAAGGTAATATCATTGACTTTCACGTTGGCACCGATGGTCAGTGCAGATGTAGGAACCCTCGTTACATTAGCCTCAATACCGAGGGCGAAATAACCATCCATCCTGATTGAGCCATTATTGCCGATAACGACCTTACCATAGGCATCCTGTTTTTCAAAATCCAGTTTTTTAGCCTTGATGGTGAGTTGCAGGTTGCTGCTTGTAGAAACATCCTTCACCGTAATCTTCGAACCATCAACCATAGGAACGCCATTGCCATTACCAGAGACATGTGAAATCTCCAGATAGCCAGGAAGGGTGAGGGTTGCCTTATCAATATTGGTGATGGCAGAAGAAAGACCACCAAGAGTGAGATTAATCTTCAGTTCGATTTCGCCAGCCACCTCAGCACTTTTCAGGATCTTCACAGCAGCATCCGTACCATTATATTTAAACATCAACTCCTTAGGAGAGACAAAACTGAGATGACTACCAGCTGCACGGGTACACTTGGCAGCAGAATTGGCATTTAAGGTTAGCGTATTAGAATAAGAATTACCCCTCAGAACAATAGGAGAAATCATTGGTGAAGCAGATGATGCACCAGAACCTGTCAATTGGAACAGATAATCACCATTTGCGGCAATCTTCACACTACCATTCTCTTCGAGTTCCAGAATATCAGACAAAGGAATGTTCATGGTAGAACTGGCAGGTATTTCCAATTCGCCACTACCAAATCCCATCGTAGCATCAATCTGGTCAAAATCATAATCGTCATTTGTACACCCAGTTACCGAGAAACCCAACGTCAATAAAGACGCAAGTAATAGACTTGCTTTCATTTGCTTTTTCTTCATAGTTTATGAATATTTGATAATTATAGAACTTTACACTTTTAAAGAGAACTTACATAAATTGAATAATTAATTAAACTGTCATTC
>OHUH01000205.1_pt1 | contig 11919 bp, 7 predicted proteins | sample 1579171 | NCBI WGS metagenome assembly OHUH01 (sample SAMEA3882541, study PRJEB24775) | human gut metagenome | biome: human-associated habitat; feature: intestine environment; material: feces | place: Netherlands | collected 2009/2010 | reverse complement strand
TTTCGCAGACCACCCGGAGATGGTTCTGGGCGTACTCTCCACCGAAAGCACCCAGTATGGACGAGAGGAATTGACCGTTGCTCCCATCGAGGGTGCAAACCTTGCAGACCAGCTTGCAGAAGCGGTGCAGCATATTGAGGGGCAATACACCGAAGTTGAGGTAGAAACACCAGATATTGCGGATGCCGAAAATGAGAAGCACATTCTCCCGGCTGACCCGGAGGTCAAAAACTTCTCCTATACCGTAGTGAACGGTGAGGTGTTCTACCGGGAAAACTCCGTGATGACGCAGGTGGAACTGTCCGACACCGCCAAGGGGCGTGTCACCGGCATGGTGGAACTGCGGCAGATCGTCAATGACCTGATTCAGCAACAGTTGGAGGATTACCCAGATGCCGACATCAAGGCAACGCAGGAGCGTTTGAACGCCGCCTACGATGCCTTTACCGCAAAGTACGGCTTGCTGAACGACCGCAAAAACGGGCGGCTGTTTGAGCAGGATTCCTCGTATTATCTGCTGTGCTCACTGGAAAATCTGGACGAGCAGGGGCAGCTCAAGAGCAAGGCTGCAATGTTCACCAAGCGCACTATCCGCCCGGAGCGCACCGTCACCAGCGTGGATACCCCCAGCGAAGCGTTGGCGGTATCTATTGGTGAACATGGCAAAGTGGATTTGCCCTATATGGCAGAACTGCTGGGCACTCCCGGTGAGTACGGGCGCATTACCACCGAACTTTCGGGTGTGATCTTCAAGGACCCCGCCGCCGACCCCACTGATCCGGAAGCCGGCTGGCAGATGGCAGACGAGTACCTTTCCGGCGATGTCCGGGCGAAGCTGCGGATGGCACAGTTCGCCGCTGAGACAAACCCGGAATTTATGGTCAACGTGGATGCACTGACCAAAGCACAGCCCAGAGAACTGGAAGCATCTGAAATTGATGTACGGCTGGGTGCTACTTGGCTGGACCCGGACATTATCCAGAAGTTTATGACCGAGACGTTCCAGATTCCCTACTATCTGCGCCATGCAGTCAAGGTGAGATATTCTCCCTATACCGCAGAATGGCGTGTGGAGGGCAAAACTGCCACCGGGCGGGGCGATATTATCTCCTCCGAGACCTACGGCACATCCCGTGCCAATGCCTACAAGATTCTGGAGGAGACCCTGAACCTGAAAGATGTCCGCATCTACGACACCATTGAGGATGCCGAAGGCAAGCCCAAGCGGGTGTTGAACAAGCGGGAGACTATGCTGGCACAGCAGAAACAGCAGGTCATCAAGGACGCTTTTGCCAACTGGGTCTGGCAGGATCCCCAGCGGCGCATTGCGCTGGTTCGGCAGTACAACGAGCTGTTCAACTCTACCCGCCCCCGTGAATACGATGGCTCCCACATCAAATTCGTGGGCATGAACCCGGAGATCACCCTCCGGGAGCATCAGCGCAACGCCATCGCCCATGTGCTTTATGGCGGTAATACGCTGCTTGCACACGAAGTTGGTGCCGGCAAGACCTACGAAATGGCGGCATCTGCCATGGAAGCAAAACGGCTGGGGCTGTGCCAGAAATCGCTGTTCGTAGTGCCCAATCACCTGACAGAGCAGTGGGCAAGCGAGTTTCTGAACCTCTACCCTAATGCCAAGTTGCTAGTGGCACGGCGCAAGGACTTTGAGACCGCCAACCGCAAAAAATTCTGTGCCCGCATCGCCACCGGTGACTATGATGCCGTCATCATCGGCCATTCGCAGTTTGAGCGCATTCCGCTGTCCTTTGAACGGCAGGAGCGCATTATTCAAGAGCAAATCGACGAGACCCTAGCCGCCATCAACGAACTGAAAGCCCATGCAGGCGAGAATTTCAGCATCAAACAGATGGAAAAGACCCGGAAAACGCTGGAAACTAAGCTGGAAAAATTGCGCTCCGATGAGCGCAAAGACGATGTGATTACCTTTGAGCAACTGGGCGTTGACAGGCTTTTTGTGGACGAGTCGCATTTTTACAAGAACCTCTTTTTGACCACAAAAATGCGAAATGTCGCAGGATTATCCACCAGCGAAGCGCAGAAATCCAGCGATATGTTCGGCAAGTGCCGCTATCTGGACGAGATCACCGGAGGCCGGGGCGTGGTGTTCGCCACGGGCACGCCCGTGAGCAATTCCATGACCGAACTGTACACGGTCATGCGGTATTTGCAGTACAGCACCTTGCAGCAGAAAAAGCTGACCCACTTCGACTGCTGGGCATCCACCTTTGGTGAGACCACCACCGCCATCGAGCTTGCGCCGGAGGGTACAGGCTACCGGGCAAGAACGAGATTTGCAAAGTTCTTCAACCTCCCGGAACTGATGTCCATGTTCAAGGATGTTGCGGACATTAAAACCAGTGATCAGTTGCATCTGCCTGTGCCGGAGGCAAAGTTTGAGACAGTGGTAGCAAAACCGTCCGACCTCCAAAAGGAGATGGTGCAGGAACTGAGCAAACGTGCCGCAGAAATCCACTCCGGCACGGTGGATGCGTCCGTGGACAATATGCTGTGTGTCACCAATGATGGTAGAAAGATCGGTCTGGATGTGCGCCTGATGAACCCCATGCTGCCCGACGACCCCAACAGCAAGCTGAACGTCTGTGTGCAGAACGTGCTGAAGATCTGGGAGGAGGGCAAAGACCAGAAGCTGACCCAACTTTTGTTTTGCGACCTCTCGACACCCAAAAACGATGGCAACTTCAATGTCTACGATGACATTCGCAAAAAGCTGATCGCTGCCGGAGTGCCGGAAAACGAGATCGAGTTCATCCACAACGCAGATACCGAAGCAAAAAAGGCTGCATTATTCTCCAAAGTGCGCTCCGGCGATGTGCGAGTTTTGCTCGGAAGCACTGCAAAAATGGGAGCGGGCACCAACGTCCAGTCCCGGCTTGTGGCAGTGCATCACTTGGATGTTGGCTGGAAGCCCAGCGACATGACCCAGCGCAACGGGCGAATCATCCGGCAGGGCAACATGAATAAGGAAGTCAAGGTGTTCAATTACGTTACGGAAGGGACATTTGACAGTTATTTGTTCCAAACTTTGGAAAATAAACAGCGATTCATCAGCCAAATCATGACTTCTAAATCTCCGGTGCGCTCCTGCGAAGATGTGGACGAACAGGCACTTTCCTATGCGGAGATCAAGGCTCTGTGCGCTGGAAATCCGCTCATCAAGGAGAAGATGGACTTGGACGTTCAGGTCGCCAAGCTGAAAGTGCTGAAAGCCGACCACCAGAGCCAGAAGTTCCGTTTGCAAGACAAGCTACTGACCAAATTTCCGGCAGATATTCAGGAAACGAATGCTCACATCGCTGGGCTGAAAGCGGACGCACAGCTTGCCGCTGCCCACCCGCAGGTGCAAGAGGGTTTCTGCGGCATGACCATCAAGGGCGTGACCTACGATGAGAAAAAGACCGCCGGTGAGCGTCTGGTGCTTGCCTGCTCCGAACTGCCCAACGCCGAAGAAAAAGTGATCGGCAGCTACCGGGGCTTTGAGTTGTCTCTGCGGTTCGATACCTTCCGCAGCGAATATCAGGCGATTCTGAAGGGTCAGCGGAGGTACCCGGTAGCACTGGGCACCGACCCTCTGGGCAACATCATCCGTCTGGATAATTCCCTGAACAACTTCCCGGAGCGCATTAACTCTGCTGAGAATGAACTAGCCACTCTGCATCAGCAGCAGGCAGCGGCGCAAATCGAAGTGGAAAAGCCCTTCCCACAGGAGGAAGAACTGACAGAGAAGTCCGCACGGCTTGCGGAACTGAACGCCCAGTTGGATGTGGACGAAAAGAGCCACGACCCGGAACAGGATGAGGAAGAACAGGAGAATGTCTCTCGCCGCCCCTCGGTACTGGCAGCACTAGAAGAAAAATCGGACAAACCGGAGCCGGTGAAGCCTTTCCACAGCTATTACGACAAGGACGGTGATGCCCGGTGAGCGACCGCCGCGACCAGCAACTCCATTTCCGGGTCAGCAAGCCGGAGTTGGAACGGATTCGGAACAAGATGGAAGCCAGCGGCATTCTGAGCATTGGCTCCTATCTACGAAAAATGGCGCTGGACGGATATTGTCTGTATCTGGATCTGCCGCAGCTGCGCCGCATGGCGTATCTTTTGCAGATGTGCAGCAACAACCTGAACCAGTACGCCAAAGCCGCCAATGAAAATGGCCGGGTCTATGCTGCCGACATGGAGGACTTGCGCACCCGGCTGGATGAACTCATCAGCATCGGCAAGCAGATTCTTTCCCGGCTGGCAGAACTTTAAAACTTTCCCCGCAGTTGGAGGACTGCGGGGTACATATGGGTTGACATCCTTGCAACGCAATAGCTGATACCTTTATAATAGAGCCGAAAAGAAAGGTTGGTGCTCGATATGATGTTTGTGCTGAAGAAAATTGCTCTTTTTCCTATTTCGCTTTTCGCTGCTTTTCTGGCTCTGATGGCAAAATGGTTGCTGAACCTGTCGGCGTTCGTGCTGGCGCTGCCCATGCTGTATATTTTCGGCTGCGGTCTTTATACGCTGTACTGCCGGGAGTGGTTACAGTTTTTGATTTTGCTGGTGGCAGAGTTTGGATGCTTTCTGCTCATCACAGCCGCAACGGTCATTGTGGAAGCCGTGGAATGGTTCAGCGGTTGGATTGCAGAACGGTGATGAGCAAGTTCCCTGCACGTTGCCCGTATCTTTGTTATGATTTTTTGGGTTTTGCGATTTGAAACCGCAAAACTTGTTGACTTTGCATTGCCTTTGCGGTAAACTATACTAGATGGGAGGCGATTTCGATGATTTACAGACCTTTATATGTAAACCAAATCATGGCATACACCGATACCCCTTTCGTAAAAATCCTGACTGGCGTGCGTCGCTGCGGAAAATCCACGATCTTGAAAATGATTACGGAAAAGTTGAAAACCGAGCGGAACATTCCTGTTGAACGCATTGTCAACTGCCGCTATGATTCGATGGAGTATGCGGATATGACGGCGAAACAGATGTATGCACAGCTCAAAGCGCAGCTCTCCACAAATGGAAAGACCTATCTTTTTCTCGACGAAGTTCAGGAGGTCAAAGGCTGGGAAAAGGTTGTCAATTCGCTGGCCTCTGACTTTGATGTTGACCTGTATGTCACTGGTTCTAACTCCCATATGATGTCCTCGGAAATTTCAACTTACCTCACAGGACGATATGTTGCTTTCCGCATCTATACGTTGTCTTTCAGCGAATACCTGACGTTCAAACAGCAATACGCTACACTTAGCGATCCGAAAGACGAACTTGCCAACTACGTTCGTCTGGGCGGTTTTCCTGCCACACACTTGCAGGCATATGCGCCGGATGAAGTTTACACGATCGTCCGGGACATTTATAATTCTACTATTTTCTCTGATATTGTCCGTCGGAATCAAGTCAAGAAAATCGACCAGTTAGAGCGCATCGTCAAATACACGTTTCAGAATGTCGGTAACACATTTTCTGCCAAGTCGATTGCGGATTACCTGAAGTCCGAGCGTCGTGCCATTGACAATGAAACCGTTTACAGCTATCTCGAAAAGCTGGAAAATGCCTATTTGCTGCACCGCTGCTCCCGCTATGACCTGCGTGGCAGAGAAATTTTGAAAACGCAGGAAAAGTTCTACCTTGCAGATACCGCTTTACGATACAGTGTTCTCGGTTATAATGCCGACAGTGTTGCTGCCAGCCTTGAAAACATTGTCTATCTGGAGCTTTGCCGCCGGAGATATACTGTCCAAATCGGCAAAACACCCGATGGCGAAATCGACTTTGTTGCTGTACGCCAAAACGAAAAGCTGTATGTTCAGGTCACACAGCAGATCAATTCCATAAACACAGAAAAACGTGAATACGAGCGTCTACTGGAAATCCACGATAATTATCCCAAATATGTTCTCACCACCGATGCTTTTGCGGGTGGCAACTATGAGGGGATCAAAACAATGCACATTGCAGATTTTCTTTTGAGTTCGGAATATTGAACATTCACGTTTCCCATCAAAATGCCGCTACTGTGCGGCATTTTCTTTTTGCCGGGAGGTGGTCAGACTGGCTGCAACACGTTTGATCGCGCTGCACAAAAACAAGGGCAAGTCGGTTGCGGCCTGCCTGAAAAGCCGCACGGACTACGCGAAGAATCCTGACAAGACGAACAGGGGAGAGTTGGTCAGTAGCTATGAGTGCAGCCCTTTGACCGCAGACGAAGAATTTATGCTGTCCAAACGGCAATACGAACTTGCCACCGGACGCAGACAAAAAAATGATGTGATCGCCTATCAGATTCGGCAGTCTTTTCGCCCCGGTGAGATCACCGGCGAGGAAGCCAACAAGGTGGGCTACGAACTGGCGATGCGCTTTACCAAGGGCAAATATGCATTTATCGTTGCCACCCACACGGACAGGGAACACATCCACAATCACATTATTTATAACTCTACTGCGCTGGATGGAACACGAAAATTCCGGGATTTTTTCTTTTCAGCGTTGGCTGTGCAGCGGTTGAGTGACCTGATCTGCTTAGAACATCAGCTCTCCATCATTGAGATAAAGCCTTACCGTGAGCGGCAGAAGCGCACACTTTACCCGCCCAAGGAGAGCAACCGTGACCGGCTCTGCAGCGTGATTGACAACATTCTGGCTGAAAAGCCCAAGGACTACGAGGATTTTCTGCAAAAGCTGGAGCAGCAGGGCTATGAGGTCAAACGCGGAAAGTACACCTCCGTCAGGGGCGCACGGCAGAAACGATTCATCCGGTTCCGCACTCTGGGAGCAGGGTACAGCGAGGAAGAACTGAAAGCTGTCCTTGCCGGAGAAGCGGAGCACCGGCCTCGGCAAAAGTGCCCGACATCGGAACAAAAATTTCAGATACTGGTGGACATTCAGGCAAAACTAGCCGAGGGAAAAGGCACGGGCTTTGCCCGCTGGGCAAAGCAGCACAACTTAAAAGAGATGTCCCGGACGCTGGTTTTCTTGCAGGAAAACCAAATCGGCAGCATCGAGGAAATGCAGGAGCGTGTGGACGCTGCCACTGCCCGTTATCATGAACTGGGAGATTCCATTAAAGCATCAGAGAAACGGCTGGCAGAAATCGCGGTGCTGAAAGCGCACATCATCAACTACGCCAAAACGCGACCGGTCTATGACGCCTACCGTAAGGCCGGATACAGCAAGCGTTTTCTGGAAACGCACCGCACAGAGATCACGCTGCACAAGGCGGCGAAAGCGGCGTTTGATGAAGCCAATTTGAAAACGCTCCCCAAGGTCAAAGAGTTGGATGCGGAATATTCCAAGCTGCTGACAGAAAAGAAAGCACGCTACCCGGACTACCGCAAAGCGAAAGAAGAAATGCAGGAGCTTCTTCGAGCGCAGAAAAATATTGAGCTTTTCTTCGATGAGGAAAGGAATCCAGAGCAGACCGAACATTCCAGATAAACAATACGGCCCTGAGAACTTTGCCGCTTATCCGGCAGGGTTCTCAGGGCCTTTTTTGCTTATTACTCAGTCTATACTCAGAGCAGCATTTCCGGCGCTTTCAATTTGTTTGGCAATCATGTTTTCCAGTTCCTGCGTGATCGTTGCACAATTTGCAACTCGGTAATTCCAGAAATAAGAAACACCTTCGCACTCTTCCACGGACAAATCGCTGTTGACCAAAAGCAAGCTTTCTGGTGTCACATTCAGCTTTTCGCACAGAGAAGCATATTTTCCATAATCAATGCTTCGGCTGGATGATTTGGCTTCTACCCAGAAAAATTTTCCATTGATGGAGAACACGACATCCAGCTCATGCGTGCTCCCTGCGGATGCCGTTTCTGAAAGAACCACATTGGAGCAAACCGAAACTTCTGCGCCCTGCTCCTCCCGATAGTGGTTTAGAATCTGCTGAACCTGATGCTCTACAAAAAGCTCCAGCCACTTTCCGCTCAAAAAATGCCGGACGGTTTCATTTTGCGCAAGTTCATAGACGATATTCTGCGGGTAAATCACAATGGCTGCAAAAAGCCCCATTTTGTCCCACGTCTGCGCAATCTCTGAAAGTGTGGCAAACGATTTTTTGGACGCACCCTTTGGGATACGGAACGAAAAAGAGCCGTCGCTCTGCATATGTGTTCGGATAAACTGCAAGAAATCCACCACTACCGGGTCGCAAAGAGCTTCGCCTGTTTTCCATGCCATCCGCTGAACGGCAATCGGCGGAAGTTTTTTCGGTACGACCTGCTGAACGATTTTATACCCACAGCGTTCCAGATGCTCCAATGCGGTCAAAGGCTTCTGGATTTTTGCTTTGACTTCGGGCTTTTCTGCTCCGGGTGTATTCTCGGCCAGATAGTTGAACTTCCATCCGTATTCCCAAGCAGGCGAACGGGTCAACATACCGACTGCATGAAATCCGCTGTCATGCTCCTCCATCGGAAATGTAATTTTGTTCTTCTGGATATTGATTTGGAGCGTTTTGTTTTTCAGTGCTTTCTGGTAAGCGTCAAGAAAAAATTCCTTTCCCTTATATGCCAGCTCACTGGAATTATTTGCAGAAAGACCAGCATTTTTTGCCAAAGAGAGGAGCAGACAGGTCGCTTTGGGCAGCTCAAGGATCTGTTCCATCTGCGCACCGTCCGGAATATTTGCATTATCGGACTGCGACGATTCGTCTGCCGGAATCTCCTTTGCTGGTGCAGGTGCAGAAACCTCGGGTGCCTTTTTTGAAGCAATCTCGGATTTTCCAGACTTGGGCAAGGGCTTTGGCTCCGTGTAAACTTCCGCAATGAATGATTCATAGGAATCGATGCACGGAAGTTTTCCTGCCGCTGCAAGTCCTACATAGATTGCAACTGCTCGCGAGGAATCGCCATAATACTTTTTTGAATCCGCTGCGGCAGCAATATCAGAAAAGGCATTATATCTGCTCAGCTGCGCAGCCTTTTCCGGGAACTGCTTCAACGCACGGCAGTAGAGCCACTCAAAAAATGAATCCGGGTACGGCTCTGCCGGATACTCACTTCCTTCCAGAGAGTAGCGTAGCAACTTTCCATTGGTTCGCAGTCGAGTGTCCTTATGGACTTTGGATGGCGCACAGGTCAGAAGGTCAGCGAATGGCCCACCATGTTCAAATACCTTGGCGGCTTCAAAAACCGTGCTGATGGGTACATCCTGCGCAACAGAATCCAGATGCAGCAAAAGCCGCAGAGAAGAAACAGCCTCACCCTCCGGCTGAACGGATGCAGAGCTGATTTCCAGAATTGAAACATCCGGTTCTGTTGTATGGACGGCATCATGGACGGCACGGATATTCTGCCGCTTGCTACCTTTTATCCATGTGAACGTCACCGGCTGTTCTTTGCAATAGGGGTAGCCGGATATGGGAAAACAAATGGTTCGTGTAGCCATGAACACCTCCAATTTTTTAGGACAAACAGGTTTGTGTAAATCAAGTATAGCACAATCCCGGATGCGCTGCATAGCACTATTATCTGCTTCCGGGAATCTATCTGTGCAAAAAGTGCCGATACCACAGGCATCGGCACTCAGATTAAAAAAGCGTTTTGCAAAAATGCGCAGCCTGCATCCACCGGATGCAGAACACAAGGGGTTTGGGCACAGCCCAACAAGCGTTTTGAATTTGGATTTTGAAAAATCTGATTCAAAAATCGCAAGTTGGTACCAAGTTGCACTGCTTGCGACGTAGATGTTTCCGTCAACTGCTGCGTCAGAAATTTTCAGATCACTTCAGCTTTGCGAGGATATCGTCTGCGCTCACGCCGCTGGCCAGCAGCTTTTTCAGAACATCCTCTGCTTCGGCTTTCTTTGCGGATTCCGCTGCTTTGGTTTCAGCTTTGACCTTTTTAGCTTCGATTCTGGCGATTTCCTTGTCGATAGATTTTAGCTCTGCCTTCTTGGTTTTCAGGTCAGCTTTCAGCGCATCGATGTTCGCAGTGATGGATGCGATTTCAGCGGCAGCGGCTTCCTTTGCGGACTGCTTTTCGGCAATCTGCGCAGCAAAGTCAACGGTTGCTTTTACGGTCTTGGTCTTGTTCTTGCTTCCTTTGGGACGGGGCATAGTAGACACCTCCAATGTTTTTGATGGTTTCAGTATAACACTCGTTTTTTATGTTCGCAAGAGGTGCAGTTTGTAGAATAAAAATATATCTATGAGTGAAACAATAAATCGATTTTGGAATATGCACCGGCGTAGGTCGCTAACTAGTTGAGGAATATCCCCTGCTGGTCGTAGAGTTGTTCAAAGCATTTGGCAACGGCATCTTTATACAGTCGTGATGAAGTTCACCTCACTATGATGTTACAGAAATCCGTGCAGCTATGCATACGCATCTGCGTATGATGCAAAAGTATTTTATGATACAGAGAATGTGCAGCCGCGTAATGGCAAAGAATATATTTAATAAAAAAAGTATCCTCCATAGTGATAATGGAGGAACGGGAAAGAAATCATGCACTATTACGTCATATTTAGCGTGTTCCTGCCCCTCATGGACACCTGATGGGAGAAAATTCGGTTCATCTCCCGGCGCTTTCGGGTCAGGTCAGAGTGCACATAGCGCTGCAAGGTGATGTTGGCGTTAGCGTGTCCTAACAATTCGCTGAGGGTCTTTACATCGCACCCCGCCTGCAGACAGGTCGTTGCAAAGGTATGGCGCAGCGCGTGCGGACGTACCTGCCGGACAGTTGCCTGTTTCAGATATGATTTGATGCTTTTTCGGTAGCAACGGGGCTCGGTGGGCTTGGACTCGTTGCCGGACAGAAACCATGCAGCATTGCTGACACATCCGCGCAGCTTTTTCAGCATAATAAGCAGCTGCTTTGGGATTGGAATTTCCCGGCGGGAGGTGCGGGTCTTGGGCGTTTGAATGACTACCTTTGTATGACCGTTTCCACAGGAAATTCGACAGACCGTCCGGTTGATTTTCAGCGTTCCGAGTTTCAGGTCGAAATCGCCCCACTGTAAGCCGCAGATCTCGCCAATACGCAGCCCCAATTCCACCCCTAATAATAAGCCAATTTTGCGGGGCGTGGGGTCCTCCTGTACATACTGATAAAGCCGCTGCTGCTCTGCCGGGGAGAGAGGCACAGAAATTTTGTCGATGGCTTTTGGCAGCGCTACTTCTAGCTCCATCGGACGGATCAGGCGCAAGTGCGCGGCATATTTGCAGATACGGCGCAGCATCGAGAGGCATTCCCGGGCAGAGGAGTTCCCCAGCGGCTTGTGTGCGGCATCTATCGGCGCAATGATCTGCTGCATAGCCTGTTCCAGAAAGCTTTCCTCAAGGGATGCGACTGGCACTTTACTCAAAACCGGAAGAAGATATTTGTGCAGCGTGTACGAGTAATGCGCATAGGTGGATTCTTTTACTGCATTCCGCTGGGAGTGCAGCCATACCTCAGCCAGTGCTTCAAAGGCCAGGTCGGTTCTCTTTAGATTGTAGAAGCCTGCCTCTGCTTTCTTTTGAATCAGCACACGTTTGACCTCAGCATAGACCGTGCCATAGACGTAGCCCCACTGGATTTTCCCCTCCGGTGTACGCGCTTTGATGTAGCGGCCTTCCCACCGGCCATCCTTGCGTTTGTGAATGTTTTCTCCCCGTCGTGCCATTTCTGTTTCCTCCTGCGTCTTGGACACCCTTCTGACCACTTATTCTGTCCACCTTCGTTTTTTGCTGGATTTTTCATGCAGAACTGGGCAATGTGCAACAAACTTTTAGCTTCTGCGAGTTTTTTTCTAAGGTCAGGTGGGATGCATTTGTAAGGATTTCTATTGATTCCCAGATATAACCATGATAAAATAAGAGAAGAATTCAAACAACGATGTCGAAAGATTGGTATCCTCCATTATCACTGTAGAGGATACCCCTTTATGCGGGAAGAGTT
>OHUH01000202.1_pt1 | contig 12116 bp, 9 predicted proteins | sample 1579171 | NCBI WGS metagenome assembly OHUH01 (sample SAMEA3882541, study PRJEB24775) | human gut metagenome | biome: human-associated habitat; feature: intestine environment; material: feces | place: Netherlands | collected 2009/2010 | reverse complement strand
CGTCAAAATCATTCTGGGCGGCTACTCGCTGGCAGGGCTGTTTGCTTTGTGGGCCTCCACCCAGACAAATCTGTTCTACGGTGTCGCCGCCGCCTCGCCCTCGGTGTGGTTTCCGGACTGGATGGAGTTTGAACAGCAGCGCCCGATACAGACGCAGCACATTTATCTGAGCCTTGGCGACAAGGAAGAACACACGAAAAACGCTGTCATGGCTGTGGTGGGGGATAATATCCGCACTCTGCACAGTCAGCTTATAGCGCGCGGTGCAGACTGCACCTTTGAATGGAACAGCGGCGGGCATTTCAAAGACGCCGATTTGCGTACCGCAAGAGCATTTCGGTGGGTGATGGAGGAAAGTCGATGAATATTTTGGTCGATGCAGACGGCTGCCCGGTTGTCAATCTGACATTGCAGATTGCAAAGCGGTTTGGCGTTCCGGTCATCATCCTGTGCGACACCTCTCACCAAATCGAGCGAGAAGGTGTGCAGACGCTGGTGTTCGATAAAGGAGCTGACAGCGTGGACTTTGCCCTCGTCAACCGGGTAAAGCCGGGTGATATTGTCGTAACACAGGACTACGGCCTTGCGAGTATGTGCCTTGCCAAGTGCGCCCGGGTGCTGAATCAGAACGGTTTGGAATACACCGCCGACAACATGGAAGCTCTCATGCTGTGGCGTTATGAAAACAAAAAGCTCCTCCGTGCCGGAAAGCACCCCAAGGGGAGCCCAAAGCGGACGAAGGAGCAGGATGTCAAGTTTGCAGATACGCTTGAGAAGATTCTGAGCAAAAATTATTGATACATATTTTTGAAGGCTGGAGAAATCCGGTTGGATATGCAAAAAAGCACCAGCCTGAGCCGGTGCTTTTTGTTGGCGGAGATGGTGGGATTCGAACCCACGTGCCCGATTAAGGACAAAACGATTTCGAGTCTTTGAAATTGTTGGATGAAGCTGGTTTCTCGCGGCTGTCATTGGCAGCTGAGGGCATTTTTGTAACCTCCAAAAAGGCACGTCACACCGCAATTTGCAGGCAAAAATCAGCCGCTTTTTGCGAAATGACGTTAGAAAAATCCTTTTTCACACGGGGCGTCAACGGCTGCATTTCAGGTGTAGTTGTGTTAGATGTCCGTTAGAAATATGCAGTGCTGCCGTTGCTGTGCCAGCTCACAGCAGGCTTCCCTGTCTGAACGCAGCGTTTCCCGAAAGCCGGGAGATGCTGCGTTTTCTCTTGCCCGCATTGGGCTGAAAGGGAAGCCGCCATGTCAACATTCCGCGTCAATAAAAATGTCAACTACACCGTCATGAGCAACCACCACCTGCAGGATAAGAGGCTGTCCTTGAAAGCCAAGGGACTGCTGTCCTATATGCTCTCCCTGCCGGACAATTGGGATTACAGCCTGAAAGGTCTGACCGTTGGTTGCAAGGATGGTCTGGACAGTGTACGCACCGCTGTTCTGGAACTGGAAGAACACGGCTACGTCCGCCGTCAGAAAGTCCGCAATGCCAAAGGGCAGATCATCGACTACGATTATCAGGTTTATGAATCGCCTGTTGAGGACGATCCTGCCGTTCCCGGCAAGGAAGGCGGGCCGTCGGACCCGTCCGCAACCAAAAGCCCGAAAAGCCGCATGAAACCTTGTTCTTCACCATTTTTGGATTTTCCAAATTTGGCTGAGCCCAATTTGGAAAAGGCAACGCAACAAAATACTAATAAACAAAATACTAAAAGACAAAGTACTAATCTATCAGGGCCGACAGGCGAATCCGCAGATTTTGACCAGATGGAAGCACAGGTACGGGAGGAGTTTCGGGAACGTTTGGAGATCGACACCCTTGCCCAGCGATACGATCCCGACAAGCTGGAGGAGTTGCTGGACAACATTGTGGAGATGTACTGCTGTCCTCGGCAGACCCAGTACGTCGGCAAGCAGCCGCAGACCACCAAAGCCATCCGGCTGCGGCTGGACAAGCTGACCAGCCAACACGTTGAGTACATCTTCGATGTGATGTCCAACACCACCCAGCCCATCAAGAACATCATGGCCTATCTGCGCACCACCATCCTGAACGCCCCCACCACGATGGAGCACTACTATCAAGCGCAGGGCAACTGGCTGACCGCACAGAATCGGAAGAAGTAAGCGCTGTTTTCCACAAAGAACGCAACACCTGTTGAAAATGCAAAGGAGAATTTCCATGAAGAACACGAACGCCGTCCGCACCGAGATCCATTACGCACAGGTTGGGGAGTATCAGTTGCCCCTGCTCACCCTGCCGCAGACCGATGATACTGAACTGCTGGGCAAGTATGGCCGGATGCGGCTGGCCTATCTCAAGAATCAGCGTCCTGTGCTGTACAACCGGATGTTGCTGAACGGTACGCTCTGGCCGCATTTGCAGGAAGTCCAGAAAACGGCCTGCGAGTGGCTGGAACGCACGACGACCACTCTGTTAGACAAGTACCCCGCGCCGGACAAAGAGCGCGCACAGCCTCTCTGGGTGGCGCACATGAACGGGCTGAAAGCGCAGGCGGAGGAGGTGGTGGTGAGGGAAGTCGTGTATTCAGAATGATTCCTGATAGCATCTGAACGGTATCAAAAGCCGATATTTTGGATTTTATTCTTGATTTTTGCGGAATATTTGCAAATTTCAAAATCAAAATTTGACTTTCTGCCCAGAATAGAGTACACTAGATTCAGAAAATCATCTGGGAGGAATCGCGATGCTGCTTCAATTTTCAGTCACCAACCACCGCTCCATCAAGGACACGGCTATTATCAGCTTGAAAGCATCTACGGATAAAAGTCTGTCTGATTGCCTGATTTCGCCGGACGAGAAGAAACAGCTTGTGCCTGTGCTGGCACTGTACGGCGCAAATGCAGCCGGGAAGAGCAATGTTCTCCATGCTCTCCTGCTCATGCGGGAAATGGTCTGTGGCCGATATGCCAAGCTGCTGAAGGGCGAGTCCCTTCCGCAGGAGCCGTTTGCTTTCACTGACCAGCCCACACAGCCGACCAGCTTTGAAGCCATCTATTTTTATGGCGGCATCAAGTATGCCTATGGGTTCTCGTTTGACAAGTCCAAAGTCCTTACCGAATATCTCTATCACTGGCCGAATGGCCGGGAAGCCTTGATTTTTTCCAGAGAGGGAAATGGCTACCAATTTCGTGAAAACATCCAAGAACAGCTTACGCTTTCTGGACGAACTGCTGAAAATCGCCTTTATCTGTCCAGCTCGAACGAGTGGAACTGCCCCCAGACCGAAAAAGCGTATCTGTGGTTCTTTGAAAAACTGACAGGCTTTATGGGAACCGAAATGCGGCTGGATGCTACATTGTCTGCCATCCGGCAGGGCGGCTCTGAAAAGAGCCGTATCCTGCATGAAATGCTGTATGCAGACCTCGGTATCAAGGACATCCGCATTACAGGCTCCAAGGAAGAGCCTATCATTTCCGCACTGCACACCCTCAATGCCGAAGATGGCACTTCTAAGGGTTTCTGGCTCCCGTTGGGTCAGGAATCCGTTGGGACACAGCGTTTCTTCTCTCGCATCGGTATGTGGCTTGCCGCTTTGGAATCCGGGTCTGTTTTGGTAGTAGACGAGATCGAATCCAGTATGCACCCGCTGCTGACAAGGCATCTGATCGAGATGGTGCAGGATGCCGCTATCAATACAAACCATGCACAACTCATCTTCACAACACACGATACCGGACTTCTCGACCTGACATTGCTGCGCCGGGATCAGATTTGGTTTGCAGAGAAGAACGAAAAGACTATGCAGACCGATATTTACGCCCTGACCGAGTTTTCTCCCCGGAAAGGTGAGAACATCTCCAAGGGCTATCTGCAAGGACGATATGCAAAAAACAGTTCAAGTCGAATTTAGAATATCAAAATCTTTTTAACACTTTTTCAGTATTCAACCATCAAATTTCACTTTTGAGGTTTGGATTTCATTTTTTGAGCGTTCATTTCACTTATTGAGCGAAAAATTTAATGTTTCTATCGAAATTTCATATTTGATTTGACTTTTCTACTACAAATTTCAAAAAACAATTTGATGTTTTGATTTTTGCTATTGACCATAGTTTACCTTGTCTATCCATCCAAACATGGTATAATGGAGTAAAGGAGCGTGATACCATGAGCCCAATTGAAGTCCCTGCAAAAATCCAGTTGGTTGAAAAGCGTGAAACACGGACGAGCCGTGGAATGCTCTCAAAGGGCTGGTATCATGTAGATGATCAGCTTGTTATGGTCAAAGGAAACTCCATCACAGAGGCCGGAACGGCTGGATATGAGCCATATTCTGAGGTGATGGCATCGCTGATTGCGCAGGTTCTGGGTCTGCCTCATGTGGAATACGCCCTAATGCCTGCCAAACTCTTTCCCGACATTCAGACCTATTCCTGCGATGTGGTCAGTGTTTGCCCTTTATTTGTAAAACCGGGAGATCAGCTTTACCATTTTGCAGACTTGGCTGATGCCCATTTTCTTGCCAATGGGCAAACACCTTCGCCGGAAGCACTGTTCCAGTATGCTGTTGAACTCTACGGAAGAAAGTGGCTTTATCAGATGCTGGCCTTCGATGCCTTTATCGGGAATGAGGATCGTCACGAAAATAATATCGACATCATTGTCAGACACTATAAACATGTTCTTCCTCCGCTTTATGATAACGGCGGAAGTCTGCTTGCATGGGCAACCGATGAAGAATTGACTGACACGAAGCTCCGTTATCAGTTCGACAAAGCCAAGCCATTCCGCAGCCGTCACGCCCAGCAGATCAAACTGCTCGACGAGCCTGTGCTGCCAACGCGTGACTTGGACGAGTTGTATAGTGAAATCATTCAGTCCATCTCGCCTATTCTTGCATTGTTGAGCGAAAAAAGAGCATCTGCGATCCGTCAATACCTGAAATACCGTCTGCACTACCTGAAAGCCGCCATGGGGTGATAAAATGGCCTATCTGAAATTGATGATGGATGAAAAAGAAATTGCACACCTAAGCGAAGATGGGCAGTCTCTTTGCGCAAATGAGGGCGTGCCGCAGTACAGCCTCCCACTGAACCTTTTCATCGGTGACAAACGTGAAGTTCCATTGGTCGATGTGGTGGTTTGGGCAAAGAAACGAATCTTTCCGAAAAATCGGATGGACTGCAAGGAAATTCTGAAAATGATGGGTCTGCCGGACTACAATGCATGGGAAATCGTCAAACGCACCAACGCCTGCCTGATGGAAGACCCCTATTGGCTGCGATTCAGCGAGGATGAAACCTTTGAGGACACCACACGCGGACGAGCCAGAAAAATCATGAACGAAAATCAAAAGAGCAGCTGATACCAAAAAGCCAAACCTCACCGTACATCCTGTACAGCTTGAGGTTTGGCTTTTCTCTTATCATCCTTCACCAGCGCGAGCGATGGTCGATTATTTTATCAGCTTAATCCAGAGAGTGACCGCATTACAAGGTCAATATCCTGATTTTCCAGTTCCTGAATGATGTGCAGGTAGGTTTTCTGCGTTGTTGTCATGCTGGAATGCCCCAGCCGCCTTGCCACGCTTGCAATAGATACACCTGCAAACAGAAGCACCGAAGCGTGGGTATGCCGCAGACCATGTACCGAGATAACCGGGATCTTGGCCCGGTTGCAGTGCCGTTCCAGAACATCGTTGACGGTGGAATTGTAGGCGTGTTCCTTGAACACGAAAATCGGCTTATCTTCAGGAACGTCCTTTACCAGTGCTGCGAACTGGATCACCGTCTGCCAGTCGATCTGAATTTTGCGGACAGACGATTTATTTTTTGTCGGCAGAAATCCGCCGTTCCCCTTATAATCCCATGTTTTATTGATGGAAAGCATCTGGTGCGAAAAGTCAAAATCCGCAGGAGTGATCGCCAAAGCTTCGGAAAAGCGGATGCCGGTTTTGGCAATCAGCAAAATCATCCAGTCCCAGTTGAGTTTTCCCTGTAGATCCAAGTCGCTCAGTAAAAGATGCAGTTCAAACTGGTTCAGATACTTCACCTTTTTAGGAACCGGGGGCTTGCCTTTAATGATCGCTTTTCGGGTCGGGTCTTTCACAATCAGTCCATCATCCACGGCATCCATGATAGCCCCTTTCAGCTGATGGTGGAAGTCCATCGTGGTCTGCCGCTCATGGCCTACGGCATAATCGTTCAAAAGCTGCTGATACGTCACTCTGGAAACCTCGCACAACTTCAAATCAGGTGCCAGCCTTTTCACCCAAGAAAGGGTCATTTTGTACTTATCCAATGTAACCGGGCGAACTGCGCCCTCTTTGTATACGGCAACCCACTGCTCATAGTAATCGCAGAACAGGTTGTTTTCATTCATTTCGTTTAACACGTTTTACCTCCAAAATCGGTTTTATATGCTCACGCTGATGAAGGGTGATAAGGGTATCGATTTTGCCAAAAATCAAATGAATCTTTTCTTGTTCTCTTTTTGTCGGGAATTTAGCTGACACACTTTGAATATCGGAGTTGTGAAGATGAACAACAGATTTTCCCTGTGCAAGAGACGATAAATACTTGTGTGTTGCTCCACTCGAAATAGTTAGTGCGAGAAAGGCAGAATCATATTCAGCTGTCGGCGATACTATATTTAGGTCGCCGCCCAGTAGAATGCCGGGCTTAACCACAACAGATGCGATCGAAATATCTTCCGCCGTTTCACCAGAAGCAGGCACAATGACTTCTCCGCCCTTGCTATATACGCTTCCAGCTTTTTCTTTAACAAAGGTATCTACATCAAAAACACAGGTTTCATATTTTGTGTAAAGGCGACCATACAGGATTATCGGAGTGCCTTCTTCGCATAAATCGTTTTTGGAGTAGCCTACACCTTTAGAAAAAACTGCAATTTCACCCAGCTTACGCTGTTCCCAAGTAGGAGCAAATGCACACTTTCAGCAGCTATTTTCCACCGCCTACCGAATGTTCGCTGAAAATTTCACTTTCGGTTTTGCGTTTTCGGCTCAAATTTTGATTTTTAACTCCCGATAGCTTTAAAACACAGCAGTTCCAAGCGTTTGACATTGCCTTGATTTTTATTCATCAGCCTGTTTTGCATATTCTGAACGGGCAAGAGAAATTGCGTTACTCCTTAGCCAAACAACAAACGCCGATACGTCCATCTTCTGATTATGGGCAAATTGCACCACTTATTTTCATACAAACATCTTTTCAAGACAGGATTTCTTGATGTTTTGCAACTTTTCCAACTTACGTTGATGAAGGGTGATAAGGGTGTCAAGATTGCGGAAAAACTCAGAGATTGTTCTTTGCTCCTTGATGTCAGGAAAAACGATTTGTCCCTTGAGCGCATTTTCTGCGGATACCTTCATGTCGTTTTTTGCACCTTTGTTGACGAGTGGGTGCATATAATTATTCATTCTGGCATCCTGCTCAAAATAATTCTGGACAAATTCTGGATTGGCACTTTGTTTTGGCTTGTAAACGGCATATAACGTTGACACGATGCCATTTTTTCCTTTATTAGCTTTAATGATGCCATAAGGATTAGATTTCAGGGGTGATTTAGTGTAAACAATATCGCCGGTTTCAACCACACCATAATTGGCAACGGATGCTCCTGCAAATGAACGTCCCTGAAATTCAATCTGATTCACAATTCCAAAATCGCCCGAAACGGACAAGACATCTTCTTTGGTATATATTCCTTCAAAGTTCTTTTGACCTGAAACTTCGAGATATTCTTCCAGCTTACGCTGTTCCCAAAGGTCAGTAAAACCCTTAAAGCGAATTTCTGGCACCGATGCGCCATTTTTCGGGAACATCTTGTCCAACATGGACTTTTTGATATTCACCAGCTTCTCATACTTACGCTGATGAAGGGTGATAAGGTGATCAAGGTTGCTCAATGCATCTGCAATTTTGGTTTGCTCCTCCAATGGCGGCATACTTACCACGATATGATTTTTCATTGAGTCTATGCCAATATTCGCTTGAGAGCCAGTATTGATTTCTAATTTAATCTGCTGTTGAACTTTGCCACTTGTGATAAAATGATACAAGTATTTAGAATTGATTTTTTTACTCTTTTTTATAATTGCGCAAGAGTAAGAAATTAGAAATTTTCTTGTAAAGTCAACATATCTGGCCGCCCCGACAGATGCATATCGAGCAAACAAAATATCGCCTTTTTCTGGCTTTATCTTCTGAGAAAGCTGACAATAATCCTCTTCTGAAATCATCTTAGTACCATCAAAATTCAACTCATTAGTACCGACAAAATCTCCCGTCATAAGGTACGGAATACCATCTGCAACTGTTTCAGGCATTCGGTGATCTATATCACCTATTTCAACAAGTTCACCCAACTTACGCTGTTCCCAAGGGTCAGTGAAGCCCTTGAACCGGAGGGCAGGTTTCTTCTCGTTATCCTGCATAATCATTCACCTCCCAGCAACTTTTTGAGTTCTGCAATGCCCTGCATGTCAAATTCATTTCCCTGCAAATCGTCCAGCAGCCCCAGCAATTCGTGCTCGGTGCTGGCAATCTGGCTTTCCACGTCCTCAAAGGTGGTTTCGTATTTCTTGCAGACGGCATCCAACTGCTTCACAAAATCGTCCAGAACGGCATCCGGCAGGCTGTTCAGATTTTCCATCAGGGGCAAGATCCACTTGCGGTGCAGCAGGTCACGCACTTCTTCATCGGTCAGGCGTTCAATCACGCCTTTGGTGCGCTGGTGGAGGGCGGCGCTGTCGTCCTTGACCTGCTTTTTCAGGGTCTTTTCCTCGGCAAACAGCGCGTCCACATCCTTCAGAATGCTCATGGTGGCAGGTTCTACCTCCCGCGCTTTGATGGCCTTTTTGACTTCAGCGGCAACAAAGGCGTCCTTTGCGTCATTCACAAAGTTCTGCTCCTTGTCCTCCTCGCTCAGTTCGTCCAGATGGCTTTCATATTCTCCGGCGATCTCGGAAAGTCTGGTTTCCTTTGCCCGCAGTGCTGCTACTTCCTCGTGCATTTTAACGCTCTGCACCAGCTCAAAGGGCAGCACATGACCCACCCAGCCGTCCTGTACCTCGGCATCCTTTTTCAGCACCATGTTGGGGTCTACCTGCTTGGTTGCGGCAAAACCCTCGGTCTGGATGACTTCAAGGTCAATGGCGATTTTCTTCCAGTCGTCGTCCAAAAGCTGATATGCTGCATAGCGGTCAACCAGCGGAATTCCTGCCAGCCGTGCAAAGATCTCCCGGCTCAGGCGTTCTTCCTCGCCGGCAGCATTCAGCTGCGTCATGCCGTCGATGAGTGCGGACTTCAAGTAGGCATCAAAGTCACCGAAAGCATTCTGGAAAGCGGTTTTGAACGCCACCACATCCGGGTGGGACAGAACAGCGTTCTTCAAATTGGCCACATTCAGACGGCAATAGGCTTCGTTGTCCGGGCTGAACAGAGCCGCTTTCAGGTGCGGGAATGCTGTCCAGTAGGCAGACAGGTCTTGCAGTTCGGCCTCGGGAATGCCGCCAAACATCGAAGCGTAAATATCCCAGCTCTCAGCCTTTTCCGAGGAATCCACATACCGGGGGATGTTCAGGTTGTAATCGTTCTGAACGATCTCCGCACGGGATACTCTGCGTGCGAACTTTTCGATTTTCTCCGGGCGTTCCTTGTAAGCATCCACAATGCGTTTGATGTCGCAGGCACGCAGCTTATTGTTTTTGCCGTCCTTCTCAAAGCCCTTAGACGCATCAATGATCAGAACGTCCGAATCCTTTTTATTCTTCCGCAGCACCATGATGATGGTGGGAATGCCTGTGCCGAAGAAAATATTGGCGGGCAGACCGATGATTGCATCAATGTTGTTGTGGTCAATCAGATTTTTGCGAATTGTACCTTCTTCACCGCCACGGAATAGAACACCGTGGGGCAGAACGATGGTCACAATGCCGTCATTGCGGATATGATACAGGTCGTGCAGCAAAAAGGCGTAGTCTGCCTTGCCTTTGGGGGCAAGGCCGTAATCCGAAAAGCGCGGGTTGTTCTCTTTGTCGTTCGGATTCCACGCCTGCGAATATGGGGGATTTGATACCACCGCATCCACAAACAGCGGGTCGTAGGTGTTGACCGGGTCGTTTTCTTCAAAGTACGGCCAATCTTCCTCCAGCGTATCGCCGTTGCGCGTTACAATGTTGTCGGGCAGAATGCCGCGCATGACAAGGTTCATGCGGGTCAGGTTGTAGGTGTTTTCCTTCAACTCCTGTGCGTAGTATTTGATGTTGTTGCCATTGCCCATATACCGTGCGGCACACTGACCAATGTTGATCAGCAGTGAGCCGGAACCGCTGGTGGGGTCGTAAATTTTGATCTCTTCCCGGTCTTTCAGGTGGTACGCCACGATTTCAGACATGAGCAGCGAAACTTCGTGCGGCGTGTAGAACTCGCCGGCCTTCTTGCCTGCGTTTGCTGCAAAGTTGCTGATCAGATATTCGTAGATAAAGCCGAGAACATCATAATCCTGCTTGCCGTCCATGGGAATATCTTTGATGAGATAGATCAGGTCGCGAATGGCCTTTGTCCGCGCACCGGAGCTTTCACCCAGTTTGGACAGGCCGGTTTGCAGCGTAGCAAAGACACCGTCAAACACCTTTTTGTGGTGCGGGTCGATCAGTCGACTGAATGCCTGCAATGCCACCGTTACGTCGTCAGCCTTGAAGTCGCTGCCTTTGCTGATCCATGTGGAAAACAGATTTTCATAGGCGATAAAATAGCCGACATTCTTCCGAACGGTATCCAGCGTTTCGGCATCGTCTTCGGTCAAATCCGGCAGATATTCGTCTGTCCAGTCATTCTCTTTCAGCCATTTGACTTCTTTGTCCGACAGAAATTTATAAAACATGAAGCCCAGAATGTAATCCTTGTACTCGTTGGCTTCGATTTTAGAGCGCATCTTGTTGGCAGATTCCCAGATTTTCGATGCGAGTTGCTGCTTGTTCATGCTATTCCTCCCAGTGGCCTGCAATAGCGCATTTTTAGATTTTTTAATCGGACAGCCCCTCCGATTTTATGCGTGTATTCATTGAACCAATTATACAAAACCGCCACCCGGTTTGCAATGCGAATAAGAAGTTTCCGTGCGGCTTTCGCCAGCAATGCAGACGTATATAAGTCTGCTCACTTGTCGGAGAGCCTCAAATCCTATAATCATCACGTTCCGTGATGGCTGCGCACTCCTGTGGAGTGCTGAAAGAGCGTTTTGCAAAAACGCGTAGCCTGCATCCGTCGGATGCAGTTCAAGGGTTTGGGATTTCCCAACAAGCATTTTGCAACGCAAAATGGTCTTTGTATATACGAAGACACTGCTTGCCACTGCTATGAACGCCTTTTGAATTGCAAAATGATTTTTCAGTTGCTATACTGGGCTTATCAAAATTTTTTCGGGAGGATGCCGCAGTGACCGCACAGACAATGCAAATTGGGAACAAACCTTGCCGTATTTACGGCGCAGACTGCGCCGAATATCTTCTGCTTCAGATGACGGATGAACACGAATTGCAGCGCATGGACAACGAAGTTGCAGCCATTGCACAGGGCGTAGCGCATCCGTTTCTGTTTGCGGCTATTCCGGTGGAAAGCTGGAACGATGCACTTTCCCCGTGGGAAGCCCCTGCTGTCTGGGGAAAACAAGGTTTCGGCGGCAAGGCTGCGGACACCCTGCGCTTTCTGACAGAGCAGGTCATCCCCACACTGAAGCAGCAGTTTCGTCTCCCGGAAAACGTCAAAATCATTCTGGGCGGCTACTCGCTGGCGGGATTGTTTGCTCTGTGGGCATCCACCCAAACTGATCTGTTCTATGGTGTCGCCGCTGCCTCGCCCTCTGTTTGGTTTCCGGGCTGGATGGAGTTTGAACAGCAGTGCCCGATACAGGCACAGCGCGTTTATCTGAGCCTTGGCGACAAGGAGGAACACACGAAAAACACCGTCATGGCTGCGGTGGGCGATAACATCCGCGCCCTGCACAGTCGGCTTGCAGCGCGTGGAGTAGACTGCACCCTTGAATGGAACAGCGGCGGGCATTTCAAAGATGCCGACCTGCGCACGGCGAAAGCCTTTCGGTGGGTGATGGAG
>OHUH01000200.1_pt1 | contig 12144 bp, 9 predicted proteins | sample 1579171 | NCBI WGS metagenome assembly OHUH01 (sample SAMEA3882541, study PRJEB24775) | human gut metagenome | biome: human-associated habitat; feature: intestine environment; material: feces | place: Netherlands | collected 2009/2010 | reverse complement strand
ATTACGGGCCGGACCTGTTCATCGACCCCGAACTGGGCAGCGAATGGAGCCGCATCCCCCACTTCTACACGCCCTTCTACGTTTATAAGTACGCGACGGGGTATGCCGCCGCCACGGCCTTCAGCCAGGCCATCCTCGACGAAGCGGCGGCCCACCGCGGAGACGGCCGCGACCTGACGCAGGAAAAAGATTCCGCCGTCGCCCGGTACCTGGAATTCCTCCATTCCGGCGGCAGCGACTACTCCCTCAACCTGCTCCGCCGCGCCGGCGTCGACCTGACCACGCCCGCCCCCGTCCAGATCACCCTGGACAAGTTCGCCGCCAAGCTGGCCGAACTGAAAGCCCTGCTGGGCCGGTGATGTAACGGCCTGTCAGGCCGCAAACCAAAAGTTATACAGTCATAACAAGAAGGCGCCTGCCGTACGTACGGCAGACGCCCTTTTTGTTTTATCAGGAAGTCTTTTTCGATTTTTCCCGGACGGGTTTCTTCGCCGGGGCGGCAGGAGCCGCGCTCTTTTTCGTCACGGCCGGCGCCGCCTTCTGTTCTGTCACGGCAGTTTCCGGGTTCTGTTCCCTTCCGGCCGGCGCTGCCTTCTTATCCGGTGCAGCGGCTGCCGGTTCCTTTTTCGTCACGACGGGAGCCGGCTGTTCCCGCACGATGCGGGAATACAGGACGAGGCCGTCCTTTTCCGCCTCCTTCTGCCACTCCGTGCCGCCGAGCACGCCGGCATAGCGGTCGAAGACGGTCTGTGGCAGCACAATGTACTTCGACCCCTCATCGGCCCGGAAGGAAGCCATGGACTGGGCATCCGCCGGGTTCAGGACCAGGCCGGGATTGCCGCTGTAAAAAGCCAGGGCCGGACGGTGTTCCGGCAGCATGTACAGCGTAACCGCCTGCCCCGCCGAACGCGTGCGGAACTCTTCCGCCACGGAGCGCTCCGTGAAGGTACCCGGCACGACGGGCAGGAAGAAGGAATAGACGACGACCATGGTCAAAATGGCCGCTGCCGCATGGAGCCACTCTCCCAGGGCGGCGTCCTTGTACAGGAGCAGCGCGATGGCGATGGCGATGCCGAACAAGACCGTGATGCCGGCCATCACGAAGGAACCGAAGGTCAGCTGCGGAAGCGGGCGCAGCACCCAGACCCAGGCCACGGCGGCCACGGCAAACGTAAGGATGCTCAGCACGGCCCGCGTGGTTGCGGCCGTTTTCCTTGCGCATCCGGTCCAGGTTCCAGCCGATCATGACCGCCAGCGGCGGGAAGGTCAGGACGATGGACGTGGCGAACTGCCGGCTGCAGATCGTGAAGAGCAGGAATGTGATGAACCACCAGATCTGGTAAAACAGGAGGATTTCCAGATCCGACGTGCGGCTTTCGCAGATGGAGTCCTTCAGGGATTTGAGCATAAGGCCCGTCCAGGGGAACATGCCTGCCAGCAGCACCGGCACATAGAACCAGAGCGGATTGCCGGAATCCGGCGCCGCCAGGGAGACGAGGCCGAAATCACGGAACTGGAAGAATTCCGTCAAAAAGGGCATGCCCTGCAGGTAGAATTTGGTGCCGACCCAGGGGGCGCACAGCACGAGGAACAGGACGATGCCCCGCAGCAGGTGCATGCGGCCCAGCACATAAATCTGCCCCGTCAGAATCAGGTAAGCCAATATGATGAGGACGGGAAAAACCAGGGCCCAGGGTCCGTCGGTGAGCACGCACAGGGCAAGGAACACGTACATGGCCCAGTAATGCCGCCGGATGAAGCAGAGCAGCGCCAGGGACACGAAAAACAGCAAACCGCTGAACGGAACGGCCGTCTTCACCAGGAAAAAGGTCAGCATCGCCGTCCCGAAGGCCATGCCGGCCCAGAACCCGGACCGTTCGTTGAACGTGTGGGTCGTCGTGATGTAGACGGCCATGGTGAGCAAAATCGCCCCGAGGGCAGCCGGCAGGCGCACGGCGAATTCCGTGGCGCCGAACACGTCGATGCTCAGGGCGCTCAAAATATACGACAGGGGCGCGAGCCCCAGGGCGAACTTGTCAAAGAGCCGCGGGGACAGGAAATTGCCCGCTTCCGCCATCTCCCTCGCCACCTCCCCGAAAGCGGCTTCATAAGGGCTGCGCAGAGGCAGGCTGCCAATGCCGAAAAACATGGTGATGCCGGTCAGGACCAGCAGCACGAAAAAGACATTGCGTGTGACGCTCTTCATAAAAAACTCCTTCAGGAAACTCCTCCGTCCTTGCCGTGCGGCAGGGGTTCTTCCTCATCCGTCCTGTTCAGCTTATGCAGGGACTGGTTTTCCACGGCCTTGTTCTTCAGGGCCTGCTGCTTCATGTGCTGTTCGGCGATGGAAAGGACATTGGAACCGAACGCGCGCAGGGTGATCACAGCGCCCAGCATGAACGGGATATATTCCGCCGTGAAGCGCCACAGGACGGCCAGGATGCCGACCGTGCCGCTGGGCACGACGTTCTGGAACAGGACGACGAACCCGGCTTCCGCCACGCCGCTGCCGCCGGGCGTCGGCGTGAAATACAGGACCAGGTTCAGCAGATACAGACGGCCCATGGTCAGGATCCAGTCGAAGTGGAACTTCAGGGCCGTGAAATAGCAGGGTACGGTCATATAGATGAAGGTCAGGCTCAGGCCCGATTCGACAAAGGCGCGGAACACCATGAGCGGCTGTTTGCCCATAATGTAGACGGCATGCCGGAAATCGTGATAGGCCCGGAAGGCCTGACGGCGCCGTTCGTGGCTGATATGGCGCGAAGCGCTGTAAATGGCGCGTTCCGGATAATCCGTGTGCATGAGCAGCACTGCCGCAAAGGGCAGCGCCAGGAACAGGACACAGAAGAACGTGATGATCGGCATGGGGATCCACATGGTGATGCCCTTGTCGATGCTCATGAAGAACGGCAGCATGAGGATCAGGAAGATGATCGACATGAGCGTCCGCACGAGGATGATGACCGTCGAACGCGTGACAGGCACACCGGCCCGCCGCATGAACATGATCTGCGCAATCGCGCCGCCCGTGGCGCCCGGCGTCACCAGGGCAAGGAAATAGTTGCTCAGGACGACCTTGACGACATCGGACATACCCAGGTGTTCATCCGTCACTTTGGCCAGGGTCACCAGACGCATGCCGTCGAAAAAGAGGCCGATAGCCAGCGACCCCAGTGCCATCAGCACGCACTGCGGTGAGAACAGGCTCAGGTATTGCAGGGCCCGTATGTCAAATGTGAAATAGATGACGGCCGCCGAAATGAGGACGACCAGGCCAACCAGAAGGATGATCCTTTTATATAACTTATTATGCATTACGCACCCACCAGGTTTAGTGATGTACTACAAACTTTTGGTATTCGCAAAATGCAGCTTGACGAAATGGCCCAGCTTGTCACGGCCGAACCGTGTCAGTAATTGCGCCGCCGCATCCGTGGCCGCGCTCCCGCCCCCTTTGGGCAGGGCCGGTACGCCGGCGTCCGCCGCCAGCGCTTCCAGGGCGTGCAGGAAATGGGCCCGGGCCAGCACGCTGGCCGCCGCCACGGCGATATCCTCTTCCGCCCGCGGCCGGCAATAGGTCGTGACCTGCGGGCAGGTCTCCCCCATTTTCCGCAGAATCCCGTCGGCCCGCATGAACTGGTCAATCAGGGCCAGACGGCAGGCCGGAACTTTGCGTCCCGTATCGGCCAGGACATCGGCATGGGCCTGCACCAGGAGGGCGTTCAACGATTGCCCCCGCGCGCGGTACTGCGCGTAAACGGCGTTATATTCCTCCGGGAGGAGGACCTTCACGCTGCAGGCCAGGGAATGTTCCCGGATGAACGACGCCAGGCTGCGGATCTTGGCGTCGGACAGGGTCTTGCAGTCCCGCACGCCGCCCCGGATGAGGGCCGCGCCGCAGGCTTCGTCGACGCACACGGCCGCTGCCACGAGCGGACCCATGTAGTCCCCTTTGCCGGACTCGTCGCTGCCCATCCAGATGCCGTCGTACTCCGGCACTTGCCGCAGCAGGAACCCCGGCATGCCGCTGCGGACCGCGTGTGCCGCGCCAGCAGGGGCCGCCGGCTTGGAAACAGGGGAAAAAGAGGTATCCAGTACCTCTCCCGCCAATGTTTCCGCCTTTTCCCTTAAATCGGAAGCGGCGCCTCCCCAGACGGTTTTAACGCCTTTCTTCCCATTGTACACATTAAGTGTAACTTTTTTAGTACCTTCTGTCAAAACTAATTGCTTACCGTAATTGATGGCTTTGACCCGGACCACGCCCAAAGACGAAAATGCCCGGGCGAGCCGGTCCACCAGTTCTTCGAACTCCATGTCACACCTTTTTGGCAGCCTGCAGGGCCGCATATTCCACAAACTTCAGGGGAACGCCCGCCTTTTCCGCCAGGACGCGGCAGTCTTCGAATTCCGGCACGGCATTGACCTGCCGGCCGTCGAGGACGCCTACCTTGACGCGCACGGGACCCCATTCGGTCTGCACCATTTCCCAGCGGCGCTCCAGTGCCGTCCGCTGCACGAAATAGCAGCGCACGCCCAGCGTCGTCGTTTCCTCAAAGAGCAGCCGGGTCAGGCGGTCCCGGTCGGCAGGCTGGCAGAGCACCTTGATCATCTCCGCCGGACGGCCCTTCTTCATGATGATCGGCTGCATCCAGGCATCGGCCGCGCCGGCCGCCAGGAGCCGGTCGATCACATAGGGCATGATCTGGGGATTCATGTCGTCGATGTTGCATTCCAGCACCAGCATCGCCTTGGCCGGTATCCCCTCTTCCTGCGTGATGGCCGACAGCTCGCCCACGTTGATGCGCAGCACGTTCGGGATGGAGACATCGCGCGTGCCGGCACCGTAGCCCGTGGTCTTGCCCACGAAGCCCTTCGGAATATCCTTCACGGGGCTGGCCAGGGCCTTCAGGAGGGCGGCGCCGGTCGGCGTCGTCATTTCCTTGTCCACCGTGCCCCGGTAATGGGGCAGGTCCTGCAGCAGTTCCGCCGTCGCAGGCGCCGGAACGGGCATGAGGCCGTGGGCGCATTGCACGAAGCCGTACCCGGTGCAGACCGGTGCCGTGAAGATCTTTCGATTTTAAGGTAACGCAGGGCCAGGATGTTGCCCACCACGTCGAGGATGGTGTCGATGGCTCCCACTTCGTGGAAATGGATTTCCTCCACCGTCGTGCCGTGGACCTTCGCCTCGGCCTTGGCGATTTCCAGGAACACCGCCTTGGCCCGGGCGATTACGCCGGCGTCCAGGTCGGACGCATCGAGGATGGCCTCGATGTCGTGCAGATTGCGGTGCATATGGTGATGATGGTGCTCATGGTCATGGTCATGATGATGCTCGTGCTCATGGTCATGCTCATGTTCGTGCTCATGGTCATGCTCATGTTCGTGTTCATGTTCATGGTCATGGTCATGGTCGTGTTCATGGTCGTGGTCATGCTCATGTTCGTGTTCGTGATACTCCGGCAGGTCCACGTCGAAATAAGTGGCCTGGATGCCGCTCTTGTTGACGGATTTATGGATCAGGGTGTATTCGCCCAGTTTCAGTTTGGCGAACTCCTTCTCCAGGTATGCGAACGGAACGCCCGCGTCCATCAGGGCGCCGAGGAGCATGTTGCCGCTGATGCCGGCAAAGGGTTCAATGAACAGTGCTTTCATGTTAAAACCTCCCAATATCTGCCTGCTGCCGACGCAGTCAGCGCAGGTGGTTGATGATGCTGGCCATGCGGCCGGCGCCGAAGCCATTGTCGATGTTGACGACGGCCACACCGGCGCTGCAGCTGTTCAGCATGCCCAGCAGGGCCGACAGGCCGTGGAAATTCGCGCCGTAGCCGACACTCGTCGGCACGGCGATGACCGGCTTGTTGACCAAGCCGCCCACGACGCTGGCGAGGGCTCCTTCCATGCCGGCCACGACGACGACCACGTTGGCCGCGCGGATGACGTCGATTTTGCCCAGCAGGCGGTGGATGCCGGCGACGCCCACGTCGTAGACGCGGACCACCTTGTTGCCCATCACTTCGGCCGTCAGGGCCGCCTCTTCCGAAACGGGGAAATCGCTCGTGCCGGCGGCGACGACGGCGATGACGCGCTTGTCATCCTTGGGCAGGGGCTCCCGCTCCAGCACGATGAGCCGCGCGTCTTCGTGGTACACCGCGTCGGGCAGGTCCTTTTGCACGGCCTCGTACAGGTCCCGGCCGGCCCGTGTGCCCAGCACGTTGGCATGGCGCCCGGCGAGCGTTTTAAGGATCGTCGCGGCCTGGGCGATGGTCTTGCCTTCGCAGTACACCACTTCGGGGAATCCCTGACGGATGCTCCGGTTGTGGTCCAGTTTGGCGAAGCCCAAATCGGTCACGTTCAGGTCCTGTAACTTTTCCAGCAGTTCTTCGTCCGACATCGTACCCTTCCGGAATTCGGACAGAAGCGCCTTCATATCACTTTCATAACTCATATGGCAATGTTCCTTTCTATGACCGGCCGCGCTCTTCTTCCGCCCGTTTCAGGGCGCGGCGCTTCTCCAGCCAGGTTTCGGAGAGCATGTAGATCAGGGGGATGACGACCAGCGTCAGAACCGTCGAAGTCGTCAGGCCGCCGATCAGGACGACGCCCATGGACTGGCGCAGTTCCGCGCCGGCACCCAGGCCCAGCGCCACGGGCAGCATGCCCAGCAGCGTGGAAAGGGTCGTCATCAGGATAGGACGCAGGCGCAGGGAGCAGGCCTGCAGCACGGCGTCGCGGATATTGAGGCCCCGCTCGCGGGCCTGGTTGGCGTAATCGACCAGCAGGATGGCGTTCTTCGTCACCAGGCCCAGCAGCATGGTGACGCCGATCATGGACATCATGTTCGCCGTCTGGTTCGCCACCAGAAGGCCCAGTACGGCGCCGATGATGGCGAACGGCAGGCTCATCATGATGACCAGGGGCTGGGACAGGCTTTCGAATTCGGCCGCCAGCACCATGTAGATCAGGATGATGGCCATGACGATGGCGATGACCACTTCGTGGCGCACGCGGGCCATCATGTCCGAGTCGCCGATCAGTTTATAGCGGTAGCCGATATCCATGTTCAGCTCCGGAATGAGCTGCGTCTGGATCGTGTTCAGCAGTTCGCCCGGCGAAATGCCGACGGTGTTCGCGTACACGGCGATCTGGCGCTGCCGCCCTTCGCGGTCGATACGCGTGGGGCCGCTGCCCAGCTTGACTTCGGCAATATCGCCCAGGCGTACGAACGTGCCGTCCGCGGCGGAAACCTTCAGGTTTTCCACGTCCTGCATGTTGCGCCGGTCGGCCCGCTCCATCTGGACGATGATGTCATAGTCGTTGTTGCCGATGGTGTAGGAATTGCTCGTGCTCTTGCCCTGGAAGGCGTACTTCACGACGTTGCCCACGCTCTGGTTGTCCAGGCCGAGCTGGACCGCCTTTTTCTGGTCCAGCCGGATCATGATTTCCGGTTCGGGGTCCACGCCGATGATTTCCACGTCCGTCGCGCCGGGCACCTGGCGGATCTTTTCCGCCAGCGTTTCCGCATAGCCCGACAGTTTCTTGATATCGCTGCCGCGCAGGCCGATCTGGACGGGACGCGGGTCCCCGCGGGTGCCCTGGTTCGTGACAACGGACACCTGCATATCGCCGATATCGCGGAAATCACGGCGCAGCTCCGCCATAATGTCGAGCATGCCCCGCTTCCGTTCCTCCAACGGTTTGAGCTTGACGTTGATCGTGCCCTCGTTGACCGGCGTGCGCGTGCCGCCCAGGTGCATGGCTTCGACGCGCACTTCGGGAATCTTTACAATTGTGTCTTCCAGTGGTTTCGCCCACCGCTCCATCTGCTCCAGGCCGATGCCCGGCGGTGCCTTCATGCGCACGCGGAATTCGCCCGAATCGTAAATGGGCTGCAGTTCCGTGCCGACGAAAGGAATCAGCACCAGGTTCAGGGCCAGGGAGACGACGGCGCCGCCGATGATCTTCCAGGGATGCTCCACGGCGTAATTCATGCAGCGGTTATATTGCAGGCGGATGTATTGGAACCACCGTTCGAAACGGTCCAGGAAGGCCGTCAGAAACTTGGGGCGGCGGCTGTCCTGGCGGTTACTGTCCTGCTTCCGCAGCCAGTGGGCCGACACCATAGGCGTCAGCGTATAGGCCGAAATGGTCGAGAAGATCAGGGCGAAGGCCACGGTCAGGCCGAACTGCTTGAAATACTGCCCCACGACTTCGCCCATGCTGCCGATGGGCACGAAGACCGCCAGCAGGGACATGGACGTGGCCAGGATGGCCAGGACCAGTTCCTTCGTGGCATCCGCCGCGGCCGTATAGGGATCCTTCCCCAGTTCCAGATGGTGGAACACGTTTTCGACGAGCACGATGGCGTCGTCGATCAGGAACCCGACGGCCAGAGACAGGCCCATGAGGGACATGTTGTTCAGGGTGAAGCCCATGAGCCGCATCAGGTAAAACGTCGCGATAATCGAAGTCGGTATGGCCAGGCCGCCGATGATCGTGGCCCGGATATCGCCGAGGAACAGGTACGTGATGAACAGGGCCAGGAACCCGCCGAAGAGGATCGTGTTCCAGACATCGGCCACGTTTTCACGGATATAGCGCGACTGGTCCATGACGATGTCCATCTTGATGACCGGCGGCAGATCGTTGGCCATGATCTCCTTCAGCCGCTCGTTGACCGTATCGATGACCTGCACCGTGTTCGTGCGGGACTGCTTGCGGATGGCGAGCGTCACGGACGGCACGCCGTTCGTGCGGGAATAGGTCTCTTCGTCTTCCCACGAGTCTTCCACGTCGGCCACATCGGTCAGTAGGATAGGTTTGCCGTTGCGGCTGGCGACGGCGATGTTCTTGAAATCATCGACCGTGTTCATCTTGCCCATGGTGCGGATCGTGATGGTGTTGTTGTCGCCGCGGACCTTGCCGCCCGGCGTGTTGATGTTGGCGCTGTTGACCTTGGCCAGGACGGTCTGGATGGGAATGCCGTACTGGTTCAGCTTGTCCGGCTTCACATGGACCTTGATGGCGCGGTCGCTGGCGCCGGAAACGGACACGTCGGCCACGCCGTCCAGCATTTGCAGGTCGTCGACCACTACATCGTGCAGGATACGGCGGATTTCCCCCGTACTGCGCTCGGACGACGAGAAGCTGTACGTTGCGATGGCCATGGAGGCCATATCGAAGCGCTGTACGACCGGCTCGTCGATGTCGTCGGGCAGGCGTTTGCGCACGCCCGCCACCTTTTCACGGACTTCGCTGGCCATCTGGCGCGGATCCGTGCCGATCTCGAACTCGAGGATCGTCTGCGAATAGCCTTCGCGGATGGTGGATGAAATTGTCTTGATGCCGGAAACCTGGCTGACGCGGTTCTCAATCGGTTTGGTCACCAGCGTCTCCATCTCTTCCGGCGCCGTGCCTTCGTAGGTGACGGTGACACCGACGAGGGGCAGGTCGATATCGGGGTACAGGTCGATGCCCAGGGTCGGGTACGACCGGATGCCGAAGACGACCAGCACGAGGATGAACATCGTCGTGAAGACAGGCCGTTTGATGAATGTCTCAATCATGATGTCCCGTCATTCCTTTTCTCCGGAAACCTTCACGGAACTACCTTCGCGAATCTTGTTCTGTCCGCCTGTGATGACCAGGTCCTGTTCGGTGACGCCGTCCAGGATCTCCACCAGGTTGTCGCCGATATAGCCCGTCTTGATGACGCGGCGCACGGCGTGGCCGTCCTGTATGATGTAGACCGTCCGCTGGTCATCGCGCATGACGATGGCCGACAGGGGCACGGTCAGGGCGTTTTCCTTGGGCACGGCCGTAATCGTCGTATCGGCGTACACGCCGCCGCGCAGCCGCCCGTCCCCGTTGTCGACGCTCACTTCCGCCTCGAACGTGCGTGACGCGCCTTCCGCGACGGGGCTGATATGGGTGATGGTCCCCGCCACGTGCTTGTCATTGCCCTTCATGGATTCAATCACGAAATCCACGGTCCCGCCCGGCTCGATGCTGCTCACGTACCCTTCGGGCACGTTGATCTTCGCCCGCAGGGTGGAAATGTCCGCAATGTTGAACAGGGCCGTATCCGTCTTGGCGTAATATCCCTCCTGGTAATAGCGCTTCTGGATGATGCCGGCCCGCGGTGTCAGGACCGTGGTGCCGCCGTTTTCCGACTCGCGCAGTTTCAGGTTGCCCTGGGCGGCGTTCAGCTTGCCCCGTGCGTTTTCCAGGGCGAAGCGCATGTTGTCCAGGGTCTCCTTGGAAATGGCCCCCCGGGCGTACAGCGCCTCGTAGCGCTGCAGGTCCGTCTGGGCCTTTTCATAATTCGTCTTCGCGTCCAGGTACAGGCCGCGGGCATTCAGCAGATTGGCCGACGTGTCGGCCTGCTCCAGAATGGCCAGGGGCTGCCCCGCCGCCACGGCCTGCCCTTCCTCGACAAGCACCCGCTCGATACGCCCGTCGACCTTGGCAGCCACATCGGCCTGCCAGACCGGATCCAGGGTACCGGAAAACCGGAATTTCGGCACAATCGTCTGCCGCTTCGGGTAATCCGCCGTGACGACGGCGACCTTGCCCTGGCGGCTGTTCTTCGCCTGGTTGCTGCGGGCCACGATATTCGCCACGACCCGGAACGCCACGATACCGAACACCACGACGAGGATGCCGATCAGGATTTTCGCTCTCTTATCTCGAACCTGCATGGTGACTCTCTCCCTTATCTGCCGGACCGGTCTGTTTGCCCGGGGAAGCCATATAGGCGCGCAGGCGGGCCTGGAACATAAGATGTCCCGGCCGCGCGGCCCGCAAATTTCCACCGCGGAACCGCCTGCAGCCGCCCGTCTCCTCTATTGCTTCCAGAAACCGCAGCCAGTCAGCAAATGGCGCGGTCCCCTCCAACTCCAATTCCAAATACTGCATACCGTCCTGTCCCCTGACAGGCCCGGGCTGCTTCTGCCGGAGCAGGCTGAGGCGTATGCCCTGCCTCGCTGCTTCCGCAGAAAGAGCCGCCATAAGGTTTCCGCCGTCCACCCGGTCCGGCAGACGGCGCCGTAATGTTTCCAGTTCCTCCCGCTGGTGCCGGGACAGGCCGCTGCCGTCCCGTTCCTTCCTTCCTGTGAACTGTCCGTACAGGCGGATTTCCCGTTCCCGGCCCGCCGTTTCCGCCGCCAGGCGGTCCGTCTCCGCCGCCAGGGGCGTCACGACGCGGACCTGCACCAGGGCGGCCACAAGAACGACCGCCAGCAGTACCAGCGCCTTCCGGCTTTCCGGTCCCATGCGGGATCCCACCCGGTCCTCGTACATCCGCTGCAACGGTTTGAGCCATGCGGGAATGCCGCGCTTCATAAGGCCGTCACCCCGCTTTCGCCGTTCCGCCCGCGGTCCCGGTCTTTATCCGGACTCCCGTCGGGGCCGCCGGAGCCCGTACGGTCCGCTTCCGCCCCGGGCGGAGCCGCCACGGCGCGGAGCGTGAACTGCAGTGCAGCCCCTCCGCCGGCTCCCGTTTCCAGCAGCACGGCCTCCGTGAACGACGGATGCTGCCGCAGGTTCGCGGCGAACTGCTGCACGGCTTCCGCCGAAAGGGCGTCCCCGTGCAGCACGAAGACATCCGCTTTGCGGGATTTTTTACGGCCGCCGGCCTGTTTCCCGCCCGGATCCGGCTGTTCCACCACTTCCTGGCGCACCTCCGTCAGGTGGCACGCCGCCGGGATACAGCGGGAAAACGTTTCCAGAAGGGTATGCCAGCGGGTCTGGCCGCTGCCGGACGCCGCCAGGGCGGTCCGGCGCCGCGTGATTTCCGCCGCCGCCGTCTGGGACAGCCGGTACAGACGGGCCGGTTCCGCCAGCTGCGTCAGCCGGAATTCCGCCGTCGCAGCGGCGTCGCGGGCCCGGACATAGCGGAAGGCGGTCCAGCCGCCGTGCAGCACCGTGGCAGCCAAAATGAGGATTGCCGCAACCCGGTAGGCCAGCCCTTTGGCGCTGCCGCGCTGCCGTTTCTCCCGGGGCAGCAGGTTCACGTGCAGGCGCTCCCCGTCCTCCGGGACGGCCGTATCCACCTGCACGCACGTAACATGCAGCCGGGCGGTCAGCTCTTCCAGGACATCCAGCCGTTCCCGGAGCAGCGCCGCCAGGACCAGCTCGCTGTCC
>OHUH01000196.1_pt1 | contig 12526 bp, 10 predicted proteins | sample 1579171 | NCBI WGS metagenome assembly OHUH01 (sample SAMEA3882541, study PRJEB24775) | human gut metagenome | biome: human-associated habitat; feature: intestine environment; material: feces | place: Netherlands | collected 2009/2010 | reverse complement strand
TGCCATGGCAAAGGATATCCGTGTGATGAGCCGTGCCCGGCCTACCGATAAGCAGCGACTGGTGGCCATGCTCCAGAAGCGTGGCGAGGTGGTTGCAGTAACAGGCGACGGTACCAACGATGCTCCGGCGCTTCACTATGCTCACGTGGGTTTGTCGCTGGGTTCGGGAACTTCCGTAGCTAAGGAGGCTTCGGATATGACCCTGCTCGATGATTCCTTCAAGTCTATCGCCAACGCCGTGATGTGGGGACGCTCGCTCTATCGCAACCTGCAGCGCTTCCTCTTCTTCCAGTTGGTAGTAAACGTGGTAGCCCTCCTGCTGGTGCTTGGCGGCTCAGTCATCGGAACCGAGATGCCTCTAACGGTTACTCAGATTCTCTGGGTGAACCTTATCATGGATACCTTCGCAGCCTTGGCACTTGCCTCATTGCCTCCATCTCACGAGGTGATGAAGGATAAACCACGCAAGGCATCCGATTTCATCATCAACAAGAGCATCGGTTTCGGCATTCTGTTCTGCGGCATCGTCTTCTTCCTCGTTATGTTTGCCCTGCTGGTTTACTGTGAGCGCAGAGGCAAGGGTGGAGTAGATGTGCATGAGCTGACCATGTTCTTCACCACCTTCGTGATGATTCAGTTCTGGAACCTCTTCAATGCCAAGGCGCTGATGAGCCATCATACTGCTTTCCGCCATTTCCTGAAGGATAAGGGAATGATTCTGGTGCTTGTACTGGTATTGGTGGGTCAGTGGATTATTGTAACCTTTGGTGGCGAAATGTTCCGCACCACACCATTGTCGCTCCACGAGTGGCTGCTCATCATCGGCTCAACCTCCGTTGTACTTTGGGCGGGCGAGCTGTGGAGAACTTTTAAGAGAATGATAGCAAAGAGAAGATAATCCATCGGAGTTCTTCTTCTGATATGAATGTTAAAGACAGTCCTTATGAATACAATACATTATAATGATATCGTGCAGTTGCCGCCTTGTGTGGCAACCATCGGTTTCTTCGATGGGGTGCATCGGGGACATCAGTTCCTGATTCATCATCTCGTAGAGACGGCACGAAAGGAAGGCTTGCAATCCACCGTCATCACCTTCGATGCGCATCCCCGCAAGGTATTGCAGGCAGATTATCAGCCAGAGATGCTGAGCACACTCGACTCCAAGCTGCTGCTGCTTTCGAAGACGGAAGTGGATAATGCTGTGGTGCTGCATTTCGACAAGGCGATGGCTGCGATGTCGGCAAGGGAGTTCATGCAGCAGGTGCTCCACGACCATCTCAACGTAAGAAAACTCTTCATCGGCTACGACCATCGCTTCGGTCACAATCGCGAGGAGACTTTCGAAGATTACGTGCGCTACGGCAGGGAGATGGGCATCAAGGTAATCAGGAACGAAGCTTTCCAGATAGACGGCATCAACATCTCTTCTTCCGTAATCCGCTCTTTCCTGAAAGAGGGAGAAGTGGAGATGGCTGCCCAGTGCCTCGGATTCCCTTACACCCTCATCGGAAAGGTGGTGAATGGATTCCATGAAGGCAGAAAACTCGGTTTCCCTACTGCCAATCTCGACATCTCTCACTTCGGACAGCTGATTCCTGCCCCTGGTGTCTATGCCGTAAGGGTAAGACTGGAGAATACGGTGGTATGGAAACGGGGAATGATGAATGTGGGCAATCGCCCAACCTTCAATGGCAGACAACTGACGCTAGAGACGCACATCTTCAATTTCGACGGGGATATTTATGACCAGCTCTTGCTCGTAAGCTTCGTGAAGCGAATAAGGGGCGAACAGAAGTTTGACAGTCCCGAGGAGTTGGCGGCGCAGCTGAAAGAGGATGAGCAGACCGTGCTGGATCTCTTTGAAAAGGAAGCGGAATGATAGCGAGAATGCTATTAACTATAAACGATTAATTATAAACAGTAAAAGCAATGGCAAAGATTAATTTAAAGAGAGGTTTGACGGATATCGTCCTCTACCTGATTATATTTATAGTAGTACAGATTATCGTGATGTATGCTGGCGTAGGAATCTGGGCGGGCATTAAGGGCGAAGGTTACCAGGCAACGCTCCTGGCTATCAGTTCGGGCAGCAATCCTATCCTGACGGCGCTTACCTCAGCGTTCAGCAACGTTATCACCCTCGTCATCTTCCTGAAGACGAAGTGGACACCGCTGACCCGCGATTATCTGCTTTCCAAGCCTTGGGCAACGCTTCTCTGGGTGGCATTGTTCACCCTGGGAACCATCATTCCTCTGGGGTTCATATATGAGCAGATAGGCATCGAGATGGACGAAAATACCGAGCAGATATTCGCATCGCTCATGAAGGAGCCTTGGGGCTATGTGGCTATCGGCGTTCTGGCGCCTTTTGCTGAGGAGGTTGTGTTCCGTGGAGCCGTTCTCCGCACTCTGCTGGGTCTTATGAGCAAGAAGAACCATTGGGTAGCCATTATGATTTCGGCTGCCATCTTCGGTCTGGTTCACGCCAACGTAGCGCAGTTTGTCAATGCCCTCCTGCTGGGCTTACTCCTGGGTTGGATGTATTATCGCACCAAGAGTCTTGTTCCGGGCATCCTGCTCCACTGGGTGAATAATACGATGGCGTATGTCCTGTCCAATATCATGCCTCAGAGCGATGGCAAGCTCATCGACCTCTTCCATGGCGATGAGAAAACCATGTATTATGCCATAGGCTTCTCTCTCTGCATCATGATTCCAAGTTTCATACAGCTGGTTATCAGATTAAAGAAGGTGAAGGCTTAAGAGATAAATAAACGAGTAAAAAGGTTACCTGGATGGGTAGCCTTTTTTCAGATATATAACCGGATAGATAAGTTGATTTTATGAAGATTATAGAAAGCAGTATCATAGGAAAGAAGAGCCCTGAGGCTTGTGAGGATGGAATGGTAGTTACCGATGATTTCATCGCTGTGATAGATGGCAGTACGAGCAAGACGCCGAAGCATCTCAATCCTGATATGAAGAACGGAAGATACGCCATGATGCTTATCTCGGAGTATATCCGGGAGGAACTGAAGGCGGATGCCTCGGTAGATGATTTCTGCCAGGGCGTGACAGCCTATATATATAATAAGGTATATGAAAAACTAGGGGTGGAAGAACGGTTGAAGGAGCATCCGGAAGAGCGGCTTACCGCCTCGGCTATCCTTTATAGCCGGACAAGGAATGAAGTCTGGATGGTGGGCGATTGCCAGGCCATCATCGATGGAAAACTCTATGAGAATGGCAAGCCTTATGAGGAGAAAATTGCCCGTAAGAGGGTAGAGTTGATAGAGCAGGGCCTTTCGCCTGCTGAGGCTAGGAAGCAGATAGAGCCATTGCTTATCAAGGCGATGCTTTCGGGGCAGAACCAGACCTATACGGTTATCGATGGATTTCCTATCTATCGGGAGGGAGTGAAGGTTGTCTCTGTTTCAGATTCTAGTTCTGTTCAGGATTCTGTTCCAGCATCAGATTCTGTCCCTTGCTCTGACTCCGCTTCTGCATCAGATACAATTCCATCTTCTTCCTCCGAGATAGTCTTGGCGAGCGATGGCTATCCGTTCCTGAAGCCAACCTTGGCAGCGAGCGAGGCGGCATTGGCAGAGCAGATAGCCAACGACCCTCAGAACATCCGTTCCTTTATCGCCACCAAGGGCATCGTAGAGGGCAATAAGAGCTTTGATGATAGAACTTATATTCGATTTGTTTATTGCCAGTAAATAAAAAACCGCAGATTTATTTATTGGCAATAAACAAAAATGGCTGATTTCGCCAGAAAAAAATAACAAGTAATGGCAAGGATTTCTATCCGGCAAGCGATGTATTCCCAAAAAGAAAACGATGACTTCTGCACCGAGAAACGGTGAGTTCTGGAGGAGAAAACTATGTTAACAAAAGGGGCAAAGGGTTAACAGGTTAACAGTTAACAGCTGTTTTTTGCATGGTCACCCCCGAAATTATGCATTGTACATTATCTATTCTCCACGATTTCTTCCGCCTCCTCCTCTTCTTCTGCTACTTCGGCAGTAAGGTCTGCCTTGAGTCTTGCCGATCTCAGTTGCTGCCTGAAAACCAGGCAGGTAGCCAGAAAATAGACACCCGTTTGTATCCAGAGTGCTCTGAATTCCGGCAGAATATCTGAAAGCGAAGCACCCATACTGCTGATTCTGAGGAATCCGCGGATGCCGAAAGTGGATGGGAAAACCCACGAAAATCCTTGCCAAAAGCCCGGAATATTGCTCAATGGCCATGAAACTCCCGTCATAAAAAGCAACGGAACGGAGGTAAATACCACCAGAAGCATCACATTTTCACGATATCTTACCAGACACGACAGCATCAGACCGAAGAAAACGCACGAAAGAATGTAAGGAAGGAGGAAACCGAGAATGGTGGTCCACGTTACCATACTTACAAAACTGAACAGCTTGGGAACTACCAGCGTAAGATACATTCCCATCACGGCATAAACCATGAAATAAACCAATGCCTTGCCGAAAACAATGCGGAAAATACCGCCATAATGCTCGCTTACCGGTATGAGTTCGCGGTTTCTGTTGAGTTCTCTTGATGTTCCCGCTGCCATTCCTATGCCCAGCAGCATCGTCTGCTGCAGGATAAGAACCAGCACAGCCGGCAGAATGGCATTTCCGTAACCTCCTGTCGTGTTGAATATCGGAACCTCATCAAAGGCGAGCGGCTCGGTGGTAATCTCATCGTCTCTATTCGTAAATCCTCCAGCCTGTGTTATCTGGATGCCCGAGTTGATGTGGCTGGCTACGGCCTGCGAGGTCTGATAAATCGCTTTATAGGTCAGCATCAGACTCATATCGCAGTAAACTCCCACATGCGCCTGTTCGCCCCGGTTCAGCTTCGTATCGAAGTCGGCAGGGAAGTAAAGGATTCCGTGAACTGCCTGCCTGCGCACCAGTTCCTTCGCCTCGTCCAGACTGTTGCAGTAATAGGTAGCCTTGGCGTCTGGTGAAGCATCATAATCGCGGATAAACTCGCGTGAACTGTGACTGTGGCTCAGGTCTACAATCGCCGTATCCACTTCTCTCACCACCTCGTTGTTGTAGATCCAAGAGTAGAGCAGCGGATAACCCAGCGGCACCAGAATGCAGAAAATGAGCACACCCTCATCGCGGAAAACATTGCGCATTTCCGTCTTCCAGATGTAGCACATGTCCCAGATGCCATTGATAATCTTATATAATAAACTACTTTTCTTCATTACGGTAAGTATTTATATACCAGCATTGCCTTCTTGATGTTCCAGACAGTGAGCATCGGCAGGGCGCAGAACAGCACCATTGCGCCCCAGTGGAGCACAGCATCGCTCATAGGGAAACCATTGAAGATGTTCATCTGGTAAATCATGTAATAGTGGCGCATCGGGAAAAGCTGGCCGATAGACTGGATCGGAGAATCCATCGAGAAGAGCGGATAGGTGGCTCCGCAGATGGAGAAACTCACCACGCCCCACAACGAACAGATACTCATCGACATGCGCAATGAAGGCATCAGTCCGAAGGCAAAGATGCCGAAACACTGGCAGGAGAGTACGCTCAGAATGCCTAACAGGATGATTGGAAGCGCGCCGCCCGGATGTGGAAACTGCAATACATAATAGATGTAGAATTCGAATAGCAGGAAGATACTCAGGAAGATGAGTGTCTGTGGCAGCATCTTACCCGCAATGGCGAGATAAGGATTGTTGCCTGCCATCCGCATCCAGTCTCTTGCCCGGTTGAACTTCAGTTCCGTACCTATAGAATAAGGTGTAATCAGGAAGATGAACAGCATGATGAGTCCCGGCACCATTACGCTCGAAAGATAATAGTTGTAGTTGGCGTATGGGTTGCCTATCATGTGCAGATCTACGGCGATAGGCTGTAGGAAGGTCATGATTTCATCGTTCGTCTTTCCCAGCGCCGAAAGTTTCGCCATTCCTGCCGCCGCACCTCCCAGGGTAGAGATGGTTTTCAGATCGCGGAAGAGCAGGGAGCCGGCTGCCAGCGATACGCTGCTGTAATAGAATGAAATCTTAGGCTGCTTCTGGGCCATCAGGCCTGCCTCTGTTCCGTCAGGAATCAGCAGGAAGGCGTAGATTTCGTTCTTCTGGATAGCATGTCTTGCCTCTGCCATGTTCTCGTAATGAGCCACTACCTTGGTGGTCTGGAAGGCATCGAGCTTATGTACCAGCTGGCGCGATGTGGCGGAGTTGTCCTGATCTACTATGCCCACAGGCATGTCGGTAGGCACTCCTCCCTTCATCAGCGTGGTGAAGAAAATTACCACCACGATGGGGAAGATGACCATGCAGAAGAGATAAATGGGGTTCTTCCACATGATGCCGCATTCTCTGAGGGCTATATGATATAATTTCTTAAACATAGATGTTATTTAATGATGAGTGACATTCCCGGGCGCAATCCCTCAATCTTTGTGATAGGACGGGCCTTCACCTCGAATGTCTTGCGGTCGTAGTCGCCATTATCCTTGGTTGCCTTCCAGGTAGCGTAAGAGCCCTGGTCTTTCAGGTAGTAAACCTTCATCTTGATGTCCTTGTTGAAGGCAGGAACGTAAGCGGTGAACTCATCGCCCTTGTTCAGCCCCTTGAGATGGTCTTCGCGAACATTGAAGGTTCCCCACATATCGCTCATGATAGAGATGCTCATGATAGGAGAGCCGAGGCCTACCAGCTCGCCTACCTTAGGATAGACATTGCTAACCTCGCCCTCGCACTGGGCAATCTGAACGGTCTCTTTCAGAAGATTCTTCACTACATCCACAGCGCTCTTCGAAGCCTGGGTGTTGTTGGCAGCCATGCGCTTCTCCTGTTCGCGGGCGCCATTCTTCGCCATATCGTACTGACTTCTGGCAGCAGCCACCTGAGCCTCTGTAGCCTTGTAGGCTGCGTAAGCCTCATCGCGTTTCTGACCGCTGATTACACCCTCGTTGAAGAGGTTCTGCATGCGGTTGTAGGTCTTCTTGGCGATGGTTGCGGCAGCTTCAGCCTGCTGAACCAACTGGTAAGCGCCCTGAATCTGCTCCTTGCGTGCACCTGCATCCGTCAGGTCCTTCATCGCCTCGGCTGCAGCGTTGGTAGCCTGGAGCATCTGTTCCTGCGATTTCATTTCCGGCACTTCGAGGATGGCGAGCGTATCGCCCACATGAACGTAATCGCCTTCTTGAACGCGGAGTTCTACTACGCGTCCCGGCAGTTTGCAGGACACTCTGTATTCTGATACTTCTACCTCGCCCTGAATGGTGTCATCCTTCTGTTCCAGGGTGAAGAAACCGATGACGCCTACGAGAATGACTACTGCTGTAAAACCGATTACAGCGAGCAATATGTTGTTATGCTGTGATTTCTTAGACATTTTGCTTAATCTGAATTTAAATTTGTTATTATTATTACTGCAGGATACCGAGCGCCTTGTTCAGCCCAACCTGAGTCAGCTTCACGTCGATTTCTGCATCAATCTTCTGGCTCTGTGCTTTCTGCCAGGCAGTCTGTGCAGCCATCACGTCGGTAACCTCCATCACGCCTTCCTTGAAACCGAGGTTGGCGCATCTCAGGTTCTCATCTGCACTGGCGATGTTCTTCATTGCCATGTTGAGCTTCTTCTGGGCTTCCTTTACCTTAAACTGGCTTTGAGTAATCTGCAGATGAATCTTCTCTCTCGTATCATCCAGGTTCATCTGGGCGATATTGCTGGCAGCCTTGGCGGCTCTCACCTTGTAGGCGCCGTCGAACCAGTTCCATACCGGAACATGAACCATCACGCCTACGTTCCAGACTCCGGTAAACTTCTTCTGGAAACCATTGAATACGTTCGGGTTCGAAATCATGTAGCCGCCTGTCAGCATGACGTGAGGCAGATTGATGGCGCGAACCATTTTGGTAGCTTCTTTAGAGATGTCGAGCGCATTCTGCAGCATGCGGAGTTCCGGCCGGGTGTTCAGCGCCGAATCCTGTGCTGCCACTTTCTGCTGCTCGGTGTCAACAGGAGTTCCTGATAAAGCCAGGGTTTCCTTATCTTCATCGGCAAGTGTGATTTCCTGGTTCATCGGAATGCCGCAGAGCTGGCAGAGCAGCATCTTCGACAGGGCGAGTCCGTCTTCTGCTTGGGTAATCTGCATCTCAGCCTCGTTCACTTTCACGTCTACCTTCAGTCCGTCTGCCTTGGTGGCTACTCCCTGCTGAATCATCTTATGAACATCCTCGTTCAGTTTCTTTACGAGGTCGCGGTAACTGATGGCGAGTTTCTGCTTCTGCTTCAGCGAAACGGCGAGCCAGTAAGCCTGGTCTATGCTGTAGAGCGTGCTCTGGGTCTGCTGGTCGAGATCATTCTCTGCAATCTGCTCTCCGATGTCGGCAATCTTGTTGGCTGCAATGATGGCTCCACCCATATAGATAGGTTGGCGAACCATCACGCTTCCAGCCCAGATATTGCGGGTGTCGGTACGGAAAGCATCTACCAGTTTCTCTCCCAGCGCATTGCCTTGCTGCTGCAGGGGTCCCAGTTTCTCATTCAGCAGTCCGCCTATCTGCTGCGCTATCTCCGGGGTAATCATTCCCTGACTTACAAGTTGGCTCATCAGATTGCTGGCTCCTCCCGATATTCCTCCGGTAACGGTAGAGCCGATATTGCTGAATGTTGATTTCTGACCGTCGTTCAGCAGCGAAATCTCCCTGCTGAACCATTCGTAACCGCCTAAAGCATCTACTTTAGGAAGATATTTGGTACGTGCCGATTTCTTCATGTTGTACGCCACGTCTTTCTTGAGCTTCGAGGCATTGAGCTGCTTGTTGTTGCGCAGCGCCATGGCACGGCAACTGTCAAGGCTCAGCGTTTGTGCCTGAGCCCCAGCAGGAATCAATGCTCCCATCAGCATGATAAGAGTTATATATTTTTTCATCCTTTGTTTATAATATTATATAATATTGGATGCAAAATTATGGAATTATTCTTAAATGACAAAGAAATTTTGTTTATCAAATCTTTAAGAATCAAAAATTATATTGCATTGTGGAAAAATAGAACATACCTTCTGGTTTTCCGTAATCCCTTAATCGTCTGTTTCTTAGAAATTCACCCGTTCTGTCTCGCCCCACGTAGGGTCTACGGTAATGCCTATTCCACCACCCGTACTGTCGTCTCCGCCACCGAATCCGTCAGCAATGGAAATCTCGGTATAGGTTGTTTGGTTCTGATGGATTTTCAAATCGGCTTTTTCAAAACTCTTTACCACCTTTGCATCGGCATCCAGAAAGCTGATACTCATCTTGATGTTCTTCTCTTCTTCATGTGGGAAGGTGTAGACGGTAAAGTCTCTGCCGCCATCTTTCATACTGAAATTCTCGGTCTGACGGCTGTTCACGCAGCCGAATCCGGTGGTTGCATCCAGGGTGCTGCTGCCGCCGGTATAATAGAACTTGATGCTTCTGATTTCTTCGGGAATGGTTTCGTCGTTAATATGTAACTTGAAGGCGCCAACTGCTCGCCTCAGGTTGATGTTTGTGGTGGCGCCCTCTTCGTTTACGCTCAACCTGCCGTAATAATAGAAGGTGTCGGTAAGTTTGTTGCTTGCAAACTTCACCTTCTCGGGTGCGCTGACAGAGCAGTTTCCCTTTCCGTTATGGGCAATCACCACCAGTCGGTATTCTCCTTCGTCCAGACTTACATAGGCTGTTCCGAAGCCATTGTCTGTTGAAAGCTGGTTCACCGTCTCCAGTTTCTCCTCTCCGTCAAAGATGGCAAGTGTCAGTCTGGAGCACACATCGCCCAGCGCCATCTGCTTGTCGGCAGCTTTGGTTGTCAGCAGACTTATGCCTTCTATTTTCTGCACATGGATAGTTACATTGGCGTTTGCCTCACGTGATTTTCCGGTTGTTTCGTCAATCGAAAACTTCTCGCATGAAGTAAGCGTCGCTACGAGCATCAGCAACAGGGATGCCAGTAACCGATAGGGCTTCTTACTCATAACCGTTCTTATTTACTAGTTGCTCTATGCGTTATCTCGGAGTTTCCTCGGGCATAAAGATGTGGCAAATATACGTTTTTTCTCTTTTCTATGCAAGTAAAATCTAATAAATCTTTATATTTTTTGTCATTTATCTGTTTTTTCGTAATTTTGCATCGGTTTTTCTGTACTTACAGAGCCGATTTTGCATTGTATATATAATAAGGTATAGAAGATATTGGTATGGATAAGAAGATAAAAGCATTGTTTTTTGATATTGACGGCACCCTGGTGAGTTTCAAAACTCACAAGATTCCGCAGAGCACGGTAGATGCTTTGGAGCAGGCTAAGAAGAATGGGGTAGAGGTGTATATTTCTACCGGTCGTCCGCAACTCATCATCAACAACCTCGGTCAGATAGAACATCTCATCGACGGTTACATCACCACCAATGGAGCCCGCTGTTTTGTAGGCGATAAGGTGGTGAGCCAGCACGCCATCCTTCCTGAAGATGTAAAGAAGATTATCGAGGCAGCCGACCGTGATGATTATCCGGCAATCGTCGTAGGAGAGCATCATCTCGCTATCCATCATTATACTGATGAGGTTTATGAAATCTTTGCCAAGGGATTGGGGGTGGATTGTGAAATCTTCCTGACCGATGTGAATGAACTAGGAGATGAGCAGGTTCTGCAGGTTACTCCTTTCTGTTCGGTAGAGCAGGAGGCGCTCCTGATGCCTACGCTCCGCAACTGCACCTCGGGCAGATGGCATCCTGCCTTTACGGATATTACGGCAGCCGATGCGGATAAGGGCAAGGGCTTGCATGCAATGGCTGATTATCTGGGTTTGAATATAGAAGAAACCATGGCTTTCGGCGATGGCGGCAATGATATTTCCATCGTCCGGGAGGCAGGCACCGGTGTTGCGATGGGCAATGCAGGAGATAATCTCAAGCAGGTAGCCGATTACATTACGACTCATGTGGATGAAGATGGTGTTAAGAATGCGCTCCTCCATTTTGGCGTGATTTAAGTTCCCGACGTTATTGACTTTTTTTTCATAACTCCCTATATATAATAAGGTGTAATCCTGATGAAGCCTTTTTGATAGGCGAGTTTCATTTTAATAAAATAATAAAGGCAAACATGTTATTTGTTGTAATAAATGGCGTGTTTGCCTTTCTGTTTTTAAACCTCCCTTTTGTACCTAGTTTTTTTTCTTATTATTTACGTTTTGTGAGAATAAATACCAAAAATGCTTACGAAAAGTAATAGAATATACGAAAAATATTCATAAAGTACTATAAAGTTGATATTTTGTATCAAATTGTTTGCTAAAAATTTGTTTAATTAGCAAAAAGTATGTATCTTTGCACCCGATATTTGTAAGTTGTTTAATTTTTAAGAGAGAGAATTATGGTAAAAAGATTGACCATGCTCATGGGGGGGCTCGTTCTTTCAACAGGAATGGCTCTCGCTCAAACTACTGTTACAGGTAAGGTTGTTTCTCAGGAAGATGGTGAGCCGGTGATTGGCGCATCTGTAAGAATTGTAGGAACTAAGACTGGAACAGCGACTGATGTCGATGGTAATTTTACGCTTCCTAATGCCAGCAAGGATGCTGTCTTGGAAATCAGTTACCTCGGCATGCAGACTAAAACAATGAAAGCATCTGCTAAGATGAAGATTATTTTGGCTTCTGATGCAAGAAATCTTGACGAGGTAGTTGTTACTGCCTTGGGTATGAAACGTTCAGAGAAAACTTTGGGTTATGCTGCCAGTACAGCCAACGCTTCTGAGTTGACTGTTGCTAAGTCTGGTTCCCTGATGAGTGGTCTTCAGGGTAAGATGGCTGGTGTGCAGATTTCTGGTGGTGGTGTTACAGGTACCTCTCAGAAAGTCGTAATTCGTGGTATTTCTTCTGTTTCCAGCAACAACCCATTGTATATTGTTGATGGTGTGCCTATCAACAATGACCGTTTGGGTGATAACTCTGTTGACTTTGGTAGTGGTGCAGGCGACATTAACCCAGAGGATATTGAATCGGTAACTGTATTGAAGGGTGCTTCTGCTACTGCTCTTTATGGTTCCCGTGCAGCCAATGGTGTTATCATGATTACTACAAAGAAGCCACAGGGTAACAAGAAGGCTTCTATCACTTACGATGGTTCTTTGACATTTACTGATGTGCTCCGTGTGCCAATGACTCAGAATCTCTTTGGTCAAGGTTGGGGTTCCTGGTCTAATGAGGAGAATGGTTCTTGGGGACCTCGCCTCGATGGTCGTGAGCACTGGTATGGTTCCACCGGTCTTTCTAACGGCGAGACTTTAACCAAGCCTTTTTCTTATGTTAAGAACAATATCCGTGACTTCTATCAGGTAGGTAAGGAATGGAACAACAACGTATCTCTCCGCTATGGTGATGAGAAAGTAGGTATTGTTGCGTCTTACGGTAATGTAAGTTCTAATGGTATTACTCCTAATGATGGTGATACATATCATCGTAATACCTTCTCACTCCGTGGTTACGCCAATATCGACAGATT
>OHUH01000192.1_pt1 | contig 12746 bp, 10 predicted proteins | sample 1579171 | NCBI WGS metagenome assembly OHUH01 (sample SAMEA3882541, study PRJEB24775) | human gut metagenome | biome: human-associated habitat; feature: intestine environment; material: feces | place: Netherlands | collected 2009/2010 | reverse complement strand
AGCAAGACGCGAGTGCCGCCCAAGGCACGAAGCGGATGCTGGGTGCCGCAACCCGGAAGCAGCGGAGGCCATTCCAAATCGTCCTGCTTCAAAGAAAGCTGCTGCAAAATGGCAAGCCTTCGGCGGCAGCTGCGCGGCACATGGAGATGCTGCCGCGCAATGGACTTTTTGCGCCATTTACGACTTTTCGGTGAAAAAAACGGCTGCGGGTTTGATTTTTTGGCCGTTTTCATGTAAACTAAAAGATAACCATGCCCGCGTATTTTTTGCCCGGCAGAACCCTGCAAAACGCGCAACACATGGGATAAAAATTGCTAAAAATAACGGAGCGTAATGAAATATTATGGCCATCGTAAGTCCTTCGATTCTTTCTGCTGATTTTGGCAAGCTGGGTGCAGACTGCCGCATGGTGCTGGATGCCGGTGCACAGATGCTGCACTACGACGTGATGGACGGGCATTTTGTGCCCAACATCAGCTTTGGCGTGCCGGTGCTCAAAAGCCTGCACAAGGCGCTGCCGGATGCCTTTTATGACGTGCATCTGATGATCAGCCACCCGCTGCAATACGCCGAGCCCTTTATCAAGGCTGGTGCTACCCTGTATAATTTCCATCTGGAGTGCGAAGATGATATTCAGGCCACCATTGACGCCGTGCGTGCGCTGGGCTGCAAGGTGGGTCTGACCATTAAGCCCGGCACCCCGGCCGAGGCGCTGGCACCGTGGCTGGACCAGCTGGATCTGGTGCTGGTGATGAGCGTGGAGCCCGGCTTCGGCGGGCAGAAGTTCATGCCCTCGGCGCTGGACAAGCTCCGCTGGCTCAAGGCAGAGCGGGAAGCACGCGGCCTTTCCTACCTGCTGGAGGTGGACGGCGGCGTGGATGCCGCCACCGCACCCTTGTGCGTGGAAGCCGGCGCCGACGTGCTGGTGGCGGGCAGCGCCGTGTTCGGCGCTGCCGACCCCGCTGCGGCTGTGGGCGCACTGGCCAGCCTGTAAGGAGGGCTGTATATGGATGAAGCTTTGATCCAAGAGCAGGAGCGGCAGCTGCAAAAGACCGGCCGGTACTACAAGCACGTTTTCTGGCTGTGTGTGCCGCTGCTATGCATGGCCTGCTATTTCTATGGGGCGCGTCCGCTGCTGCTGTGCGGCATCGCCCTGCTTACCGGCAACCTGTGCGACCGTCTGGTGGCGCTGCTGCGCCATCGGGTGTACACCAATAAAGATCTCTCCAACGAGAGCTTCAGCCTGATCATCGCCCTGCTCATGCCCGCCACCGTGGACATCTATGTGCTGGTGGTGGCAGTGCTGGCGGGCGTATTGATCGGCAAGGAGGTCTTTGGCGGCTACGGCAGCTATCCCTTCAACCCCGCTGCCGTGGGCTACGCCGTGGCGGCGGTATCGTGGCCGGAGCAGGTGGTGCGCTACCCGCAGCCCTATACGCCGCTGCCCCTGTGGAACGCCTCTGCCGTGCCGGTGAGCAGCACCATCGAGGATACCCTGCGCAGCGGCGGCATCCTGAACCTGAACGCCCTCGCCGTTGTGCTGGGCGAGTTTGCTGCCCCCATGGGCACCGGTGCGGCGCTGGTCATTCTGGCCTGCGGCCTCGTGCTGTGGACCCAGAAGGACGTGCACATCGGCGCATCGGCAAGTTTTCTCATCACCTGCGGGCTCATCGCCTTTTTCTTCCCGCGTCAGGTGGGTCTGGCGGACAGCACCCTCTTCAGCAGCCTGCTGCCCCGCCTGCAGGGCATCCGGGACGAGCTGCACACCGGTGCGGTGCTGTTCTGTGCGGTGTTCCTGCTCAACGAACCCTACACCTGTGCCCACCACCGGCTCGGACGTATCCTGTACGGCGCCCTGGTGGGGGCTGCCACCATGGGCTTCCGCTATTTCGGCGTGTACGAGACCGGCGTCTGCTTTGCACTGCTGGCCGTCAACAGCGTGTCCGCGCTCATTGACCGCACCGAGGAGCGGCTGTACCGTCTGCTGCACCGTCTGCCGTCCGAACGAAAGGAGGCTGCGGAATGAAAAAGCGTACTGCGGAACTGATTTTAAAGGATCCCGAAAAGTTTGCCCATCATGACCGCGTGTTCCTGAATAACCCGGTGGTCATGCAGGGCATGGGTCTGGCACCGCTGGTGGTCGTGGCTACCACCGGCCAGAACGGCCTGATGCTGGCGGCGGCGGTGACGCTGCTGCTGGTGCCCTCCCGCGTGCTGGCCTGCCTGCTCAGCCGCCTTGTGCCCCTGCGGGACGAGGAGCCTACCCCGGAGCAGCTGCAAAAAAAGCTGCTGCCCCGTGCACTTTTGTATGCAGCCAGCGCCGCTGTGGTGTATCTGGCGGCATATCCCATTCTGAACTTTGTGTTCGGCACCGGGCTTTTGAACCTTGGCATCTACCTGCCCATGCTGGTGGTGGAGCCGCTTCTGACCTACCGCTTCGGCCGGGTGCAGGAGACAGTGCACAAGGCCGTTTCCAAGGGCGTGCGCATCACCGTGGGCTACGCGCTGCTGCTGCTCGTGGTGGGTGTGGTGCGCGAGTGGCTCAGCCTTGGCACCGTGTTCGGTGCCCCGGTGGGGCGCTGGGCGCTGCTGCCGCTGGCTAAGATGCCGGCGGGCGGCTTTATCGTGCTGGGCATCCTGTGCGCCATCTGGCGCGCTGCGGCTGCAAAGCGCAAGGAATATCTGAAAAAGGAAGCACGGGATACCCTGACCGTGCACTACCAGAAGGAGGTGGACCGCGAACCGTGAAGGAAGTTGTAAGCAGCTCGGCAGTGTTTTTCAGCTATGCACTGCTGGCCATTTTTGCACAGAACGCTGTCTTTACCCGTGCACTGGGCGTGTCCCGCATGGTGCAGCTGGTGGGGGACGACCGCACCAGCAGCGCGTTGTTCGGCATGATGCTGTGCATCACGCAGGTGCTGGTGGCGCCGGTGGCTTTCCTTGCCGGGCGGTTCATTGCCCCGCTGGATAACCGCGCCCAGCTGCGCCCGCTGGTGTATATTGCCAGCATTGCCGTGGTGTGTCTGGCGGAGCATCTGGTGCTGTGGCTGCTGCGCAGCCTGCCCCGCCGCGCCCAGCTGCTGCGCATCGTGCCGCTGGCCGCGCTGAACAGCGGCGTGCTGGGCACGGTGCTGGTGGAGCGCACCCAGTCCTTTACCCTTGGCCAGAGCCTTGGCTTTGGCCTTGGCAGCGGCCTTGGCTATGTGCTGGCGGTGCTGCTGGTCACCGAGGCGCGCCACCGCCTGCGCAGCAGAGCCATCCCCAAGGCATTCCGCGGCCTGCCCATCACGCTGGTGTATATCGGCGTGCTGGCGCTGGCGATCTATGGCTTTACCGGACATTCCGTCATCCTGTAATGCAGACAGGGAGGAAAGGATACCATGGCTAAGAATAAACGTCAGAAGGTCAAGCATTATCACCGCAGCTTTTACAGCAGGGAAACGCGCGTAAAGCGCGGCATCGGCATCGTGGTGCTGGTGGCGGCAGTGCTGGCAGCCGCATGGTTTGCCGCACCCCATGTGCTGGATTGGGCCACCCACACCTGGTATACCGTGGTCAAGGATCGGGACTTAGAGGCCGAAAGCGCTTCCCGCGCCGAGGCAGCAGCCTCCTCTGCGGCGGCAAGCAGCGCCGCTGCTTCGCAGGCAGCGTCTGAGCCGGAGGAGGAAAAGCCGCTGGACGGCAAGGCCATCACCGGCGGCAGCTGGGCAGAGCTGGATGTGACCGCCCTGACCGATGAAGCCGCCATCCGCGCCGCCGCCCGGCAGCTGAAGCAGCAGGGCGCAGACTACGCCCTTGTCACCCTGAAGGACGCCGCTGGCACGGTGTACTACGCTTCCGGGGTGGCAGCCGCTGCCCAGAGCATCACCGAAAACCCGGTGGATGCGGCCAATATCGCCGCCATCCTGCGGGAGGAGGGCATTATCCCGGCGGCGCAGCTTGCCGCCTTTACCGACCCGGTGTCGGTGTACACCGACCGCAGCATGGGCGTGCACTACGATGGCAACAGCCTCTGGCTGGACAACGTCAGCGCAGCCAAGGGCGGCAAGGCATGGATGAACCCCTTTGCCGCAAGCGCGGTGCAGTATGTCGGCGACCTCATTGAGGAGGTGCAGGGCATGGGCTACGAGCAGGTGGTGCTTACCGGGGTGCAGTTCCCCAATATCATCACCCGCAAGCAGGACTTCGGTGCCTCCGGCGGCAAGAGCCGGGAGGGACGCGCCGCCCAGCTGACGGCGGATATCGCCGCATGGCAGACCCGCTTTGCAGGCAGCGTGACCCTGTGGGTCAGCTATCCGGACGCACTGTGCACCGCCGCTACCGATGCCCTTGGCACCACCGGCACGTCCCTTGGCATGGAAAATCTGCTGGTCACCAGCAGCACCGCACTGGATGCGGACAGCCGCGCTGCGCTGGAGCAGGCCGCTGCCGACGCCGGTGTGAAGCACGTTGTGGTGCACGATACCGCAGCGTTCCGCTGAGAAGCGGCTTTTATCGCAAGTCAAAAATTAGCGCAACATTCAAACAGCATATTTGCGATATGCAATTCAACGTTGTTGCTGTTGCATTAAAAAAGTTGAATTGCAATAAAGAGGGGAGGAAACGACTATGAAACCGACTACCTGTTTTGCACCCGCACACATCCTGCTGCCTTCGGAGCAGGTGCCGCTGGAGCAGTGGGGCTGCATTGCCTGTGACCAGTTCACCAGCGACCGCAGCTATTGGCAGCGGGCAGAAGAGACCGCTGCGGGTGCGCCCAGCACCCTGAACTTGATCCTGCCGGAGGTGTATCTGGAGGACGGAGACGCCGACGCGCGGGTGGAAAAGATCCACGCCACCATGCAGGACTACGCCCAGAACGTGCTCACCCGGGCGGTGGATGGCTTTATCTATGTAGAGCGCACCGAGCAGAGCGGCCGGGTGCGGCAGGGTCTTGTAGGGCGTGTGGACTTGGAAGCTTACAGCTACCGCCGGGGCGAAAAATGCACCGTGCGCCCCAGCGAGTGCACCGTGGAAAGCCGCATCCCGCCCCGCATGAAGGTGCGCACCGGCGCTGCGCTGGAAACGCCCCACATCATGATGCTGGCGGATGACCCGGACTGCACCCTCATCGAGCCCATTGCCGCCCACAAGGACAGCCTGCCCAAGGTATACGAGGGCGAGCTGATGCTGGGGGGCGGCCATGTGGCAGGCTGGGCAGTGGAGGACCCCGCCCTCATCGCACAGATCGAAAATGCGCTGACCGTGCTGGGCAGTCAGGAAGAATTTGACAAGAAATACCCCGATGCCACCCGCCGCGACCCGCTGACGCTGGCCGTGGGCGATGGCAACCACTCGCTGGCTACCGCAAAGGCCTGCTGGGAGGAGCTGAAAAAGACCCTGACCCCGGAGCAGGCAGAAAACCACCCCGCCCGCTGGTGCTTGGCAGAGGTGTGCAACGTGCATTCCCCGGCCATTGAGATTGAGCCCATCCACCGGGTACTGTTCAACGTGGACTGCGCCACCGTACTGCTGAGCCTCATTACATGGAGCGATTCCAACATGGCAGGCTGCTGCTTTGGCGGCAGCAAAAAGCAGCCTTTTACGCTGGCGGGCCCCCACATGGCCAATGTGCTCAGCTTTGAGGACCCCACCGAGCCGCTGACCGTGGGCACCATCGACGATTTTATTTCGGATTATATCGAGCGCCACCCGGAAGCAAAGGTGGACTATGTGCATGACGAGCCGGCTGTGCGCGCTTTGTGCAAGCAGGGCGCAGTGGCGTTTTTGATGCCGCCCTTCGCCAAGAGCGACCTGTTCCGCGGCGTTGTGATGGGCGGTGTGCTGCCCCGCAAGACCTTCAGCATGGGACACGCGGAGGAAAAGCGCTACTACATCGAGTGCCGGAAGATCACAGAATAATAGGAGAACCATGACATTTAAAGAACTGAATCTGTCCGCCCCGCTGCTGCGCGCTGTGCAGGAAGCGGGCTACGAGACCCCCTCGCCCATTCAGGCAGCGGCCATCCCACCGGTGCTGGCAGGCCGGGATCTGATGGGCTGCGCCCAGACCGGCACCGGCAAGACGGCGGCTTTTGCGCTGCCCATGCTGGACCGGCTCACCGCCAACGCACCCCGCCGCAAGGGTGCTGTCCGCGCCCTGATCCTGACCCCCACCCGGGAGCTAGCTTTGCAGATCGGCGAAAGCTTTGAAGCCTACGGCAAGTACCTGAAACTGCGCAGCACCGTCATCTTTGGCGGTGTGGGACAGGCTCCGCAGGTGGAAGCGCTGAAAAAGGGCGTGGACATCCTCATCGCCTGCCCGGGACGGCTGAACGATTTGATCGGGCAGGGCTTTATCGACCTGTCCGCTTTGGAGATCTTTGTGCTGGACGAGGCCGACCGGATGCTGGACATGGGCTTTGTCCATGACGTGAAAAAGGTCATTGCAAAGCTGCCCGCCCAGCGCCAGAACCTGATGTTCAGCGCCACCATGCCCGCCGAGATCGAGCAGCTGGCTTCCGGCATCCTGCATGACCCCGCCTTTGTCAAGGTGGACCCGGTGTCCAGCACCGTGGACCGCATCCAGCAGAGCCTGTACTATGTGGAAAAGGGCAACAAAAAGCTTTTGCTGCCGTGGCTCATCAAAAATTTGCAGCCGCCGGTGGTCAACGCACTGGTGTTCAGCCGCACCAAGCACGGCGCGGATAAGATCGCAAAAGACCTGACAAAGCAGGGCATCCCCGCCGCCGCCATCCACGGCAACAAGAGCCAGACTGCCCGCGTGACCGCGCTGGAGGATTTCAAGTCCGGCAAGACCCGGGTGCTGGTGGCCACCGATATCGCCGCACGGGGCATTGATATCAGCGAACTTTCCCATGTGTTCAACTACGACCTGCCCGAGGTGCCGGAGACCTATGTGCACCGCATCGGGCGCACCGCCCGCGCCGGTGCGGACGGCACCGCCGTCAGTTTCTGCGCCCCGGAGGAGCAGGAGTATCTGGCAGGCATTGAAAAGCTGAACCGCCGCAAGATCCCGGTGGTATCCGGTCATCCGTGGGACGGCGTGCCCGCCCCGGTGCGCCCGGTGCTGCCCGTGCGCGGCAAAAAGCCCCGCCCCGAAGCAGAAAACTTGGCCGAAGCGCCGAAAAAACAGGCCGAAACTGCGCCCGCAAAAGCCGCAAAAGCAGCTGCGCCCGCGCCGAAGCAGGAGCCGAAGGCTGCAAAGAACGCGGTGCCTGCAAAACCGAAAAAAGAGGAAACACTGATGCAAGACAGCAACGCAAAGCGCGGGGCCCGCAACGACCGCCGCGCCAACAACCGGGGCGCAAACGCCCCCAAGGAAGCGGCAGCGCCCCGCGCCCGCCGCGAGAATGCCGCCCCCGCCCGGGGCAGCAACGCCCAGCCCAAATTTGACCCCCATTTTGTCAGCGCCCCGGAGGCTACTCCGCTGCGCCCGGCACGTAAGACCCCTGCCGCTCCGGCAGCACCTGCCATCCGCAGCGCACAGGAGCCCCAGAATAACCAGAACGCAAACCGCAGCGGCCGCCGCAACGACCGGGGTGAGCAGCGCAATGCCCGCCCCGCTGCCCAGAGCAATAACGCCCGCCCTGCCCGCAGCGAGCGCGGCAATGCCGGAAGCCAGAGCCGCACCGGCAGCGCACCCCGCGCTGCCAAGGCCGAGCCTGCCCGCCGCGGCCGCAATGCCGCCGCCCGGGACGAGGACCCGGGGCTGATGCTCATCAGCCGCCGCCCGCCCCAGCAGAAGTACACCAGCTTTGAGGAGTATATGGACGCCCACGGCGGTGCCACCGCACCCATTGAGGATCACAGCGAAGAAGTATGAGCCGGAACGAAGCCTTTACCCCGTGGCAGTGCCCCCTGTGCGGCGGCGCGCTGCAAGGGGAGAATGACCTGAAATGTGAAAAAGGCCACTGCTTTGACCGCGCCCGGGAGGGCTACTGGCATCTTTTGCCGGTGCAGAGTATGCGCACCAAAGCCCCCGGGGACAGCAAGGAGATGGTTGCTGCCCGCCGCGCCTTCCTGAACGCCGGATACTACGGCATTTTCGGGCAGGCGCTGGGGGAGCTGTGCCTTGCCCACGGCGTGCCCGCCGCGAAGGACGCCCCGCTGCATCTGCTGGACGCAGGCTGCGGCGAGGGCTGGTACGACCGCTGCATCGCGCAGCAGTTCGCGGCGGCAGAAAAGCCGCTGCAGCTGGCCGGGTTCGATATCGCAAAGCCCGCCGTGCGTCTGGCGGCAAAGGCGCTGCCCGCCGCGCAGTACGCGGTGGCGTCCAGCTTCAGCCAGCCGGTGCGCACCGGCTGGGCAGACGTGCTGCTGAACTGCTTTTCGCCCTTTGCGCAGGAGGAGTTCAGCCGGGTGCTGCGCCCGGGCGGGCGCATGATCTATGTTGTGCCGGGGGCAGAGCACCTGTACCAGATGAAGGCCGTGCTCTACGAAAAGCCCTACAAAAACCCGGTGCAGCAGGTGGAGTACCCGGGCTTCCGCGCCATCGACGAGCGTGAGATGCAGGGCACCATCACCGTGCCCGCCGCCCAGCTGGAAGCCCTGTTTGCCATGACCCCCTACTACTGGAAAACGCCCCGCGACGGTGCCGCCCGCCTTGCGGCTCTGCCGCAGCTGACCACTACCATCGCCTTCCGCTTTCTGGTGTTTGAAAAGCTGTAATAAGATAAAAAAGGACTGCCGTGCACCAGCACGGCAGTCCTTTTTTGTACCCATTCTCATGCTTGTTGATTTTCACAAGAACTGACATACTAATATATCAATTTAGCACAAAAACAATAAAATCTATTTACAAGTGCATTGTATTGTGGTACGATTTGTGCAGATTTCGATGGCGTGATACAACTGGAATGTCTATCGGGCCCGGCAGCAGGGCGTTTGCTGCACAGCTTTGGGCGGCTTTGCTCTGCACAAATGAGCCGTCTGCATTTAAAAGGAGAAATGATGATGAACAGAAGAGACTTTATGAAGCTTTCCGCCGCTTCTGCCGTGACTGTGGGCGCAGTGGCTGGCATGGCGCCCGCATCCTTTGCTGAAAACGCTGGCGTGCACACCGATGCTGAGGTGCAGGCCATGGTGGCAGAGGAACTCCGCCTCTCCCGCGAGGTAGCCTTTTATCCGGCTGCTTTCCGGGGTGATTTTGACAAGTTCTATGTGCTGTTCCACAAGCTGTCCCGCGCTCAGTACGAGAAGGTGGATGGTGCAGCTGTGCCCGGCATCAATGCTTCTCACTACGATATGTGTGTTGCTCTGACCAATGCCCGCAAGGCGCTGCGCCAGATCAAGGACCCCAAGAGCACCGTTTGGGAAATTTGGGGAGATCAGATGGCCGTGGAATCTCCGCTGCCCACCAACTGGGAAAATTGCTACGATAACGAGGGCTTCCGCCCCTTCCTGAACCCGTACCTGCTGCGGGATCAGGGCAAGGTGAAGGGCAACGTGATCATTATTGCAGGCGGCGGCAGCACCCACCGCAACAACGTGGTGGAAGGCTACCCTGTGGCCGAGTTCTTCAACAAGAACGGCTACAACGCCTTTGTGCTGCAGCGCCGCGTCAACCCTTATGCCGCTGTGGATCAGCAGCTGGATCTGGCCCGTGCTATCCGCTACATCCGCCACAACGCCTCTGAAAAACACATCGGCAAGACCGATATCATGATCGCGGTGGGCTTCTCTGCCGGCGGCATGAATGTGATGCAGGTGGTGGCCGACCAGTTCGGCACTACGAATACCCCGGATAAGGTCTATCCCAGCTACGTCTGCGATGCTGTGGACCATGAGAGCGCTGACCTGAATGTGGCGATCCCCATCTACGGCCTGTTCGTCACCGGTCTGGACTTCACGAAGAACCCCAACCTGCCCCCGGTCTTTGGTGTTGTGGGTCAGAAAGATGGCCTGAGTGCGATGATGCTGCCCGCTCTGCCGGAGTGCGCTATGATCTTCACGGACTTCAGCTTCTATCTGGCACCTGATGCGCCCCACGGTGTGGGTCTGGGCACTGGCACCAAGGGCTATGTGGACTACTACACCCAGATCGCCCAGTGGCCGGATATGGCTGTCAACTTTATCGAGAGCCGTCTGGGGCTGATGGAAAAGAAGATCGACATGGACTCCGTGGGCTTTGCATGGTAAGTGGCCCCGACAGGAGTACCTGAAAAACAACGACCCGCCGCATCTCTTTCAGTGCGGCGGGTCGTTGTTTGTAAAAATGTTATGTATGATACTCCATCCACTTGCCCTTCCACGCATACAGGATCATGAGCAATGCGCCCAGACCCCAGCTGACGGGGTAGAGGATGAACACGCCCTCGATGCCGGAGAAGAAGGGCAGCAGAAACTGAATCCATACCACACGGAACAGGCACAGCGAGACCAGCAGCACCACCATGGGCGGGATGCTGGCACCCGTGCCGCGCACGGCACCGGCAAGGCCGTGCAGGATGCTGAGCAGGAAGTAGAACGGACAGAACCACCGCATAGCCAGCTTGCCGTAGGTGACCACGGCCTCGTCGGCGGTGAACAGGTGCAGAATGGCGTCCTGTCCGGCCAATAGCGCCGCGCCGGTGCAAAGGGTGTAGATGACCCCGATGGCAAGGGTGACCCACACCGAGCGCTTTACCCGGTCCAGACGCCCCGCACCGTAGTTCTGCCCCACAAAGGTGGTGGCAGCCATGCTGATGCTGCTGACGGGCAGAATGTTGAAGCCGTCGATCTTCATGTAGGCCGCAAAGCCCGCCATGGCGGCGGCGCCGTAGCTGTTCACGCTGGCCTGCACCAGCACGTTGGAAAAGGAGATGACCATGTTCTGGATGCCGGTGGGCAGACCCACCCGGATGATGCGGCCTGCCATTTTGCGGTGCAGCCGGATGGCGGAAAGCTCCACCCGGCAGGCGTCCTCGCTTTTCATCAGAAAGCGCAGGCTCAGCACGCAGGACACCAGCTGGCTCAGGTCTGTGGCGATGGCAGCGCCCGCCACCCCCATCCGCAGCCCTACGATGAACACAAAGTCCAGCACGATGTTGGTCACCGATGCCCATGCCAGATACACCAGCGAGCGGCGGGAGTTGCCGGCGGCGTTCAGGATGCCGGCGGTCATGTTATACACCACGCTGAACAGCACCCCGCCAAAGTAGATGCGGATATAGGTCACGGCATCGGCCAGCACCTCGGCGGGGGTGTTCATGGCCACCAGCAAAGCGCGCCCGCAGGCAACGCCGCCCACCGTCAGCAAAAGCCCCATGACCACCGCAATGGCAAGGGAGGTGTGCACCGCCTCGCGGGTCTCCTTGTGGTCGCCCGCGCCCAGATACTGCGACACCACCACGCCCGCGCCCACGGCAAGCCCTTGACTGAAGCCGATGAGCAGGTAGATGGGCGACCCGCTGGAGCCCACGGCGGCAAGGGCATTGCTGCCCACAAAATTGCCCACGATGATGCTGTCGGCGGTGTTGTACATCTGCTGCAGCAGGTTGCCGAAGATCAGCGGCAGGGCAAACAGCAGCAGGCTTTTTACAATGCTGCCCTCGGTCATAAGGGTAGCAGTATTCCGTGTTTTTACGGCGGCCATGGGGTTCCTCCTCTCAGCGCAAAAAATCGCTTGTACCCCTTAGCATAGCACAAACTCCGCCCCGGGACAAGGGGACGGCTGACGATTTTAAATCGTCTCACCCGCCGACAACAGCGGCGGCGCGGCGCTGCCGTGCAGCTTGCGGGCAAGGTAGTTTTGGGTGATTTTCACCACCGTGCCGGACAGCGCCACCACGCCGATGAGGTTCGGCAGCATCATCAGGCCGTTGAAGGTGTCGGAAAGCGTCCATGCAAGGTCCAGCCGCATCACCGCGCCCACCGGCATCAGCGCTACGAACAGCACCCGGTAGCCTGCACCCGCCCCCGCGCCGAAAAGATACTCCACGGCTTTGCAGCCGTAGCAGCTCCAGCCCAGCGCGGTGGAATAGGCGAACAGCAGGATGCACACCGCAATGAGCTTGGACCCCAGTGCACCGAACACGGCGTCAAAGGCCTGCCCCACCAGCGCACTGCCCGCCGCCCCGGCGGCGATGCGCCCGGTGTCCAGATTCACAAAGCCGGAGGTCAGCACCACCAGCGCCGTCAGGGTGCACACCACCATGGTGTCCGCAAACACCTCAAAAATGCCCCACATCCCTTGCTGCACTGGCTCTTTTACGTTGGAAGCCGCGTGCACCATCACCGAGGAGCCAAGCCCGGCTTCGTTGGAAAAAGCACCCCGCTTGAAGCCCCAAGTGACCGCCCGGGACAGCCCGTAGCCCACCATGCCCCCACCGGCGGCGCGCAGCCCGAATGCGCCCTTTACGATGGCGGCAAGCGCCGCCGGGACGGCAGTGATGTGCACCCCCACCACGGTGAGCGCACCCACGATGTACAGCAGCGCCATGGCGGGGACAAGCCGTTCTGCCACAGCAGCCACACGTTTCAGCCCGCCCAGCAAAATCACCGCCGACACTGCCGCCAGCACTGCGCCGGTAACGGCCTCCGGCACGCCAAAAGCTGCCTGCAGATTGCCCGCGATGGAATTGAGCTGGCTCAGGTTGCCGATGCCAAAGCTTGCCAGCGCGCAGAACGCAGCAAACAGCACCGCCAGCACCCGCCCGCCCCGGGCAAGGCGCTCCGCCCGGGCAAAGGCCGCCCGGAGCAGCGGTTCTGCAGCATCGGGCTGATGCAGCACCGGCGGCGTGAGGAACTGCCCGCCCTCCACACCG
>OHUH01000164.1_pt1 | contig 15279 bp, 10 predicted proteins | sample 1579171 | NCBI WGS metagenome assembly OHUH01 (sample SAMEA3882541, study PRJEB24775) | human gut metagenome | biome: human-associated habitat; feature: intestine environment; material: feces | place: Netherlands | collected 2009/2010 | reverse complement strand
TCATACATGTTTTTCGCTGATACAATAAATTTATCTACATTCAATTTACTATATACAGCTTCTCCATCTTTTTCTATAATGCAAAACAAAACACAATGATAATCCATCCATTCATCACATTCCGATATATCTGATGCGGCTATATTTTTCTGAGACACATACTGTTGAAATTCCTGAACATATGGAGATTCATGGTCATAAATATATCTTGAATTATTAAAAAAAAGAGTAAGACCATTTATCCCTATGCCATATATCCCCCCAAATATACAGCACGATAATATTATTGCACCAAATATAATTTGAACTGCCTTTACTGCTTTAAAATCACTTTTCAAATTTGTATCCCTTTCCCCATATAGTTTCTATGACAGCCCGGTTGCATATTTCATAGAATTTATTCCTTATATTTTTTATGTGTACCATAACTGTATTTCCCGAATTATATGTATACAGCTCTTCCCAAATATTTGAATAAATCACCTCAAGTGTATATATTCTATCAGGATGTTTTGCAAGCAATTTGATTATTTCATACTCTTTTCGTGTAAATTTAACACCTATGCCATTCACTTCTACTCTATTCTTATTTTCGTATATCCTTATATCTTTTCTGTCTATATATTCATTTCCTGCATTGTCATCAATTATTTCTCTATCATATACATTTCTACGCCTTAATAATGCCTTGACACGCGATATAAGCTCCATATTGGAAAACGGCTTCACAAGATAATCATCACCGCCCACTTCAAAGCCTTGCATTATATCTATTTCTGATGATTTTGCAGTAAGAAATAAAATTGGGACACTTGATTCTTCCCTCAATTTTTTGCAGGCATCAATACCTGATAACAACGGCATTATTATATCCATAATAACCAGGCTATATGTTTCATCGAATTTATTTAAACCGTCCACACCATTTACAGCAATATCGACATAATATCCCTGTAATTCTAATAATGTCTTTATTCCATTACGAATTGTTTCATCATCCTCGACTATTAATATCTTGTACATCTTATATCCTCAACTTTGATTAAATTCAGTAAAAAATCCATATATACTTAAAAAGCAGTTATCCCTCTATCATTTAAATATTCATATATCTGATCATATGTCACCAGCGATACATTTCCCATTTTTCCGGCTTCCTCAATACACCCTTGGGTAAATCCTTTTTTTGCGAATAAAAATAAATGGACATTCTCATATCTAAACAATCTGCTTCTCTTTTTCAGCTTTTCGAGCACTTTTACATCCACATTTTCATTTATCCACTTACATTCTCCAAACAATGCAGTGCTTTTATCCTGATCACCCATTATATCAATTTCTGTCTGTATTCTCTCTTGTGGATCTGTTCCCCACCATCGTCCAAGATTGCTAAATTCCACAGGTGATTCCCCATCAAGCAGCAATTTCCACATATACTGCATACATATTTCTTCAAATATCCTGCCCATATAATCTGACAGATTTGGAGCAATTCTTTTATACGCAAGTTCTGTTGCACCTCTGCTAATGATAGAATTATTATCAGGTATAAACCGATACCAGAATCTAAACATATTATCAGCTATTGCATATATTGATTTTCTGGACTCCTTTTCGCCATATGGAGTTTCTTTCCGTATTAAGCCAAGATTAATCAGATTTTTCATATACTGTGAGCATACACTTGTCGTTTCGCCTATCTTGGTTGCGATTTCCGACATACGGGAGCTGCCTGTTGCTACTGCTGTTATTATTGCATTATATACAGCAGGTTCACGGACTTCCTGCTTTAACAGATTTTCAGGTTCCTCGAAGATTGCCGATGCGGGGTTGAGGAACACATTTTTTATATTGTCCTCTACACTTATGCTGTCATTCATCTGTAAAAGATATTGCGGAGTACCACCAACAATACCATATATCAGAGCCATATCCTCTGCTGAAAATCCGTTGAAATATTTGCAGCTATCCTCAAAATCAAACGGAAGTATTTTCATCTGGGCAGTTCTTCTGCCATACAAAGGTGCCTTATACGCCAGCACATTATCTTCCATGTAAGACATAGATGAGCCACATAATATAAGCATCATTTTACAATTATCTTTATTTTTATCAATAAGCATCTGCAAGGTTGAAGCCATGCTTTTCGAAGCTTTTGCCACATATGGATACTCGTCTATGACAAGCACCAGTCTTTCATTTTCACATAATTTAAATACATATTCTATTGCAGCCTGAAATGACACAAATGAAGTCCCCGGCATTATTCCTGAAGCATATTCCATGATTGCCTGACTAAAGTTCTCCAGATTCTGCTTTTCGTTGCTCTCTACTCCCATAAAATATATTGCTTTTTTATCCTGTATAAAATGGCTTATGAGAGCTGTCTTCCCCACTCTTCGTCTGCCGTAGATTACTGCGAATTCAAATTTATCCGAATTATATAATCCGTTTAAAGTTGCAAGCTCTTTTTCTCTTCCTATAAACATAGCTCTTCTCCCTCCATTTCTATACACAATATTTTATTACTTATATATGGTTTAGTCAATCGTAATTTAGTTAATCATAAATAACTAAATCGTAAATAACTAAATATTTATCTTTCATTTCGTATACACAAAAAAGACGGCCGTCCCGGTCCCCACCGGTTCAGCCGTCTTTATAATAAATTTCAATGTTATACTTTTATATTTTACTCTTATTTATACTTTTTTACTAACTTTTATACTTGTTTGGATTTAGCATCTACTGCTGCGCAAGCACTGCCTGTACCTCTGCCTCTGTAGCGCATGCCATTACCTTGTCTGCCAATGCCTTGCATTCTGCCATGCTGCTGTCTGCGATGGTCTTTCTGGTCTTGAGCACACTTGTGGCACTCACTGAGAACTCATCAAGTCCGAATGCGAGTAACAGCGGAATGAGCTTTGAATCAGCTGCTACCTCTCCACACATGCCTACCATGATTCCCTCTTTCTTACCGCACTCGATGATACGCTTGATTGCGCGAAGCACTGCCGGATTGAAGGCTGAATAAAGGTATGCTACCTTTGAGTTTCCACGGTCTACTGCCATTGTGTAGCCTGTCAGGTCGTTTGTTCCGATACTGAAGAAGGCTGCCTCTTTTGCAAGCACATCCGCCATCATGCAGGCTGCCGGTGTCTCCATCATGATACCGATTTCGAGGTTCTTGTTGTATGCAATGCCCTCTGCATCAAGCTCTTTCATGATGTCAGCTACCATTGCCTTTACACTGCGAAGCTCATCTACGCATGTCACAAGCGGAACCATTATCTTTATCCTGCCGAATGCACTGGCTCTAACAAGTGCACGAAGCTGTGTATTGTAGATGTCTGTTCTCTGGAGACAGAATCTGATAGCTCTGTAGCCTAGGAATGGGTTGTCCTCTTTCTCAAGACCCAGATATGGGATTTCCTTGTCACCTCCGATATCGAGTGTACGGATAATGACAGGCTTGCCCTTCATTGTCTCTGCTACTGATTTGTATGCCTCAAACTGCTCTTCCTCTGTAGGAATTGTGTCTCTGTCCATGAAAAGGAACTCTGTACGGAAAAGTCCTATTCCCTCTCCGTCACACTCTACAGCTTTCTTTGCGTCCTCAGGCTTTCCGATATTGCATACAAGCTCTACCTTTGTGCCGTCTGCTGATACTGTCGGCACACCCGCAAATTTCTTTAAGAGCTCTTTCTCTTTTTTGTATTCCTCAAGCAGCCCAGCGAATTTCTGCTCTGTCTCAGCGTCAGGGTTTACGATTGCCTCTCCGCTTGTTCCGTTGAGTACCACTCTGTCACCATTTTTGACAGCTGTGCAGATTCCATCAATACTGAGAACTGCCGGGATTTCCATTGCTCTTGCAAGTATTGCTGAGTGGGAGGTTCTGCCGCCCACCTCTGTGAGTATTCCTGCGATATTCTCTGCCACGATACCTGCTGTCATGGATGGTGTCAGGTCATGTGCCACGAGCACTGTGCCTGCCGGAGCTGCTGAGATATCATAGTCCTCGATTCCAAGCAGAATCTTAAGGATTCTGGCTTTGATATCCCTGAAATCTGTTGCTCTCTGCTGCAAAAGCTCATCAGGTATCTGTGCAAATATCTCTGCTGTCTGCTCAAGCACCTGGTCGAGCGCCTTCTCTGCCGTGATTTTCTCACTTACTATGAGCGCTGTAATCTGCTCCTCTATGGTCGGATCCTGAAGCATCTGGATATGTCCGCGAAGGATATCCGCATCCTTTGCTCCGACTGTCTTTTCCATTCTGTCTGCCATGGCGTTTGTATCATTTACAAATTTCTCAATGGCTCCCTGGAGACGTGCGATTTCAGCGTCTGTATCTGTAATTTTCTTATTCTCAATCACTATCTCATGCTCTTCGATAATGACCACATTTCCGATTCCGATTCCTTCTGAGCCGGCGATTCCTTTGTACATATCACACCTCCGATTGACTTTGCTGGTTGATTAATCTCCGAAGTTGTCTGCCTCGAGCTCTTCCATCTTTGCAAGTGCTGCTTCCTCGTCAGCTCCCTCACACTCGAATGTAATCTCTGCATCCTTCTTGATGCATGCTGCGATGATGTTTACAAGGCTCTTTGCGTTGATTCTCTTGTCGCCGAATACGATTGTTACATCTGAATCAAACTTGCCTGCCTCTCTTGCGATAACTCCTGCAGGTCTCATGTGAAGTCCCTCTGCTGCTTTTACTACCATTGTCTTGCTTACCATAGTTTTGTCCTCCTGAATTTAAAATTATTGGTTTGTTTATTTCGCTCACACATATGATTAACTGTATCGCTCTCTGCTATTCATCAGCCTGTCATATGTCCGTTGCTTTCTATGGTTTTATTGTACTGTGCGGTATGAGTTTTTTCAATATTCCCCAAAATGCAAAATTGCACCATCTCTGGTGCAATTTTGCATTAATGTGATATTCAGTTCCACCCCAGCTCTTTCCGGATAGTTGCACAAAGCTCATGAGGTGAAGCAGCCTCCCTGAGCCTGTCCGTCGCTCCATTTTCATTCAGAAGCTTTGTGAAGTCATGGAAAAATGCCTTTGTCGTGTTGACACTGTCAAAGTTTATCGCGAGCAGAAATATCATGTCTGCCATTCTCTCGCCCCACTCTATCGGCTTGTCGAGGCGTATCACAAGTATCTGGCAGCGGTTTACATGCTCAGGCTTTCCGTGCGGTATGGCTATATTGCAGCCCACAGCGGTTGCCTCCACCTTCTCACGCTCCAGTACATCCCTCGCAAACTCGCTCTGCACTATTCCTTTGTTTATGAGAAGCTGGCACGCGCGCTTTAATACATCCTTGCGGTTTTTCGCCTTTTTCTCAAATATGATAAATTCCTCCGACAGCATCTGTGAAAACTCGCTGACCTCCGCGCTCTGTCCGGTCATGAGCTCAAAGCACTTGTTTCTGATATTTTTCTCATCCTGCGCACTGATTAGTGGAGAAACATACAGAAATCTCATATCCTTGTGGATATCTGCCTGTGTGTCTATGGTCGAGAGTATGAGGTCGCAGTCATACTCGTCAATATGCTCTATGCGGTCTGACGACAAAATGCTTACTATCCTTACATCCGGCACCCTGTTTTCTATTTTACCCGCTATTATACTGCCGGTCGCATAGCCTGCTGCACCGATTAACACTGCGCGCACTGTCATAGGATTTCTGTGCAGGGCTCCGCCCACCTGCAAGGCAATAAAAGCTATCTCATCCTCGCTCGGCATGGCGCCTGTGTACTTTTCGTAGTATCTCGATACTGTAAAGCATACCGTAAAGAGACTGGCATACGATTGTGTGATATCCGAAAGAAACGGATTGTCTATCTCTATGCCGAAATGAGTCCTCGCAATGGAGCCCGGTAAAAAGCTACGCATGCTCTCACGTAGAAGCTCATTTTCAATCAGATTGGCTGCGAGAAGATTTGACAGATACACTATCATCTCATCCTCTATGCTAAGTGCCTCCTCACAGGACATGACAACACGGTTTTGTCCCTCGGCACAGGAAAAAAGCATTGCCAGATACATGATTTCAGGCTGTGAGAGGCTGATGCCGTGATGTCTGTCCAGAAAGCCTGCTGCCTCCTTTGCCATGTTCTCATGCTCTGTCATTACGAATCCATTTTTCTGTACCTGCTGCTCTGTTTCGGTGCCCGCATCCCCATCATTTGCATCATCACGCATTCGGTTTGACAAATCTAACTCATCCGGCTTCAGCTCTTTCTCCACATCCACCCTGAAAAGTGCAATGGCTATATACTCTGCCAGCATCTGAAATGTGTAATCCGTAAAGATGATATCAAAGCGTCTCTCCACATGATGTATCATGTCAACTGCCATCGACAGATTTACGCTTCTGAAATTATTGGCTATCACCTCGGCCGCGCGTCTTGAAAGCCTGTGGTCATCGGTCTTGATAACCTGCTTATCACTGATTGGATACCTGCAGAAATGCCTCATGGCTTTTCTGATATCAAGCTCACTGCCTGTCGCATATATTCCGTAACCCGCCGTTCTGTGCACCTTAATGCCAAAGAGCAGAAGCTCTGCGTCAAGCTCATTTATATCATCCATGATGACATTTTTGCTGACGTTTAACTCCTCCGAAAAAAGCGCATACGTGTATGTATCCCAGCCACTTAACAGAATATACGATATGTAGTTCTGTCTCTTCTTCTGCGATACTGCTGCCGATTTCCGCCCTGCCACATCCAGAATCTTTCCTATCTGTGCATCACTAAAGCACGGCTTCATGCCCTTGCCCGGCTTTCTGTCGAGCACCATGGAATTTTGCTCACAAAAATCAGCCACCTCCTTCAGATATGTCTTCACACTTCGCTCTGACATACCTGTGGACGCAGCAAGAGCCTTTGATGTGACAAGCTCATTGTTGTGCTCTGCCAGCTTTTCAATTATCAATAATCCCTTTTCTGAAAGCATAAATCAAAGTTCTCCTGATTATACGTAATTTAACAATTCGACCGGTTCATCTATCAGATTTGTTGCACCATGCTCCTTCAAAAACTCTACATCCCTGAAGCCCCATGTGACAGATACGCACTCCAGACCTGAGTTTTTCGCTGTGGCGATATCCACATCAGAATCCCCCACATAGATTGCTTCATCTGCACTCACCTGAAGCTCTTTAAGTGCCTTCTGCACCATATCCGGTGCCGGCTTTTTGCGTATACCCTCTTCCTCCATCTCGCCGACTGCCGATGTCATATACTCCTTGAAATAGAGCTGATTGAGCTCCTTTACCGCCGGGTCAAGCTTGTTTGAAACAATAGCAAGCTTTATACCGTTTAATTTAAGCTCCTTTAAAAGCTCCATGATTCCATCATAAGGTGCTGTATTGTCATTGCAATGAGCCTCATAATATTCCTTGAAATCCGAAAATGTCTTTTCAAACTTTGGATTGTCTGCTCCGTCCGGCACTGCGCGCTCCATCAGAAGCTTTACACCGTTTCCCACAAATCTGCGCACCTCGTCGAGTGTACGCTCCGGCATGCCATTTTGTTTCAATGCATAGTTTGTTGCATTTTTTAAATCCTCAAGTGTATAGAGAAGTGTTCCATCAAGGTCGAAAACGACCGCTTTTTTACGTTTTTCCTCCTCACCCTTTGCTATATGTGTCTTTTCAAATTCTGTCTTGCTTATCATATATGCCTCATTCCTGTCATCATTTGGCAGAACCATAATATCTCCAGGTCTGCCTGATATATAACTGCTGTCATCCTTATTCTTAAATAGCTTTACCTTGTGCTTTAGCACAAATGCTCTTGAAAAATCCTCCTCAACAGGTATGCACACTCTGGCATGTGCCATTCCATCCACTATAGTCTCCGTATCCTTATTCTTGAACTTCGGGACATAATCTGTCTGTTTCACAGTAAACCGCCAGTCCTTGTATATCCTGAAGCTTTTGTTCAGCCTGTCCAGATTTAAAATCCGTACACTGCCGTCTTCTCCTATTATGACTACCGTATCTTCACTAACCGGTGTGGAGATATCCCCCTTAGCTGTCCGCACTCCCATGCAGCAGCCCACAGGCAGTATATCCTTTGCAATGATACATCCCATCGGTATCGGGCGTTTTTTATAATCCACTTTTTTGAAGCCACTCGTATCAAAATCTTCTCCGTAAATTATCTTTGTATCGTTTAAATAATCAAAAATCCTCTCTTCCAATAATGATTTGATTGCAGAATCCGAAGGACGTTTGTGTGTACCATCGCTGCTGTACTGAAATCTTGGTGTCACGTCTTTTTCTTTGCAGTAGACATTATAGCTGTCTATCAGCAGATCCATCGGAATAAATCCACCGGCCTTGTAATAATGCCCTCCGCCTGAGCCTATGTCCCTGCACACTTCCTGCGCCATTTCGCTTGCGCTCACCTCTTTTATACAGCTTCTAAACGAAAGCTTCACTCCATTCTTAATCACTGAAAATACCATACATATGTCAATAGCATCCACCTCCAGCACAAAATCGCTTATGATGCCGAGTACATTCGGGTCACATGCCCCTGCCTTTACGATCGCCAGACGATATTCCTCTATATAATCGCGCCCCAGCAATGCTGTTGCGGCTATGTCCAGCTCCTCAAGTGACATGTTGGCATTTCGGAATTTGGCCACTATAGTGTTGTCAAAATCCGCCTCATCGCGCAGGTCCCTATCAAGCGAATGTGTTATCTCGGTAAATTCTCCGGTGTCGGTGTAAAGTCCATAATACAGTGCTGTTGCCAGGTTTCGATTTATCTCTACGCCCTCCTCACGAAGCATATCCCACACAATTGTCGCACATGAGCCCATATAGCTCATGACACGGTTCATAGCAGGAAGCTCTCCCGATACTCTGTGGTGATCTATGACAGCTACATTTTCTGCCTTGAAAAATGTGACATTCCCACCACCGTACTGACAATCGACAGTCACAAGCAGCTGCGGATTGTCTAAAAAATCCACATGCTCTATCGGTATGCCAAGACTGTCTACCATAAGCACCAGATTGCTCTTGTGTATGATATTCCTGCCTCCGTATACAAGTCTGGGACTTTTTCCATTCATCCTCAGGTATTCATAGACTCCAAAGCCGCTTGCCAGTGCATCTGCGTCCGGATTATCATGACATTGCACAATTATGTTATCAAATTGTAATAAATCACTTAGCTTCATTATTAGCTCCCTGAATAGTTATATTAATTCATTTTCTCATATGTGTATTTATGGTTGCTTCAAATCATCACATTATTTCAGGTACGGAAACAGCAGCGAGCTTCTGTCCTTCTCGTCAAACATCGAATTGTACTGCAGGATATTGTATGCCTTTATCCATTTTGCCTCGTCTCCTGTTGCCTCATCCACATGCATAAAGCACTCATTCTTTTTCGAATAATAGCCCCTTGAATTTATCGCCGGAATCTTCTCCATCAGCTCTGCGAGGAACCGGTTGTATGCCGGCAGATCTATGTTGGCTCTCTCAAGCGTCAGTGTGGACAGGTAGTTGAGGCTCGTCACATCAACTTTCTGTGCATCCGTCTCGTAATTTGTCCATATGAAAAACGGCACCTTGTACAGATTCTCAAGTTCCTGCTCTGTAAGTCCGGAATTGCCCTTGCCATTTAAGAGCTTGATAAAATCATTGCATAATCCCGGCTGGTGGTCTCCAAAAAACACAATCTCTACCGGATCATCCACACCCTTAAAGTATGTGATGAGATTTTCGAGTGCCTTGTCACTTTCATTCAAAAGTGACAGATACTGGTTCGCATCGGTGTATGACGCTCCAACCTTGTAAACCTCCTGATTGAAGTTGTCATATCTCTCACCGTAGCCACCGTGGTTTTGCATCGTGACACCCATGATGTAAAGCTTCTCGTCATCGCTCTTTTTCTCGTAGCGGTCAATAATCTTATCATAGAGCTCCTGGTCAGTGATATATTCCCTGAGTATCTTTGTCTGGTCAAAATCATCTATAAAGTATGTCTCATCATAGCCCAGATGCGGATAAACCTTGTTTCTGCTCCAGCCTGTCGCATAGTACGGATGCATCGCAACCGTCGTATAGCCGATATTCTTCAGGTTTGAGACTATGGAGGTCGGGTCATCATTTATATACTGCTGATAAACCACCGAGCCGTCCGGCAGAAATGCCATCGAGTTTCCTGTCTCAAATTCCCACTCAGAGTTTGGCGTCTTCGCACCGTACACGGACGAAAGAGCATAGCCTTTAAGCGTATTTTCACTCAGAGAATCCATAAACGGCGTGACCTGCGTGTTGGTCTCAAAATCTCCCACCACCGACAAATCCGCAAACGACTCATTCATGATAACAATGATTGTCGGATTTTTCGCATCAGACTGCGAATATGAGCTGTCCGTTTCCTTGAAATTGCCCGCTATCTTGTCAACTGCTGCCTTGCTGTAGCCATCAGGTGCCTTCACAAAGCTGTCCCTTATGCCGAGCACAAAGTTCAGCAGATAGCCGTTTCTGTACGTGCCCTTTTTCTCCCAGGTCTCGGTGTTCAGTGACATGGAATTCATGATGACATACAGCACGCATATTATTGTGAGAAGAATCGAAATAATCCTCATATGGATAGCCGACTCGAACTGCACTTCTATGCGCCTTACCAGCATGATATACAAAACAGCCGCCAGAATCACATACAAAAACTTGTAGTCTATGACGAATTTGTATTTTGTCACGACGGAAAGTCCTGTTCCCGCTGACTTCAAATCCGCATACGTAAACTCATTGCCACGGAATTCATAGACAAAGTAATCTATAAATCCAAACGCGAGTATGGCAATTGATGCTATGGTACATGTCAGCCTCGTGTTGTTTGTGATAAAAAGTATCACCAGATATATGGCGAGCGCCAGAACCACATTCACCACGCATACCATATCAGTGGTTTTCACAAAGTCCTCATCTGTCAGCAGCACATACTGCACCGAAAAAACAGATAGTATCGCTCCGATGGCAAGCAGTATCGCAGCCCAAAGCCACGAAAGCTTCACCGGAAGCTCAAGCTTCACATTTACAAGTCCAAAATATACTGCCGCAAACAAAAGAATCACCCACCAGCTCGCCGATGTAAAGTAACCTACAAGCGCGGCCGCTGCTGCTGCAATTCCAAAATGTATGTTGTTTTGTTTTGTTATCTCAAATTTGATGCTCATTTCTGCCTCTTAATAATGCTTCTTAATGTTGCCTCTTAATGCTTCCTCTTAAGACTTTCTCTTAATGCTTTCTCTTAATGCTGCCTCTTAATGTTGCGATTTGATTTTAAATTATATTTCCTAATTAGTAAAGAAGTCCTCAATTTGACTGTATATAATGTGCATCAGATTTGTTCTTGCCTCAACGCTTGCCCACGCAATATGTGGTGTGATAATCAGCTTGTTTGAATCCTTTATCGCACGGAGCGGATTGTCCTCACTCATAGGCTCCTGCGCCAGCACATCAAGACCTGCCGCCGCCAGCTCTCCATCCATAAGCGCCTGTGCCAGATCCGATTCATTCACTATAGGACCCCTGCCAAGATTTAAAAATATAGCAGATTTTTTCATCTTTTCAAACGCAGCCTTGTCCATCAGACCAAGTGTATCATCCGTAAGCGGTGCATGCACCGACACGATATCAGACGTGGCAAGCAGAGTATCAAAATCCACCCTCTCATAGCCCGGCTGCGAATTTCTTCCTGATGTAGAATAATAAACCACATGGCAGCCAAAAGCCTTTGCGATATCAGCCACGCGTCTTCCGATATTTCCAAGTCCCACGATGCCCCAGGTCATACCGCTAATCTGGTGAAACACATTAGAAAAATGCGTAAACGACGTATCACCAACATATTTCTCGCTCTTCACATAATCATCATAATATCTCAGCTTCTCAAGCAGGTAAAATAGCAGTGCAAACGTATGCTGCGCCACGGTCTCTGTAGAATACCCTGCGACATTTCTCCATTCAATGCCTCTTTTTGCCAGATATTCTTTATCCAGATTGTTTGTGCCTGTTGCAGTCACACATACGAGCTTTAAATTTTTTGCCTGTCCTATAGATTTTTCATTTACCTCGACCTTATTTAAAACAATCACATCAGCATCCCTTGTGCGCTCCGCTGCTTCCTCTGTTGTTGAAAAATCATATTTGACAACCTCTCCGAGCTTGTCATATTCGGAAAGGTCGATGTCGTCACCAATTGTTTTGGAATCTAAAAATACTATTTTCATGGTTTGTTTCCTCTGTGCTATATATTTATTTGTTTTAATTTCTATTTTTAGGGGACTTCGCACTTGCAGGCTGTGATGGTGCGCCAGCATATGGTATATTCCTCAGAAATATATGAAGTCAGCCACAAAAAATGCATCCGGATAGTCTGTTTTATCAGTCTGCTTTTTATCGTCACCGAAGGTTAATGGAACTTTGTGGCAGTTCATATATTTCTTCGGAACACACCATATGCCAGCGGTAATGCAGGTTTGCGTGTGCGAAGTCATCTCAATAATTATCTATATTTATCAATGTATTTCATACATATAAATATACATATAAATGTACACATAAATATACACATAAATATACACATAAATATAAATATAAATATATTTATACCACATTTCCGGAAATAAAACCACTGTATCAGTATTTGATTAAACAAAGCTTAAGAAAGCCCGCCATATTAATGATAAATTTCATCAATATGGTGGGCTTTAACTATTCTGTATCTCTCTTATGTTAGCATTTTATCTCACAGAGAATTTGTAATCTGTCTCTGTGTGGTATGTATCACCTGCCTTTGTAACAGGTGTACTGAAGTTTGTCTCATTTATTGAGTTTGGATAAAACTGTGTCTCGAGGCAGAATGCATCGCGGTTATTGTATTTGACTCCGCCCTTGCCTTCCTGTCCCACGATAAAGTTGGCAGTATAAAGCTGGATTCCGACACAGTCGGTGTATACCTCCATCTGTATGCCACTCTCAGGAGAGTATGCTGTTGCGACCTTTTCTACTCCCGGAGCGGTCTTGTCTATTGCAAAATTGTGATCATATCCGCTTCCATAGTGAAGCTGTGTATCATTTGCCTCGATATCTCTTCCGATTGGCTTAGCCTCTGTAAAATCAAATGGTGTACCCTCAACCGGTGCAATCTCACCCGTAGGAATAGCCTTGGAATCCTTTACAGGTGTATAATGCTCAGCATTTATCTGCAATGTGTGAGTGTATACGCTTCCTGATGCATGACCGTTCAGATTGAAATAGCTGTGGTTTGTCATATTGAATGTAGTTGTCTTATCTGCCTTTGCATTGTATATAATAGCAAGTGCATTTTCTTCTGTTACCTTAAATGTCACATCAACGACTGCATTTCCCGGGAAGCCCTGCTCCAAATCTGCATCCTCTATCTCAAAGGTAATCTCATCTGCCTTCTGCTCCTTAACAGTCCAGAAGCGCTTAGAAAAACCATTTGAGCCACTGTGAAGACTGTTCTCATTGTCATTAGCCTCAAGCTTATATTCCACTCCATCAATATTAACCTTTGCATCAGAAATCCTGTTTGCATATCTACCGACAGTAGCACCAAAATAGCAGTACTCCTTCTCATATGACTTTACATTGTCATATCCTAAAATGACATCTCTCTCATCGCCATCCCTGTCCTTTACAAAAATAGATACAACTGCAGCGCCATAGTCTGTCAAAAGTACTCTCAATCCACCGCCATTGCTGATTTCGTAAAGCGATGCCTCCACTCCTTTTGATGTTGTACCGAAAGCTTTTTTACTCATGCCCCATATCCTCCTTTGGTTACATTATGTTTGTTGCATTTTTTGTAACTTTATGTTTGTTACATTTTGTTTTAGTACATTATGCTTTTTACATTATGTTCTGTTATTCTTTGCTTGGTAGCATTTCGATTGCATAATCGCATTTTTCTTATTCTACGCATTCCTTTGTATTTTACTTCTTTTGATCGCATAAGTAAACTTTTTCGTGCAAATATCCGATAAAATATTTATAACAAATATTTAAGTGCAATTATACGTTCAAAATAAAACCTAAAATCGTAGTTATAACGCAATTATTTTAAACTTTAAAATTTAAAAACATAAAGAGGATTAACATGAGTACACGAGTAAGTTCAGCAACAAATCTTTCAGCAACATATTTTATGAGAAATTTTTATTCAAACAACCGCGATGCCATGAAATCATCCAAACGCAAAGAATATAGTATTACAGAGCTCGCTTACGATGATTCAACCGCCCTGCACCGCGCAGCTAAAAAATTAAAGAACTACAAGTATTCGGACGACGAAAATACCGATAACATCCGCGGAACAGTCATGGCTCTTGTTGACACATACAACAATTCCATTGATTCCGCCTCAAACAGCAGTTCAAGCTCCATGAAGCGTTACGCCAAGCAGCTCAAAAAGCTGGCAGGCAAATACAGCGACAAGCTTGAGGACATTGGCATCACAATAAACAAGGACGGTACTTTGAAAGCTAATGAAGAGCTCGTCAAAAAAGCCGACGCAGACACTCTTAATTCTCTGTTCGGAAATGACAATGACTTCACAAGCAGTCTGTATCGTGTCTCACGCCAGATGAGCAGCTCGTCATATGATGATTACTACACATCTCTGCGGGCAGGAAGCAATATAAATCTGACGGTGTAATTTTTATAATGTAATTTTAGCATTTCAACTGTAGAATTTCGATTTTGCAAAAGAATAATAGATAATAAATATTTGGCTGTCTTTTTCTTAAATTAGAGCAAAAAAAAGACAGCCATCGTTCTGCTGTCTTTTAGGAGAAGGTATTTTACTATGGGGATAGTAAAAAATATATAATGTATTGGGGGGTTTTTACGGTTATTATAGTATCACCTTGGCCTCTGAAAGTGTTAACAAACATGCACAAATTTTCAATTATTTTTTGTGCAGTTTTACTAATTAAAAATTCACCATATATCAATAGAAAAAGAAAACCACCACTCTTACGAGTGATGGTTTTCTTTTTCTAATGAGACATCGGGGATTCGGTCTACGCTCCGCTTCGGTCCGCGCTGAACAGACGTCCCCCGGACGTCTAGCGCCCCGACCAACTACGTTGTCCGGAGTTCGAACCCTCCGATGTCTTGCATTAAAAAACGCCTCTCTAAGAGAGACGTTTTTCAATGAGACATCGGGGATTCGAACCCCGGACAACTTGATTAAAAGTCAAGTGCTCT
>OHUH01000140.1_pt1 | contig 18651 bp, 19 predicted proteins | sample 1579171 | NCBI WGS metagenome assembly OHUH01 (sample SAMEA3882541, study PRJEB24775) | human gut metagenome | biome: human-associated habitat; feature: intestine environment; material: feces | place: Netherlands | collected 2009/2010 | reverse complement strand
AGCACTAAAATAGATTTGGAGTATGGAATTTATCCTGATAAGGTGACTGAAGTAAGTGATGGTGCTGATTTGTATGTTGAAGTATATCTGGAGGGGAAAAGTAAGCCTGTAATACGAGAAAAACTCATAGCAGAACCAAATGGTGAGCTTAACCGGGCGAAGATTGATATTTCTAAATATGCAGGGGAAAAAGTATCCATATCTTTTAGCTGCCTGGATGGTGGCAACGGAAATGAGGATGCCGATTGGATGATGATTAAGTATCCGGTTATTGAATAGGAGATGGATAATGAAAAAGGTAGAAAAAATATTTGATGAACTATTTATAAGATATCCGGTGTTGGAGTCATGTCGTACTGACATATGGAATGCTTATGAGATACTTAAAACATGCTATCAGAATGATGGCAAGCTCTTGATTGCAGGCAATGGTGGCAGCGCTTCAGACTCAGAACATATTGTGGGTGAACTGATGAAAGGCTTTGTAAAATCACGTAAGCTGTCGGGTGAAATTGTGGATAAATTAAAGTCTGCTGATAACGAAATGGGGGGAGAGCTTGCTGAAAAACTTCAGGGTGCAATGCCTGCAATAGCATTAGTAGATCATGTGGCACTTTCCACTGCATATCTGAATGATGTAGATCCTCTTCTGGGATTTGCGCAGCAGATTAATGGTTATGGTAAGGCAGGCGATGTGTTTTTGGCAATATCTACATCAGGAAATTCAAAAAATATCTTGTATGCCTGCACGATTGCTAAGGCAAAGGATATGAAGGTGATTGGACTTACCGGAAAAGATGGTGGTAAGCTAAAGAAAATGTCTGATGTAGCAATTATTGTTCCGGAGATGGAGACATTTAAGATACAGGAATTGCATCTGCCGGTGTATCATTGTTTGTGTTTGATGTTGGAAGATGAATTTTTTGAGTGATAATGGAGTGTGTATTATGAAATCTATAAAAAATTGGATTATAGAAAATAGTTTTTATGTATTCCTTGTATCGATGTGTGTATTTGGAATGTTTGTTTATATTTCTGTTGCTTCTGCAAATGTACCGATTATGGATTATTGGAAGTATGCAGATGGACTAATAGAAAAGAATTATACAGGAGGTATTTCATACATAGATTTATGTTCATATAATGGTGTTCATAAAACACCCTTACAGCTTTTATTTTTTTTGCTTAATGTAGAGATATTTAATTGGAATACACAGATTTCAATGTACTTTGGAATAATAGTAAGTTGTATATCACTTTTTCTTATATATAAAATGATTGCTATATATTCGTGTAATAAGAGATCTCAATTAGTTTCAAATATTACGTGTACGGTTATTACTTTTTCATTAATTCCATATGAAATAATAACTCAGGAGTTTGCATTTACGGCAGCTATTGGTATTTTGTTGTTTTTGTTAGGAGCATTTCTAATAAATAAAGCTTTGCATTCTCTTGGAAACAAATATGATAAGCGAGCATGGATAGTTGTGCTATATATGTTTTTTGTAATTAATATCTTTGGCGGAGCATTTTCGGTAGCGTTTGCTCTTTCTATATTATTAATTGAAGGATTTGATTTTAGTATAAAATTAATTAATAAGATATCGTTTAATAAAGCTAATTATGTAATTATTTTTGTGGGGATTATTCTGAGTTTGTTCTTATATTTTAACGGAATAGAATTAGGAACAGGTAATTCTGCTAATGATGGAGTTGCAACTTTTTTTATTGATTTAATTAAAGGGGCTATTTTGATATGTGGTACAAGTCTTATAGGGGCATATCAATCTAAAAACTTAATTATTGTTATTGGTATTATCGAATTGATGATACATTTTATCTTATTTATTCTTTATGTTAAAAATAAAATGTATAAAAAAACATATATTCCAGCTATTTTTTATTTTTATTATGGTATCGTCTATGGAATGCTTTTTATTGGGAGGACAGGACAAGGAGTTGACTATTTAATGGCTCCAAGATATGCTAAAGAAGCAATATTTGTGGTGATAGCTGACATTATTGTAGTAAATTTAGCATTTGAACTATATATTAAAAATAAAAAGAAGTTTAGAATTATGCAATATAGTTTTCTTGTTTTAATTGTTATGATAACTGGATGTATATTAGAAGCTGATATAAAAGAAGTACATATCGCTTCAAATAGGAGGATATATTGTGATAATTTAATTACTATGATGGAGAATATTGATAATTATTCGGATGATGAACTTGGAGTTTTTCAGGCGGGAAATCCTCAAAGAGTTCGGAATGGTGTAAATATTATGAAAAAATATAATTTGGGAATATTTAATAAATAGATAAAAGAAGAGGGATTATACTATGATTAATTTTAATGTACCACCGTTTATCGGAACGGAGATGGATTATATCAAAAAAGCAGTAGAAAACAAAAAAATTTGTGGAGATGGAGAGTTTACCAAAAAGTGCAATGCATGGCTTGAGAAAAAGACTGGAACAGCTAAAGCACTTCTCACAACATCATGTACACATGCAACTGAGATGGCTGCCCTTTTATGTGATATTAAAGAAGGTGATGAGGTAATTATGCCATCATACACATTTGTTTCTACAGCGGATGCATTTGTATTAAGAGGTGCAACAGTAGTTTTTGTGGATATTGATCCAAAAACTATGAACATAGATGCTAATCTTATAGAGGATGCTATTACAGAGAAGACAAAAGCTATCGTACCGGTTCATTATGCAGGTGTGTCTTGTGATATGGACAGGATTATGGAAATTGCAAAGCGTCATAATCTTATAGTAATTGAGGATGCAGCTCAGGGAATAATGAGTACTTATCATGGGAAGTCTTTAGGAACTATAGGCGATTATGGCTGTTATAGTTTTCATGAGACAAAAAATTATTCTATGGGTGAAGGTGGAGCCATCTTAATAAAGGATAAGGATAAGGCAGAAGAAGCTGAAATCCTTAGAGAAAAGGGTACAAACCGAAGTAAATTCTTTAGAGGTCAGATAGATAAGTATACATGGGTAAATTATGGTTCATCATATTTGCCTAGTGACATGAATGCAGCATATTTATATGCACAGCTTCAGCAGGCAGATATGATTAATAATTACAGACTTAATATATGGAATACATATTATGATGGATTTGGTGAGCTGGAGAAATCAGGAAAGATTGAACTTCCATATATACCGGAAGGCTGTACTCATAATGCTCATATGTTTTATATTAAAGCAAAGGATTTGCAAGAGAGAACAGCTTTGATTAGCTTCCTAAAGGAAAATGGAATTCAGGCTGTATTTCACTATATCCCATTACATTCGGCCCCGGCAGGAAAAAAATTTGGTAGATTTCATGGGGAAGATAAATATACGACAAGAGAGAGTGAAAGACTTATGAGGCTTCCTATGTATTATGGACTTAAGGATGAAGAAGTACAGTACATTATAAGTAAGGTGAAGGAATTTTATAAGTAAAATAGGTATTATTATGAAGAAAATAGTTATATTTGGTTCAACAGGAAATATTGGGGCATATTTTACCGATTACTGTAATAATATGATAGATAAAAAGCAATATGAAGTTATTGCTGTAGGAAGAAAACATACAGATTATTACAGGAAAGCAGGGATTGAATATATAAATGTGGATTTATGTAATTCATCGGATTTTGAAAGACTGCCAATAGATGATTTGTATGCTGTTGTTAATCTTGCAGGACTTTTGCCGGCTTATATGAAAGAATATGATCCGTTTAAATATGTGGAGACTAACATTAATGGTGCACTTCGTATTTTGGAATATGCCAGAAAAAATAATGCAGATAGGGCTTTATATACTCAGACATGGGCAGAGCAGGCTGGATATTGGGGAAAAGAAGAGGTCCTTCGTCCGGAATATCCAAGAAAACTGTTGTTTACGGGTGATCATGCATTTTATGCTATTACAAAAAGTATGGTTGTAGATACAATGGAACATTACAAGCAGGAATATGGTTTGAAAAATTTCGTGTTCAGGCTTCCTAATGTGTATTTGTATCATCCTGAAAAGTATTATTATGTGGATTGTGTCAAAAAACCTATTGCTTATAGGTATATGATTGATAAAGCTGCAGCAGGTGATACTATTGAGATGTGGGGGGATCCGGATGCATTTAAGGATATTCTCTATATAAAAGATTTGTGTCAGATGATGTATAAAGCGCTGTTTGCACAGGTTGATGGTGGAACTTACAATGCAGGAACAGGAATAAGAACTACATTACGTGAGCAGATTGAAGGGATAATAGATGTGTTTTCCCCTAAAGAGCATATGTCAAATATTGTTGAGAAACCTGAAAAGAGTAGTTTTACAAGTTTTGTGATGGATATTGAAAATGCAAAAAAAGATTTAGGTTATAAACCGGAGTTTTCATATATAAGATATCTTGAGGATTATAAGAAGGAACAGAAACTTAATCGTTTTGCCGAGCTTTGGAGGAAATAAAAAGATGAAGAAATTAGCAATAATTGGAGCTTCATATTTACAGGAACCATTAATAGAAAAAGCAAAATCTATGGGAATCGAGACGCATGTGTTCGCATGGGCGGCAGGTGATGTGGGAGAAAAGAGTGCAGATTATTTTTATCCTATCAGTATTGTAGAGAAGGATGAAATCTTGAAAAAATGTAGAGAGATTGGTATTGACGGAATATGTACGATAGCATCAGATCTGGCAGTAATTACAGTAAATTATGTGGCAAATAATATGGGGCTTATAGCTAATTCCATGGCATGTACAGAAAAATCTACAAATAAGCATTTAATGAGAGAAGCTTTTGAAAAAAACGGTGATCCATCTCCTAAAAGTATTTTGGTATCTACGATAGATGATTTAAAGGAAATAGAACTGAATTATCCGATAATTGTTAAACCTATAGATAGATCCGGAAGTCGTGGAATAACGAAGTTGCATGATGTAAAAGGGTTGGCAGAGGCAATTGATGAAGCTAAAGCTCAGGGATTTGAGAAAGAAGCATTAGTAGAGGAGTTTGCTACAGGCCAAGAATATAGTATTGAGTGTGTTTCATGGAAAGGAGATCATCATTTTCTGGCAATGACACACAAGTTTACGACAGGGGCACCACATTTTATAGAGACCGGACATATGGAACCGGCACCAATATCACAGGAACAATTGAAACAGGTAAAAAAAGTTGTCTTTCATGCTCTGGATAGTTTGGAAATCACATATGGAGCGTCGCATACAGAGTTAAAGATTGCTAAGGATGGCACAATTGCATTGATTGAAATCGGTGGCAGAATGGGTGGCGATTTTATCGGAAGCAACCTGGTGCAGCTTTCAACAGGAATTGATTTTGTGAAGGCGGTTATTGATATATCATTAGGAGAAGAACCAGACTTGGCGTTTGGAGACCATGCGGCAGCGGGGGTTAGATTTGTATTTGATCAGAAAGATGTTGATATATTAGAAAAACTCAAAAAAGAACATCCTGAATATATAGTTGATATTGATATTAAACCGGTAGGAGATCATGAAGTGGTTGATAGCTCTACAAGATATGGTTATTGCCTTATGCAAGCAAAAGATTTGAGATGTTTATATCCATACTTACCGGATAACGGAGAGGAGTAATAATGAACAAGTCGAAACTTAAGGTACTTTTTGCATTGCATCTTATGTTGATGGTTTATTCTATGAGTGGAATATGTAGTAAAATGGCATCACAACAGCCTTTTCTTAGTTTTAAATTCTGTTTATTTTATGCTATTATTATTTTCCTCCTAGGATTTTATGCTATAGGTTGGCAACAGATTATCAAACGACTCCCGTTAACTACGGCATTTGCCAATAAAGCTGTAACTGTTGTCTGGGGAATAATATGGGGAGCTGTTTTTTTTCATGAGTCAATTACTGTTGGAAAAGTGATTGGTGCAGCATTAGTGATTGTTGGTGTCGTAATTTATGCTAGAGCTGATGAAGGAGAAGTAAATGAATAAAACTGTATTAATCTATTCTTGTGTACTTCTGGTAGGTGTGTTTGTCAGTGCGATTTCACAGGTTTTACTAAAAAAAGCTGCAATGAAACATTATGAGAATCATTTGAAAGAGTATTTGAATCCAATGGTAATTTTTGCGTATGCAATGTTTGTTGGAACTACATTTCTTTCAATAATTGCATATAGAGGGATTCCGTTATCTATGGGACCAATATTAGAGGCAACAAGTTATATTTATGTCACGGTATTTGGTGTGAAGATTTTTCATGAGAGACTTAATAAAAAGAAAATTATAGCATTGTTTTTTATAGTAGGCGGAATAATAATATACTCAGTATGCGGATAAATAGGTAATTTGAAAGGACAATATATGGATATATCAGTAGTAATACCAATTTATGGTTGCAGGGCAGCATTAGAAGAATTACATCGCAGATTAACAGATACACTTGTTGCGATGGATAAAGAATATGAAATCATTCTTGTAAATGATAATTGTCCACAGAATTCGTGGGAGGTAATACAGCAGTTATGCAAAAAAGATAAGCATGTTGTTGGAATAGAACTGTCACGTAATTTTGGACAGATTCAGGCGATAACTGCAGGATTGGATTATAGTAAAGGTGATTGGGTTGTTGTGATGGATTGTGATTTACAGGACAGACCCGAGGAAATCCCAAATCTTTATAAAAAAGCAATAGATGATCAATTAGATGCAGTATTTGCACGACGTGCAGAACGAAAAGATTCTTTTATGAAAGTATTGGTTTCAAAGGCTTTCTACAAGATATATTCATGGGCCTCCGATGGCAACTATGACCCAGCTTTATGTAATTTTAGCATCAGTAAGCGAATAGTGGTAGATAATTATTGTAAGATGAGAGAGCTTCACAGAGCTTTTGTCATTTATGTGAAATGGATGGGATTTAGAATTGGCACATTAGATGTTCATCACGAAGAAAGGTATGAGGGAAAATCTTCATATAATTTTAAGAAGCGAATGAAGATGGCTACATCGATTCTTACATCACAATCGGACAAGCTGATAAAACTTACAGTCGGATGTGGATTCGTGGTGTCACTGTGCTCAGCATTGGTTATTATTGGATTAATTATTCATTATTTCACTACTAGTGTTGTGACATCCGGCTGGTCAAGTATCATTGCAACTATTTGTTTGATGAGTGGACTGCTTATGATGTGTATAGGTATAGTTGGAACTTATGTTGGCAATATATTTATGCAGGTTAAGGAAAGACCATTATATATTGTAAGGACAGTACTTAATGACATGAAGGAGAAAAAAAGTAGTAATGATAAAAGCTTTTAGAAAAAGTTTTGATATACTTGCTAATATATTTAAGAAATAGTTATTTATTTACTTATAATACTTGTAATTGTGGACATGGCAATGTATTTTACATTAAATAGAGCATATGATTTTGTTTTTTTGTGTAGCTGCTAGTGCTGTCCTGACATTTATATTTCATTCAGAAACATTTAAGATATGGAACATATTGATAAAGGGTCCGTTGAAAATGCAACTGGTGACATTAGATATGTTTAACAGGATTTATATTAATTCAATTGTCTAAAAGCATTATTAGTATACGTCAATCATACATATTTTAATGTACTATTTCGCTTTTTGTGACTTTATAGATTATGATTTTTAAGAAAGAAAATTAAGTAAAGCAAAATAACTGAGTAAAATTTAAAAATTAGAGGTATATTATGAAAGATGATAGAGAGTATTCATTAGATTTTTTGAAAATTGTTGCAACAATATGTATTATTTTCTATCACTATCAGCAAGTAACAGGGGTAAAGTTCGATAATTTTATTAATTTTTGGTAATGGAAAATTTTATTTTGGATATATAGTGGAATTGTTTTGTTGTTTGTCTGGTTATTTTCTGTTTTCATATACAGAAAAGATTGAAGGAGGACTATCATTTCCAAGATTTTATTTAAAACGTTATTTGCGACTAGCACCTATGTTATTAATAGGGGCAGTGTTATATGAATTCTTTTTAGTGACATATCATCGCATATACACGAGTTCTTGGATGGACATTACAGCTTCTTTTTGGGGGATTATTATTGACGCTTTGGGAATACAGGATGGTTTGGTATTGTCCAATCCTTGTGTAAATAATCCTACGTGGTATATAAGCGTTTTGTTACTTTGTTATATTATATTTTATTTTGATTTCTATAATTTTATTGAATTAGTATAGAATCATGTTGTAAAAATGACTGGTAAAGATGTTATAGAACTATCAGAAATTGATACTGATAATATGGATAGCTTGTATTATACTATGCAGTTATGCGCAGCAAATGGAATATTTGTAGCTGAAAGTGATCTAATAGGTGAGAATCTTGATGATGAGATGCTTGAAGACTGTGATTCGGTGTATGGTGGTATACATTATTTGAAGACAAAATACTGTGATGTGTTATTAAAATATATTGAGGATGTTGAACAGATTATTCCATGTGGAAAAGATATGTTATAATATACTTACTTAAACTTGGAATCATAATATTACACAAGAAAAATTGATGATTATTTGTGGTTGATTTATAAGAAAGAGAGGTGTAATAGATTGAAACAAATACAAGAATTACAACAAATAAAAGGAGATGCCTACGATTATTACATCTCAGGAAGTAAGGACACAGAATTATTTGAAAAAATCTTTTTAGTAGATGAAATTATTGATGAAATTTGTAAACCGGATAAGTATTTTCTTGTAGGAGAAAAGGGATCAGGAAAAACAGCATATTCTGTATACATGTCAAAGAAGTGCTGCAATAATTGTTTTGGTTCGATTTCGCTTGTTGAAAATACATTGTATCATCGATTTATAAATATGAAAAGTCAAAAAGCATTGGAGATATCCAGCTATAAAGATATTTGGATTAATTTGATTTATTTGATATTGGCTGAGAATATCCGCAAGGAGTATGGAGATGAGATTTTTGGCAGTATAAAATATAAGCAGCTTTCGAAAGCTATCGCATCCTTTTATAGCGATGCATTTAAACCGGAGTTTATAAACGCATTTGAATTTATCGATAATTCGACTGCATCTATCAATACCATGATTGAACAAGGAGTGTATAGTGTTGGAGCTAAGAACCAAAAAGCTTCTTCGCAAAAATATATTGAGCAGAGTTATCAGGTTAGTTTACTTAAAATACGAGATGGGTTTGAAAAGGCTTTTCAGCAGTTGAAATTAAAACGTCCTACTATTTTGTTTGTTGATGGAATTGATGCCAGACCGAGAGATATAGATAATGCGCAGTATTTTGAGTGCCTGACTGGACTTGTCAATGCTGTTTTGGAAATGAATCAGTCCTTCTTGAAAGAAAGAAATATCAAAATAATGCTTTTGGTTAGACCGGATATTCTCTATAAGATGCCGGTTCATAATATGAATCAGAAATTACGGAATAATTCGGTGCTTTTAAATTGGGTGACAACGTATAAGAAGTACGTTGAATCCAAGCTTTTTAGGATAGCTGATGATTACTTTATGAAACAGCAGGATAAGGAATATGAGCTGGGAGTGTGTTGGAATAATTATTTTCCATATCAGATTCCGGACAAAAGACGTTTTTCAAAAGGAAAAGATAATCCATTTATTGAGTTTTTAAGGTACTCGCTTTATAAACCTAGGGACATTCTGACGATGCTTAATGAAATGGTTGACGCTACAGATGGAAAAAGTTTCACACACGATGATTTTGAGGATATGCTTTCAAATTATTCTATCTATTTAAAGGGGGAGTTGAAGGATTATATGCTCATTTATATGGATGATTCTGATTATAGTAATTTTATTTTGTTTTTTGATTATTTTCAGGGATGTAAGCAGTTTGATTATAAGACCTTTGAAGAAAAGCATCTAGTATATGTGAAATACTTGAAAGAACTGGGACGCAAGGTACCTCCATATATGGAAACTGCCAGCGAAGCATTGCAATTATTGTATGATACAAATATTATTTGCTATAAGACTGTTGAAAAGAATGCGAATGGAGATAAGCTGACCAAAATGTTTTGGTCGTATAAAGAAAGAAACTATGCAAATATTCAGCCTGAGGTGAAAAAGAATGGCTATTATGCATTCCATTTGGCATATGCAAGAGCTTTCAGATTATAGCAGTATAAGCGAGGTTCAACCCTCACCTAAAATCAATGGTTGAACCTCGTTTTAATTTTATCCACTATATCTATAATTAGCTTATCAAACAACTTTATATCAGAAAATGACAAATAGGAATCAGGGTATTGTTTTTTAATACTGATCCGCTATATTATATAGTGTTTACTGAAAAAATATCAAAATAAAGCGTTTTAATAGAAAAGGAAACACCATGAAATTTATTAAAATTCCTGCATTTGTAATAGTCCTCCTATTGCTCATGCAAATAGCATCAAAGGCATTTATTGCCATTGACAGCAGCGATATTGAAAACATATAAGGCTTTTACGCAGAGCCAAAGAACAGCCTTGATATGGTCATGATTGGACCAAGTGAGGTATACACGGGCTATGCGCCGGCTCTGGCGTGGGAGGAGTATGGCCTTAAGTCGTGCAATCTTTCAATAGGAGCTGTGCCATGCAATATGTACAAGTCCATCGTCACGGAGATTGTGAAGAGACAGAAGCCGAAGCTTCTTGTAATCAGTGCTGCAGCATTTAGTCAGGGCAATTGGAATCTGACTGATGAGGTTTATCTGAGAAAGTGGATTGACAATATGCCTATGTCACAGAACAAGCTTGACACAGTAAAGACTATTCCCCAAAATATCAATAAGGATGATGAAAAGGTGAAGGATAACATATCGGATACCCTTTATTTTCCATTGGAGAAGTATCATGGCAACTGGAAGGACCCTGAGGCGGTGTATACCTCATTTGTCACTCGTGCCTATATGAGGCTCAGTGGTGGAGGCTATCTGAAGGGCTTTTATTCAAAAACAGGCATCACCGGAGGCCGTGACAATCTGGCAAATATCGGACAGCCTACTAAAGAAGCCTATGTGCTGACTGAAGAATGCAGAGCATATCTTAAGGAGCTGCTTTCGTACTGCAATAAGCTTGGCATAGAGCATGTGCTGTTGCTGCAGCCACCTCATGAGACACAGGCAGCTGACAAGTCGGGCCTTGAGCAGATTGAAAGTATAACGAAGGATTATGGATACGATTTTCTTGATCTGAGTACTGATTATGAGAGCATTGCAGGGATAGATGATTCACATGACTTCGCTGATTTTGAGCACCTGAATGCTTATGGTGCCAAAAAGCTTACGGCATATATTGGCAATATGGCTGTGAATCAATATGGGATAAAGTCTGATACGGCAAAATCAGAGCTTTCAAGATGGAAAAAGTCTGTGAAGAGGACTAAAAAAGCTCTGAAAATGGCAAGAGAATATACTGACAGAAGAGAGGCACAGGTGGTTGGAGAGTATGAGGCAGCCAAATAAGTGAAGCTGCCGGGAAATTAAGCGTTGCAGAATGGTATTATTTAGTGGCATTTGATTCGGGCTTATTATATGTGCATAAAATTTGCCTGTTAGAATGTTGAGGATAAGATATCATATGTTATAATATACTTACATAAACTTGGAATCATAATAGTGCGATAAAAAAGAATATGGTAAACGTCAAATAATATGCAAGAGCTTTCATATTATAGCAGTATAAGCGAGGTTCAACTCTCACCTAAAATCAATGGTTGAACCTCGTTTTAATTTTATCCACTATATCTATAATTAGCTTATCATGTAATAACCATAACATGATAATGTATACTATGAAACCAACAGCAATCATAGAGAATGTATATAATACTCCAATCGGCATGAGGTAATCTAATATTAATAGTATAATGAGCATTATAATACCGGATACAAGATATTTAGGCATGAGACTGATTATTTTAATCGGTGACAGCTCTTTGCGTGCATACCACATCTGAAGTATGGTTATTAGCAGTTCTGACAAAATAGACGCTATAGCAGCACCATACGACATGTAGTGTGGGATTAATATTAGATTGAGAATAAAATTGCAGACTGCACCACAGCATACAGAGCGAGTCAGATATTTTTCCTGCTTTGTAGTCAGAAAATATTGTATTCCTATCACATTGCTTATACCAATTATTGGAATCAGAAAAGCTAAGATCATTAATAAATAAGGAACTTTTTCGTATCCGTCACCATAGAACCATGGTGAGAAATTGCGCGATATGCCAATGAGTCCAAAGCATAGCGGCAAGCCTACAAACCATACAAATCTAAAGCTCTTATATAGCAGCTCGCGAATTTCATTATATTTGTGTTCGCTAAAATAATTCCCTATTCGTGGTATCATAACAGTGCCTAGTGCTGTGACTACCATAAGAGTCATGCGTGATATTTTTGTGGCTTGGTCATAGTATCCGTTTTCAGCTGTTGAACCGGTAAGTTGTGTAAGCATAGTTTTGTCCATAGCTGTATATATTGTAGTAGCTATGGTAGGAATAAAAAGTAAGAAAGTTGGCTTTAAGTGCTTTAGTGGGTGTAGCTGATTTAATCTGGGTGCATTGATATATTGTGGCAGATAAAACCATAATGAGATGTTTGACAACAGCTCAATTCCGTATACACCAATAATATATAGCAGCAAATCATTACGACTGCGTATAAAAATAAAGATGAAAGCAATATTGATTATACGAAACAATACATTACGGGCTGTTACCTTACCGAATTCCTCCATACCTTGAAATAGCCAGGTTATGTCAGCCGCTACATTGATTATGCATACAAGCTGTACAAGCAGGATGTCAACATATTTATGATATATGAAAATAAAAAAAATGTATGCTGCGAGACATATGATACTGCTAATAAAGCTAAGTGTCTCGATATCCCAAAAGACAGTGGATCGCTTCGTTTTGTCATGTTGCAGATAAGAGATTTCCCTGTTTCCGTAATTTACTGTTCCCATTGCAGCAAACATGATAAAGTACGAGACCAGCGATGCAGTAAAACTATACAGGCCGATTCCATCTGCTCTTAGTATACGGGATAGATAGGGCGTGGTTATCAGTGGCGTAATCATGGTGAGTATCTGGTAGCTCACATTATATATGTAGTTTAATTTTATACTTTTATAATTTTGTCTCTTTTTTTTCATAATATATATCATATCACATATTGACTTATTTTGGCTATGCAGTTATTATATAAAAATCGCAAATTAACATTACTATCAACTTACACGTATAAATTACGACAGGGGCTAAAGCTTGTCACATAGGTGGAGAAATGGATAATATTATAATACGAAACAGGAAAGAGGAGTTTAAGGAGCTTGTTTTATACACGGTTTTTGGCAATATGACCTTTGTGATCAGCATAGGAGCATATGCCATTTTTAATGTATTCTTTGGTATTAATGAGCTGATTGCGAACGCACTGGCATGGGTGTTTGCTGTTCTATTTTCATATGTTACCAACAAGAAATGGGTGTTTAAGGTTGCAACGCCGACAAAGACGGCATTTTTAGTACAGATGTTTGCTTTTTTCAGTGGCAGATTCATCACGCTGGTTATTGAAGAGACGATTATCTTTATTTTTATTACGCTTCTTGACTATCCCAGCATGTGGGTGAAGCTGACAGCACAGGTGGTTGTGGTTGTGCTCAACTATGTGATAAGCAAGCTGTTTGTTTTCAAAAATCGCTAAATGTGGTATATTTAATAAAATAATAAGAACTATAATAGTGTGTATATGGTATAATAAAGCGTAAATTTAAACGCAGTTTATGAGAAGTTGATTTACATAGGGATATAGAAGCTGCTTTTTGCAGTGTGGGACAGAAGGAGAAAATCCTATATGAGTAATAGACTTGACATGAAAAAAGATACAAATAATCGAAAAGACAAAACAAAATACGATGGTCCGGAGAAGCCGGACGCATACATGGGCAATGACAAGCAATGGGTTTTCAGGGCATTGGTGCTTGCTTTTATTGATATGTGCATCATTGCAATCTCATTCTTTTTCGCTTTGATGATCAGGTTTGAGTTTTCATATTCGCATATTCCGCTCTCATTTTTGGAGGGTTATCTGCACATTGTGCCATTGTTTATGGTGATTTCACTTGTGGTGTTTTATATTTTCAGGCTGTACCACAGTATATGGCGTTTTGCGAGCATCAACGAGTTTATGCATATTATTGGTGCCTTTCTGGTGCTTACAGTTGTGAGTGTTATCATTCATGAGGTGTATGAGATCAAGATGCCGTATGCCTTCTGGATTATCGGGCTGATGCTCAGCTTTGCACTGTGCACAGCGTGCCGTTTTGCGTACAGATTTATCAGGACAGGTCAGAAGATGCTGGAGCAGAGAGGCTCTGCAAACGGTGATGAGAGAGTCATGATTATCGGAGCAGGAAATGCGGGCAGGATGCTTATCAGAGAGCTTATCATGAGCTCACATCTGCACACGAAGGCTTGCTGTATCATAGATGACAACCCGGCTAAGCTGGGACGATTCATAGATGGCGTGCCTATTGTCGGCAACCGAAATGACATTCCGGAGATGGTTGAGAAGTATGATATCACGAAAATTGTGTATGCTGTACCTTCTACATCCGGTAAGGACAGGAAGGATATACTCAATATTTGTAAGGACACAGGCTGTGATGTGTCTGTGGTTCCGGGAATCTATCAGATGGTGGACGGAAGAGTATCGGTTTCCAATCTGCGCCCGGTAAGCATTGAGGATTTGCTTGGAAGAGATCCGGTTGTTGTGGATAATGACGGTATTCATTCATTTTTACAGGGCAAGGTGGTAATGGTTACAGGTGGCGGTGGCTCAATCGGTAGTGAGCTTTGCCGTCAGATAGCCAGGGAGGATCCGAAGCTTCTTATCATTTTTGATATTTACGAGAATAATGCATACGATATACAGCAGGAGCTGAAGCGCAAATATCCTTATGTAAGGGTGGAGACGCTGATTGGCTCGGTGCGCAATACTAACAGGCTGCACTATGTATTCCAGACATATCACCCTGAGATTATTTATCATGCGGCTGCACATAAGCATGTACCGCTGATGGAGGAAAGCCCGAATGAGGCAATAAAAAACAATGTGCTTGGCACATTAAAGCTCTCAAGGATTGCAGCTGAGTACCATGTGAAGAAGTTCGTGCTTATATCTACGGATAAGGCGGTTAATCCGACCAATATCATGGGTGCGTCAAAGCGTCTGTGTGAGATGGTTATACAGATGATGAACAGGCAGACGGAGACTGATTTTGTTGCTGTGCGTTTTGGAAATGTGCTTGGCAGCAATGGTAGTGTTATACCGTTGTTTAAGAAGCAGATAGAGGATGGCGGTCCTGTTACTGTGACGGACAAGCGTATTATCAGGTATTTTATGACAATTCCCGAGGCTGTGGCGCTTGTGCTGCAGGCAGGGCTATATGCTCAAGGAGGCGAGATTTTCGTGCTCGACATGGGCGAGCCGGTCAAGATTGATGATATGGCTAGGAACCTTATCAGGCTTTCAGGACTGGAGCCGGATGTGGATATTCAGATTGTATACACAGGCCTGCGTCCGGGCGAGAAGCTCTACGAGGAGATGCTGATGAGCGAGGAGGGGCTCAAGGAGACTCCGAACAAGCTGATTCATGTGGGTGAGCCTATTGAGATGGATGATGAGCTCTTTGAGAAGCAGCTTGAGATGCTCGAGAAGGCATGCACCTCAGAAGCAAAGGATATCAAGCAGATAGTGGCCTCTGTGGTAAAGACATATCATCCTGACCTGGAGAACTAAATATCTTTTGAAGCTCATAATATAGACTGTAAAAGCCGGATGTTTGGCATATTTTATGCCGGAAGCGAGGAACATAACTATGGAAAAGAGACAGATTTCATTTTCACCACCTGATATAACAGAGGCAGAGGTATCAGCTGTTGCTGATGCACTGCGAAGCGGTTGGATTACAACAGGTCCAAGAACCAAGGAGTTTGAGAAGAGGATTGCTAAGCTATGCGGCACGGATAAGGCTGTAGCTCTTGGCTCTGCTACTGCGTGTCTTGAGTCGATACTCAGATTCTTAGGGATAGGTGCAGGTGATGAGGTCATCACAAGTGCATACACATATACTGCATCAGCAAGCCCTGCGGTGCATGTAGGTGCAACGCTTAAGTTTATAGACGTAGCACCTGATTCATTTGAGATGGATTACGATGCCCTGGAAGCTGCTATTACAGAAAAGACCAAGGTTATCGTGCCGGTTGATATTGCAGGTGTGCCTTGCGACTATGACAGGATTTTTGATATTGTGGAGAGAAAGAAGGCTCTTTTTCATCCGTCAAATGATGTGCAGAGGGCAATCGGACGTGTGATTGTGGCGGCTGACTCAGCTCATGCTTTTGGTGCTTCTTACATGAGAGCAGGTGAGCGGATTATGTGTGGTAATGTAGCTGATTTTACAAGCTTTTCGTTCCATGCGGTCAAGAATCTGACCACCGCAGAGGGAGGAGCACTCACCTGGAGACCTATAGAGGGCTTTGATGACGAGTATATCTACAAGCAGTTTATGCTGCTTTCACTCCACGGACAGACAAAGGATGCTTTGCACAAGAATGGTCTGGGCAACTGGGAGTACGATATTGTGGCTCCTTCGTATAAGTGCAATATGACTGATATCCAGGCGGCTATTGGTCTGGTACAGCTTGACAGATATGAGGGGCTTCTCAAGAGGCGCCGTGATATTATAGAGCGCTATGACGTGGCATTTAAGCCGCTTGGTCTCTTGACTGTGCCTCATTTTACAGACAGGCATACATCGAGCGGACATCTGTATCTGCTTCGCATACCGGGCATCGGCGTGGACAGGCGCAATGCGCTTATAGTGCAGATGGCGGAGCGAGGTATCGCCACAAATGTGCATTTCAAGCCGCTTCCGATGATGACAGCATATAAGAATATGGGCTTTGACATAGCTGATTTTCCAAATGCTTATCATCAGTATGAGAATGAGATTACACTTCCTCTCAACACAAAGCTTAGCGATGAGGATGTGGAGTATATAATTAATAATTTATTGGAGATTTTACATGAGTAGATGGAGAACATGGGGAGAGATTCCTACATTCATGAAAAATGATTTTACACTTAAATATTACAGGCATCTGAGCAGAAAGAGGACAAGCATGGTATTCAAACGCATTTTTGATGTGATTATGTCAGCTGTTCTTCTTGTGCTGCTTTCGCCTGTTATACTGGTCCTTGCTGTCTGGATAAAGGTGGATAGCAGAGGACCTGTTTTTTTCAGACAGGAGCGTATTACGCAGTATGGCAGGAAGTTTCGCATATTCAAGTTCAGAACTATGGTGAATGATGCTGACAAAAAGGGCTCACTCGTGACTGTCGGTGGGGATTCAAGAATCACAAGAGTCGGTGCTGTCATCAGAAAGTACAGGCTTGATGAGATTCCGCAGCTTATAAATGTGCTATGTGGTGATATGAGCTTTGTTGGCACAAGACCTGAGGTGGAGAAGTATGTCATGGCATATACACCTGCGATGATGGCGACACTTCTGATGCCTGCCGGAATCACAAGTGAGGCAAGCATCAGGTATAAGGATGAGGACAGGCTTCTGGAGGCTGCAGATGATGTGGATTACACATATATCCACAAGGTGCTGCCGGGCAAGATGAGGTACAATCTTAAGTATCTTAAGAGATTTTCGCTGATAAATGATATTAAATTATGTTTTGATACAGTTCTAGCGGTGCTTTGGTGAAGATTGGTAAAGAAAGGGTATCATTTTTATGAGTAAGATTGCTATTATTGAAAATGCTATAGGTTTGAACGGAGAAAAAGGCTATTCCAGATTTAGATTTTTGCCTAAATTTTTGGCTGAGAACTATGGATATGATGTTGAATTAATAACAAGTACATTCCAGCATTGGGAGAAAAAACAACGTAATGTCAGTGAAACATTAAAGAGACAGAGTATAGAAAGATATAAAACTACACTTATCCCAGAGCCGGGATATAAAAAGAATGTTGATCTTAAAAGAATATACAGTCATTGGGTTTTTGCAGATAATGTCATAAAACATTTAAAGAAAAATAAATATGATTTAATTTACTGTACTATTCCGGACAACAGATTGACGGCGAAAGTTGCAGAATATGCACACGCAAATAGAATAAAGATGATAGTTGATGTAGAGGATTTATGGCCGGAAGCTATGCAGATGGCTATACATTTGCCTAAGCTTATAGATATGGTCGTATATGCCCCGTTTAGATACTATGCAAAAAAAGCATATACCAATGCAGATGCATTTGTTGGAACATCTGATGAGTACAGGGATGTGCCACTGAAAAAATATAAAGTAAAAAGAAGTATTGCAAAGACTGTATATGTTGGATGTGATATTGATGAATTTGATAATGGGGTAATAGAAAATTCAGATAGCATTATAAAGAATGATGGCGAGTTTTGGATTACTTATTCAGGAACTCTTGGTGCAAGCTATGATATCAGCACTTTAATTGAAGCAATGGCGATTGTTCAAAAAGAATATCCAAATATCAGGGTAAAGATACTGGGATAT
>OHUH01000067.1_pt1 | contig 35800 bp, 41 predicted proteins | sample 1579171 | NCBI WGS metagenome assembly OHUH01 (sample SAMEA3882541, study PRJEB24775) | human gut metagenome | biome: human-associated habitat; feature: intestine environment; material: feces | place: Netherlands | collected 2009/2010 | reverse complement strand
GCTGTTAAGACAGCTACTCCTAAAAAGCCTAACTCAGCTCTTAGAAAGATCGCCAGAGTACGTCTTTCAAACGGAATCGAAGTAACAAGTTATATCCCAGGTGAGGGTCATAACCTTCAGGAGCATAGCGTTGTACTTATCCGTGGTGGAAGAGTAAAGGACTTACCTGGTACAAGATACCATATCATCAGAGGTACTCTTGATACAGCAGGTGTAGCAAAGAGACGTCAGGCTCGTTCAAAGTATGGTGCAAAGCGTCCTAAGGATGCAAAATAAAACATGCTAGAACACAATTCTAATTTGTGCTGGTAAGGTCATGTTTTTATATAGATAATAATTCAGATAGAAACAATTAAGACAGATAACAGCACGAACACATTCCATAATTATATAGAGAATGTGAGTACCGAAGATTTAATAAATAATTAAGGAGGGAAGAACCGTGCCACGTAAAGGACATATCGCAAAGAGAGACGTATTAGCGGATCCAATTTACAACAATAAGGTCGTTACAAAGCTTATCAACAACATTATGTTAGATGGTAAGAAGGGTGTAGCACAGAAGATCGTCTACGGTGCATTTGATCGTATCGCAGAAGAGACTGGTAAGCCTGCATTAGAGGTATTCGAAGAGGCTATGAACAACATCATGCCACTCCTCGAGGTTAAGGCTAGACGTATCGGTGGTGCAACATACCAGGTACCTATCGATGTAAGACCTGACAGAAGACAGGCTCTCGGACTTCGTTGGTTAACAGCTTTCTCACGTGCAAGAAGTGAGAAGACTATGGAAGAGAGACTTGCGAAGGAGATCATGGATGCAGCTAACAACACAGGTGCATCTGTAAAGAGAAAAGAAGACATGCACAAGATGGCAGAGGCAAACAAGGCATTCGCTCACTACAGATTCTAGTTATCTGTGTGAGCATGCATTTGCATGCATGCTTATGTGTATATGGGACACAATAGATGTGTTACGAAAATTAGCAAAAGGAGGACAATCCGTTGGCTGGAAGAGAATATCCATTGGACAGAACAAGAAACATTGGTATTATGGCTCATATCGATGCAGGTAAGACAACTCTTACAGAGCGTATCTTATACTATACTGGTGTTAACTATAAGATTGGTGATACTCATGACGGTACAGCTACCATGGACTGGATGGAGCAGGAGCAGGAGAGAGGTATAACAATTACTTCAGCTGCTACAACATGTCACTGGACACTTGAGGATCATCACAAACCAAAGGCTGGCGCGTTAGAGCACAGAATCAACATCATCGATACTCCGGGACACGTTGACTTCACTGTTGAGGTTGAGCGTTCACTTCGTGTACTTGACGGAGCTGTAGGTGTATTCGATGCTAAGGCTGGTGTAGAGCCTCAGTCAGAGAACGTATGGCGTCAGGCTGACACATACAATGTACCTCGTATGGCATTCATCAACAAGATGGATAAAATGGGTGCAGACTTTTTCTACTCAGTTCAGACAATCATTGATCGTCTGGGCAAGAATGCAATTCCAGTACAGATCCCTATCGGAAAAGAGTCAGACTTCATCGGTCTGATCGATCTGTTCGAGATGGAAGCATACTACTACAAAGATGATAAGGGCGAGGACATCGAGATCACAACTATCCCTGATGACCTTAAAGAGCTTGCAGACAAGTGGCATGAGAACCTTGTCGAGAAGATCTGCGAGTTAGATGACGACTTAATGATGATGTACCTTGAGGGCGAGGAGCCATCAATCGATGAGATGAAGAAGGTTCTTCGTAGAGCAACTATCGCATGTGAGGCAGTTCCTGTATTCCTTGGTTCAGCTTACAAGAACAAGGGTGTTCAGAAGATGCTTGACGGTGTTATCGAGTACATGCCAGCACCAACAGATATCCCTGATATCACAGGTGTTGATCCAGACGGTAACGAGGTTGTTCGTCATTCATCAGATGATGAGCCATTCTCAGCTCTTGCATTCAAGATCATGACAGATCCATTCGTTGGAAAGCTTGCATTCTTCAGAGTTTACTCAGGTACACTGAACTCAGGTTCATATGTACTGAATGCAACAAAGGATAAGAAGGAGCGTGTAGGACGTATCGTACAGATGCATGCCAACGCTCGTAAAGAGATTGATAAGGTTTACTCAGGAGATATCGCAGCTGCTGTAGGTTTCAAGCTTACAACTACAGGTGACACAATCTGTGATGAGCAGCATCCAGTTATCCTTGAGTCAATGGAATTCCCAGAGCCAGTTATCGAGCTTGCTATCGAGCCTAAGACCAAGAATGATCAGGGTAAGATGGGTGAGGCACTCGCAAAGCTTGCTGAGGAGGATCCTACATTCAAGGCTCATACAGACAAAGAGACAGGACAGACAATCATTGCCGGAATGGGTGAGCTTCACCTTGAGGTTATCGTTGATCGTCTTCTCCGTGAATTCAAGGTTGAGGCAAACGTTGGTGCACCTCAGGTTGCTTACAAGGAGACATTCACAAAGCCAGTTGATATCGACAGCAAGTATGCTAAGCAGTCAGGTGGTCGTGGACAGTACGGTCATTGTAAGGTTAAGTTCGAGCCTATGGATCCTAACGGTGAGGAGACATTCAAGTTCGAGTCAACAGTTGTCGGTGGTGCTATTCCTAAGGAGTACATCCCAGCAGTTGGAGAGGGTATCGAAGAGGCAGCTAAGGCTGGTATCCTTGGCGGCTACCCAGTACTTGGTGTTTATGCTAACGTATACGATGGATCATACCATGAGGTCGATTCATCAGAGATGGCATTCCACATCGCTGGTTCTATGGCATTCAAGGAGGCTATGGCTAAGGCTGACCCAGTTCTTCTTGAGCCTATCATGAAGGTTGAGGTTACAATGCCTGAGGAGTACCTCGGTGATGTAATCGGAAGCTTAAATGCTAAGAGAGGCCAGATCGAGGGTATGGATGATATCGGCGGTGGTAAGATCGTCAGAGCATTCGTTCCACTTGCAGAGATGTTCGGATACTCAACAGAGCTTCGTTCATCAACACAGGGTCGTGGTAACTACTCAATGTTCTTTGAGAAGTACGCTCAGTGTCCAAAGAGCATCCAGGAGAAGGTTATCGCAGAGCATTCTAAGTAAGATATTTGACGAAAGACATTTTCCTGGTCTTTCAGGTCATATAAATAAAAAATTATATATGCTGGCAGGTTAAAGATTACATATCGTTAGCCTGCTGGTATAAAGAGATAAAAAATGGTTGAAAATCTCTAGTATTTTCTATATAATGATTTTTAGCCGAGTAACCCGCGTGGGGTATAATTTTTAAGGAGGATTTTATATCATGGCAAAGGAAAAGTTTAATAGAAGTAAGCCACATTGTAACATCGGTACAATCGGACACGTAGATCACGGTAAGACTACTCTTACAGCTGCTATCACAAAGGTTCTTTCAGAGAGAGTTGCTGGTAACACAGCTACAGATTTCGAGAACATTGATAAGGCTCCAGAGGAGAGAGAAAGAGGTATCACTATCTCTACAGCTCACGTTGAGTACGAGACAGAGAAGAGACATTACGCACACGTTGACTGTCCAGGACATGCTGATTACGTTAAGAACATGATCACTGGTGCAGCTCAGATGGATGGTGCTATCCTTGTTGTTGCTGCTACTGATGGTGTTATGGCTCAGACAAAGGAGCATATCCTTCTTTCACGTCAGGTTGGTGTTCCTTACATCGTTGTATTCCTTAACAAGTGTGATATGGTAGACGATGAGGAGCTTATCGAGCTCGTTGAGATGGAAGTTACAGAGCAGCTTGAGGAGTACGGATTCAATGATTGTCCTATCGTTAAGGGTTCAGCTCTTAAGGCTCTTGAGGATCCAATGGGACCTTGGGGAGACAAGATCATGGAGCTTATGGATACAATTGATTCATATATTCCAGATCCACAGAGAGATACAGATAAGCCATTCATCATGCCTGTAGAGGACGTATTCACAATCACAGGTCGTGGTACAGTTGCTACTGGTAGAGTAGAGGCTGGTGTAATTCACCTCAATGATGAAGTTGAGATCGTTGGTATCAAGCCAGAGATCCAGAAGACAACAGTAACAGGTATCGAGATGTTCAGAAAGCTCCTTGACGAAGGTCAGGCTGGTGATAACATCGGTGCCCTTCTTCGTGGTATCAAGAGAGAGGATATCGTAAGAGGACAGGTTCTTTGTAAGCCAGGTTCAATTACATGTCATACAAAGTTCACAGCACAGGTTTACGTTCTGACAAAGGACGAGGGTGGTCGTCATACACCATTCTTCAACAACTATCGTCCACAGTTCTACTTCAGAACAACAGACGTTACAGGTGTATGTAACCTTCCAGCTGGTACAGAGATGTGCATGCCTGGTGATAACGTAGAGATGACAATCGAGCTCATCCACCCAATCGCTATGAGCCAGGGTCTTACATTCGCTATCCGTGAGGGTGGTAGAACTGTAGGTTCAGGAAGAGTTGCATCTATCATCGAGTAATCTTTGATAAACCGCATAAATAAAGAATTTTCAGACCTTCGAGGGTTCGCCCTCGGAGGTCTTTTTTTCTGCTTGAAAATGGTTTTTGACCCTATTTTGACCCTATTTTAGAGCAAAAAATAAGCTTTGACCCTACAAATGACATAAAAATCTCAGAGGGAAGATCTAAGGATAGGATATTAAGGGTACAGGGGATAAATATTTTGACATACACGTAGATGCGTGTTAATTTGAATACAGAAAAAGGTGCTACTGATAGACGGTTAGCCCAAGAAAATTAGTTTGACAAAAATGCCGCTTAGTTTTCCAAACGTGGGCGGCTATTTTTGTGGTTTATTACTATCTTTACCGAATGTGTATCCGGCACAAAAGCAGGTGATGCCGAAGCCCACTACTGCAATGAAAAACGTCGAAAAATAAAAATTTATAAAAATTTTATAATTATTTTTTCTGCTCATAAATGAGCAGATTTTTTTTTGAGATAAGAAAAATCTACTCGTTTATGAGGAGATTTACAGCCTTTTGTGGTCGTTTGACTGTGTATAGAGGAGAAGGTATTATATATACAGAGAGGAAAAAACATACACCAAACGGCATAAATGCCCCAACATAAATTTAAGGAAAGGATGTGATGGCATGGAGAAAATATATTATTCTGCTGATGATTTGATAGGCTTACTTGGGATCAGTCGCTCTAAAGCATATCAGATGATAAGAAGCCTGAATGCAGAGCTTGAAGCAAATAATTACATCACCATTCCCGGAAAAGTATCACGAGCTTATTTTAATGAGCGATGGTACGGTATGAGTTGTGCATAAGTTCTGAGCAAAGGTGTTAGCCTAGCTAACACCTTTGTTTGTTGAAAGGGGTTGATTTAATGGGTGTGTATAAAGACGACAAAGGCGTTGCAGCAGATGGGATTCGATAAGGCAAAGAGCCGGAATGAGAATGAAACTGTTGCATGGCAGAAGAGGGAGCGTGAATATCTGACGGAGCTTTGCCGAGAGCAGGGAATAGAGATAGACGTTCTCGGAGTCAGTCGTGACAATCTGACCTTGCCGGAGTACAAGGCGGCTATGCGGAAGGTTGAGAGTCTGGAAGAACGGGCAGATAAGATTAAGGAAAATAATATGGAGCAGAGGCATGAAAATATACAGTTGAAGGTGGAAGCCCGGAAACTGAATGCCGATGTGGAACAGTTGGAGGAACGTGCAGTAGAGCTTACCGGACAGATAGAATTGCTTGAAACAAAGGAAAAAGAGCAACAGGAAAGAATAGATACATACGGCATCAGAGCTGATGGCATTGACAAGATATCAAAGGAAGTGTCAGCAGAGGTCAAGATAGTAAAGGCAGCGGCAACGCCTGTCAAATCCATATTCGGCGGCGAGGAGTATGTCAAGGTCAAGAAGTCCGAATGGAGCAGGATCGTGGCGACATTTGAGAAAGCACTTACAAGAAACAAGCTGCTGGATAAGTATGGGGCAAAGATAGCCGAGCTTGAGAAGACCGTGGATTGTCTGAAAACACGGGTGGAGAAATTCACAAATCGTATAAAAGAAATGAAGAAGTTTCTGACGGAGAAGGATCTGCTGCATGAGTTTCTGAATCTGACGAGAAAACCGGAACAGGAAACTATGCAGGAAAGGATAGACAGGAAGAATGCAGAGGCAAGAGCAAGGAATGAGCAGACAGACCGGGATGGTCGGAGAAAGAGAGGAATTTATGAACAGAATATATGAGAAGAACAGAGAGTTTCGTTGCTGTGAATGATTATGAAATAAATCTTGAAAACTGTATTAACAACGAATATAATACTTTAATGTCTTAAAGTGAAAGGGGCATATGAATGAATATTACATACAGGACGGAAGGGGATTATTTAATTCCAAATATATTTACAAACGAGGAGCCGGAGCAGACACTAACCAAGTATGGTATGCTCCGGGAGAGCTTTCTGAAAAATAATCATAAAGGCATTTACACAGGAAAGCTGTTGACGGGTACATTGAAAGAGCACTGCCTCGATATACAGGAACAGGCAGAAAATATGGCAGAATGCCTCACAAAGCAGCTAGTGGCGGTAGAAGGTATTAGTGAGGATTTGAAAAGCCGTAATCAGATGGAATGGGTACGCAGGATGAATTCGATAAGAAATAGAGTGGATGAAATTGTGATGACAGAGATTGCGTATAAGATATAATCGCTTACCTGTTAAAATCAGTAAGGCATACGTGAAAATGTAAGTAGAAAACTACATTGCAAACTATGTGATTTTCCAGGAATCATTTCAAATGAATAACGTTCATGAGCAAAAGTGTTTTCGCTTTTTTTTAAATCGCTAATAAACATTTCATAAGTGTAATCTGAATCAGAGTTACCTTTCATAGCGTTTATTGTTAAGTCCGAAATAATCTTTTTTGAATCATCGGATAATTTGTTAAAGAGATCTTTATATAGTTTATGGCCACTGACAATATTTCCATGATCATTTTCATAAAAGAGTTTTAGAATTATTTCACAGGAAAATGACAGATTAACAAATGCAGGGTACAAACGCCAGATGTCTTCTTGAGAAGGCGTTTGTGTTTGGAGTTTGGGGAGCAGTGATTGATATAAATCATTTCCAATACTGTAATATGTTTCTGCTAAAACCTTAGCTTCATCATGGCTATAGAATTCTGTACCTTGTGTATAGTGTGGAACTATTCCCCCGGCTGGATAAGATGTCATAGAATAAGCCTCCTTATGTCAAATCATATGTCTTGATGTCATTGCCTTCAGCACCCTTCTTAACGATAGTATGGCAACCTATCGTAGTTCCCATAGCACGCAGTTTCCATTCTTCCTGGGTAGCGTTCAGCTTATCCAGTTCTTCCTGTCTTTTATCAGTATCTTCAATAGCTAATATTTCAGCTTTTTCCTTTTCATAGACATTTTTAAATTGACACCATTTCCTGAAAAAGTCCTGCATCGTAGGATTATCGAATGTCAGTGAAATCTTCTGATCAGGCGTTTCTACGAGTGAGAGGTTCACTGAATCATCAATAGAAAACAACAGAGAGAGTACATCTCCGACCGTTTCAATATTAAAATCCAGAAAAACACTTACATTTAATCCTAGTGCAGTTGCTATCTTTTCTAATTGATCCGGTTTTGGATTCCGGATTCCCAGTTCATATTTTCTGATTGTTCCTACGTTAATGCCGGACAGCTCGGCTAATTGTATCTGACTGTATCCTCTAAATTCCCGGAATGCCCGGATTTTTTTACCAACCATAATGCTGCCTCCTTAATAATATTTGTGCTTCTATTCTAGCACAAAAGTGAATGATACAAAAGAGTGAGATTTAACAAATTGTCGATACGCAAGCAATAGATATGGAATGGGAAAAATAAATTCGCAAATGTTTGTTGGGAAATTCACAAAAGTGAATTATTATAAGAGAACAATGAAAGAGTCACAAAAATGACTGGAAAGGAGGGCGCTATGAGAACTAATTATATGATGACCGTTGATGATGTCATGGAAGAATTAGGTGTGAAACGCAGTAAAACATATTCTATTCTGAAGCAGCTCAATGATGAACTGGCAAAGGAAGGATATGTAGCAGTTCGTGGAAAGATTCCACGTCCCTACTGGGAAACAAAATTTTATGGATGCTCTCAGAGAGCAGTATGAAGGAGGTTTTAAGATGTCAGCTTACAAAGACAAAACACAGGGAACCTGGTATGTGAGCTTTCGCTATATTGACTGGACAGGAAAGAAAACACAGAAGCTGAAAAGAGGGTTCAAGACAAAGAAAGAAGCATTAAATTATGAAAAGGAATTCATAAGAAAAACTGCAGCGGATATGAAAATGGAGATGAACAGTTTTATTCAAGTCTATTTTGAAGATAAAAAGAATGAACTGAAAGAAAATTCAATCCGTAATAAGCAGCACATGATGAACAAGCACATTGTTCCGTATTTTGGAACAAGAAAAATGAATGAGATTACACCGGCAGAGATTATCCAGTGGCAGAACACCATTCAGGAAAAAGGATACAGCAAGACTTATGAGCGTATGATTCAGAATCAGTTAAATGCACTGTTTAACCATGCACAGAAAATTTACAATCTGAAGGAAAATCCATGTAAGAAAGTAAAAAAGATGGGGAAATCGGATGCAAATAAGCTGGAATTCTGGACGAAAGCAGAATATGACAGATTTATCGCCGGGATTGAGCCAGAGAGTGAGGATTATCTGATATTTGAAATTCTGTTCTGGACAGGAATCAGGGAAGGAGATGATGATGATAAAATAAGACTAAATCAACGGAAACCCAGTAAATACAAGGGGTTGAGGCGATTTGGTCCTGAAAAAAACTTGCAACGAATCAACAAATTTATGAAGGAAAGGCCTATCTTTTATAAAAACCTTATTCAGATGAAAGAAAATATTCGCTTTTATCTGAGATGCTTTTACTGTATCACGAAAGTGATGATATTACAATTTAATAGCGAAAACAGGACCGAATTAGCTCGTAATGGATGAAAATCTGTTTAGCTGATTCGGTCATTTTTATTGATTGAAAGGTGATGAAAAAATGGCTAGAATTATTTCTATTGTAAACCAAAAAGGGGGAACTGGAAAGTCCGCATGTACAGCTAATTTAGCAGTAGGATTAGCACAAAAAAATATGAAAGTGTTAATCGTTGATGCCGATCCACAGTCTGATGTATCCGCAGGATTTGGATATCGTGATTGTGATGACAGTAATGAAACACTTACAGTTGTAGAAGTTACCTTTAATCTGACAAATGAGAAGCCGGAAGTTCCAGAAACACCGAACACACCGGATACACCACAGTCCCATGAAGAGACGAAGGTATCAAACGCACCAAAAACAGGTGACAGCACAAATATCTGGCTGCCGATCCTGCTTCTGATAATCTCCACAGGAGGTATGGCAGGACTTTATATCAGCAGAAAAAGGAAAAACAAATAAGGAAACCAACGGTTATGATTGGGAGCTTCTATGTGAGGCTCCCTTTTTCATACACAAAATCACAGAAAGGAACAGAAAACTATGATGAAAGCAATGGAAAAAAGACAGGAAGCACGAAAAAACCAGGAGAAAACTTTAAAGAGAATGATGGCTTATCAGAAGAAAGCTGAGCAGATGGTCAGCAGAAAAAGAATGAACCATCACATGATCAGAAAGGGGTAAAAGCGTATGATGAACAGAAAAGAATTTTATGAATATGTCAAAGACAATGTAAAGGAGTATCTGCCAGAGTCTTACAGGGACGCAGAAATTAAACTTCAGGAAGTAGAAAAAAACAACGGTTTGAAGCTGACAGGTATTACGATTCCAAACGGAGATCAGAGAATCGTACCGACGGTCTATCTGGATTCCCTCTACCAGGAATATATCAATGGGAAAGATGTAGATTCTTGTGTTGGGGATGTAGCTGATATGCGTATTGAAGCACAGGGTAAAGCAGAATTTTTTGATATGGGAGTTCCGGATATTCTTGATTATGAAAAGATGAAGGACAAATTACAGATGAGAATTTGTGACAAAGAATGGAATACCGATCGTTTGGCAGACAAAGTAGTCACAGAACACGGAGATTTTGCAGCTTATTATGCAGTAAATCTGGAGGAAAATGGAGAGGGAATCAGCAGTATTCCAGTAACTGTTTCTCTGATGAACGAATGGGGAGTATCTGTCGAACAGATTCAGGCAGATGCGATGATGGCAGATAAGAACAGAGGCGTGCAACTGGTGGATATGACACAGATTATCGAATCTATGATTTTTGGAGGAACACCGAAGAATCTTTTGAATGAAAAACTGGATATGGAAACTGTGGAGAATCCAATGTTCTGCCTTACCAATGAATCTAAGATGAATGGAGCTTCCCTGTTACTGCAGGAAGATATTCGAAAACAGATTGGGGAATGCCTGGGAAGTGATTACTTTGTCATCCCATCTTCCGTTCATGAAGTGCTGATTCTCCCGGATAACGGTATTTTACAGGTTCCAGAATTAAATGCGATGGTACAGGAAGTCAATGAGACACAAGTGGAAAGACAGGAACAGCTTTCTGATAAGGTTCAGTTCTGTGACAAAAAGACCGCAGTATTGGAAAATGCTGAGCGCAGGGAAGCACGTCTGGAGAAAGAAAAAGTAGCCGAAAAAGCGGAAGTAAAAGGTGGAATCCATGGAAGATTGGAGAAAGCTAAGGCAGAAATCAAGGCAAAAGGGACGGATACAATCCCAAAGAGTAAGGCGAGAGATCTTGCTACAGCATTATAAAGTGAAAAGAAAACGATGGCTTATGGGGACTGTGCAGAGCAGTCCCCAATTTTTTGAAGTTGGAGGAGAAAAGAATATGGATTGGTGTTTATATGGTGAAGACAAAAGGAGGGAAATTGATAGAGATTTAAAACCGGAATATCTTTTGGATGATTTACGGAGATATCAGGATGTATTTGGCGAAGAGTTTGGTGTGAAAGAACTTCTTATGCTGGAGGATATCAGGGTAAAGGCTATGATTGCCGGAGCACTTGCAGATACGATACCAAGCTGCAAGAGGAAAAGAACTCGGTATCCTATGATGTTCTTGAAATGAGTGGCAGCAGAGCCGTTTGGAAAGAGGTGCTTGCCGTTTACTCTGTAAAAACGAATACGGATCAAGATAACCCCCAAGAGGTTGCCACAATGGACGATGGCAAAAAGCAACTCTTAAAAGACATCTTTTGGGAGATGAATCAAATATCTTCCCGAACAGAGAGCAAGACCGAAACAGTTATTACCGAAACCGATGACGGACACGGTAATATCGTGGAAACTGAAAGCACGGTCACACAAACCTATCTGTATATTACCGTCAGCCACAAGACTGCCGAGGAAATGGCGGCGCAATATGGTTTTAACGAAGAACAGAAAGGCTACCTCGCTGAACTGCTTGCAGATGAAAACAATTACCTTTGGTCACAGGTGCTTTACGGCATTACAGGCGGCGACGGACAGATCGTGACCGTTGCACTCTCTCTGGTTGGCAATGTGGGCGGTCAGCCGTATTGGTCGTGGTACGGTTTTAACTCCCGTGTAGAATGGTGTGCTTGCTTTGTATCTTGGTGTGCCAACGAGTGCGGCTATATCGACGCTGGAGTTATCCCAAAATATGCAGGCTGTGTCAACGGAGTACAATGGTTTAAGGATCGTGGACAATGGCTGGATGGCAGCGCCGAGCCTGCCCCCGGAATGATTATTTTCTTCGATTGGGCAGACGAAAGTGGTCAGGATGGATTATCCGACCATACGGGTATTGTTCAAAAGGTCGAAAACGGCAAGGTTTATACGGTCGAGGGCAACTCCGGCGACAGTTGCCGAGTCAATGAGTATTCTATCGGTTATTACGAGATTCTTGGCTACGGCGCACCTGCCTATTAAAATACACAAGCCGCCTGCATTTTGCAGGCGGTTGGATTACATATCAGAAAGATATTGTGCCGGTTTGAAAACTAAAAGTCTCAAAATACAGACTTAATAATTGCGATTTCACTCTCAAAGTGCTATAATACAAACTATATTTGGGTGGAGGTGCGGAAATGAAAGTACGGTACAACAAACTTTGGAAACTTCTGATTGACAAGGGAATGAAAAAGAGTCAATTACGAGAAGCGGTCGGGGCAAGCAAAAGTACATTTGCGAAACTCGGAAAAAATGAAAATGTTACCCTTCCCGTGCTGTTGAATATATGCGAATACTTAGAGTGTGATTTTGGCGACATAATGGAAGCCGTACCCGAAAATGAGGTGTAGGATCAATGAACAAGAAGATTTTAATTGTGGATGACGAAAAAGAAATCGTTGATCTGCTTGAAGTGTATTTGAGTAACGATGGTTATTCAGTATATAAATGTTATAATGGGTTAGAGGCGATGAAATGTATCAAACAGTCGCAGATTGATTTAGCGATACTTGATATTATGCTGCCGGATATTGATGGTTTTCGACTTTGCCAAAAAATTCGGGAAAAGTTTTACTTCCCTATTATTATGCTTACCGCCAAAATTGAGGATAGCGACAAGATTATGGGGCTTACGATTGGTGCGGATGATTATATAACGAAACCGTTTAATCCTTTAGAGGTTGTGGCAAGAGTAAAGACGCAATTAAGGCGTTATCAGAGCTATAACAGTCCTAATTTGAGCCAATCCGAAGAAAAAGACGAGTATGACATCAGAGGTCTACTGATAAACAGAGTCAGCCACAAGTGCTACTTGTATGGCAAAGAAATAGCCTTGACTCCGTTGGAGTTTTCTATTCTGTGGTATCTGTGCGAACATCAGGGTAAAGTTGTCGCCTCGGAGGAATTATTTGAAGCCGTGTGGAAAGAAAAGTATCTTCGCAACAGTAACAATACGGTAATGGCGCACATTGGGCGGCTTCGGGAAAAATTGAATGAACCTTCAAAAAATCCGAAGTTCATTAAAACTGTTTGGGGGGTAGGGTATGAAATTGAATAAAAAAGAAAAAAACTATCTGCTCTCTACCTTGTTCAAAGGGTATGTAATTCAATGTGCGATTTGCTCTGTGCTTATTTTTGGCGGTACTTTTCTTTTAGGAATTATGGCAGAGGAAATTCTCCGCAAGTATGTTTTGTATTATTACTTGTATTACAGAACAGTATATCTTTATATAGTGGCTGTAATCGTGTGGGGTGGCTGTATTATATACATGACATACCTACTTTTGAAAAAAGTAGTCGCCTATGTGTACGAGGTACAGGCTGCGACAGGAAAAATGTTCGATCAGAATGTCAGTTACATTGAAATGTCCCCGGAGTTGAGTGAAATCGCCGCTAACATCAATCAGTTAAAACAAGAGGCTGAAAGTAATGCAAGGCTTGCAAAAGAAAATGAGCAGCGAAAAAATGACCTGATTATGTATCTTGCACACGATTTGAAAACACCGCTTTCTTCTGTAATCGGGTATCTTACTTTACTGCGTGATGAGTCGCAAATCTCAAAGGAACTTCGAGAAAAGTACCTTTCAATCACTCTTGGTAAGGCAGAACGGTTAGAGGATCTGATTAACGAGTTTTTCGAGATAACACGATTCAATATATACGATATTACATTACAATACACGAAAATCAATTTAACTCGCCTGCTGGAGCAACTTGTATATGAATTTAAGCCTATGCTCAAATCAAAGAATTTGCAATGTAATCTTTGTGTTGATGATGATATAATGCTTCGATGTGACGCAGACAAAATTCAGCGTGTTTTTGATAACCTTTTGAGAAATGCGGTTATCTACAGTTTTGAAAATACGGATATCACGATCAGCGCACAATGTCAGGAAGATACGGTCAGCATTATTTTTTGTAACCACGGCGATACTCTGCCGGAAGAAAAGTTAAACAGGATTTTCGAGCAGTTTTATCGGCTTGACGCAGCGAGAAGTACAAGCAGTGGAGGAGCTGGATTAGGTTTGGCGATTGCAAAGCAGATTGTTGAACTACACAATGGTACAATCGTTGCAGAGAGCCAAGAGGATCAAAACAAGTTTTCAATTACTTTGCCGTTGGCGTAGGAAAATTGTAAGAATTTGCATAGAAAAAAAGAGGAATATCTTACGAGCAATCAAGAAAATACGGGCTTCTGTTTTGGTACAATAAAAGTATCAAGATAGAGGCTCGTATTTTTTGTGATACAGCATAAGGAGGAATGATGAAGTTGCTAAGAAAACAAATGCTGCTATGTTCTATTTTGTTTCTTGTATTTACGCTATCTGCCTGCTCTGCAATTGGGCAGACAGACGAAAACAATCTTACAGATAGCGCAACATCCGCAGAAAAAACGGTATCAGTTGTACGAGGGACAATTACTCCAACCGTTTCAACGCAAACGACTATTGTTCCGGCAGTACCGTTTATTATTTTCTCACCCGAAAATGGCATATTTAATACAGCGGTAGAATTAGAAGAAAAAATCACTGCCGGGCAAATTATTGGAACTGTGAACGGCAAAGAATTGAAATCTCCGGTGGATGGTACAATTACCTCTATTGCCCCATCCAATGAAAGCGTACCGAGTAATTATCCCGTAGCGATAGTGCATTATACAGGATTTGCCCTCAATGTAGAGGCAGATAATTTTTTGAGTACCTTACCGGAGTATGCAGAGTTGAAAGCAAAATTTCAAGTATATGATGGTGTAGGACCAACCGATATGATTGCCGTGGTGTCGCCTGCCGCAGATGAAAATGCGTTTACGGGAATCGTGCCGCAAGAGGGCATTCTGCAATGCTTGATCAGTCAAACAGTCGATGTGAAATCGGGGCAAAGTGCAACGGTAGTCATAACGGCGACAACGAGAAATGATGTCCTTATATTGCCGCTGTCGGTAATAGCGGGTAGACAAGGGACGGGATTGGTTACTGTAATTACTCCGAATGGAGAAAGAGTGGAAACAAAAGTGACATTGGGTGTGACAGACGGAGCCAATATAGAAATACTGTCCGGCTTAGAGGAGGGCGATGTAGTTTCTGCTACTCCGCCAAACCTTGATCCGAGGGGGATTTGATAAAATGAAAGGAATTTCCGAAAAGACTTTAATCAAAATAAAGGATTTGAAAGCAAGCGTCAAATTGAATAATGGCGATATGCTGACAACAGTAACCAACGCTAATATGGAATTGCAACGAGGGCGCAGTTATGCCATTGTCGGAAAGTCCGGCTCAGGCAAAACAAGCCTTATATCCATTATTGGCTTGTTAAATCGGGAATATGAGGGCGAGTACCTTTATGATGGTATATCTATTTCTGCTTTGAAAGACCGTGATCTGTCTATACTGCGAGCCAATAATATCGGATTTGTATTTCAGAACTACTCTCTGATTAAGCACTTGCGGGTATGGGAAAATATCGAATTACCCCTACTCTATGCCAAAAAGTCGTTTACCGCCAAACAGCGTCACGAGATAATTACAGGCTTGCTAAAAAGTGTCGGCTTAGAAAGCAAGGAAAATGATTACCCAATCAATTTGTCCGGCGGTGAACAACAAAGAGTTGCAATCGCAAGGGCGCTTGCAGTATCTCCGGAAGCCATTTTATGTGATGAGCCTACGGGAGCGTTGGATAAAAAGACGGGAACGCAGATTATGGAACTGTTGCACAGCGTCGTAAAAGAAAATGGAATTATGCTGCTGTTGGTTACGCACGATCCTGATATTGCAGATACCTGTGATACGATTTTTGAAATGGATGGAGGGAGGATAACTTGTGCTAAAAATGATACTTAAAGACCTTCGTCTGTCTCCACTTAGAAGTATTCTGACAAGTGTTTCAATGCTTGTAGGCATTATCGCAATGCTTGGATCGGTATTAGTTGGTACGCTTGGACGGGAGTATTTGATTTCCGTAAACGCACAGGTATATGGCTGGTCACCTACTTACTCATTCGTGATAACGGAATCCGATTTTCACGATAGAAATAAAATGGAACAATTATTCCAGAGATTTGAAGCCATTGATGATGTAGCCGCTGTTACTTTTTCTATGGGAGAAGATATTCGATTTGCACCAATGAAAGATTTAACGCCAATACCGCCGAATGATGTTTACCAAAACCTGATGGCTTTTGATTTAGTTTGCACCACGGAGGCATATAGTCAAGTCTATAATCTTCCAATGACATCCGGTAGATGGTTAGAGCCTTCGAGTGAGGGCGGATCGCTTGAAGTGGTCATAAACAAAGAAGCTAAAAACTATTTTAATGATTCGCCCTATGCTGCAGGAAATGTAAAAAGCACACTTTCGTTAACCCCATTCAATATTGTCGGAGTAGTAAACGATGGCAGGGATTTTCCGACTATCTATGCGGATTCTGCGGCGATCCTCAATTTCGCACCAGCAATGTGGCAAGAACAAAATGCAAATGTGTATTGGCATCCCACAACAGGACTGACAATCGAACAGATACATTCTGCCCTTGGCGACATTTTGACTGATACCATTGGCGGTTACTGGGAAAGTGCTGGGCGGAGTGATATTGGAGATACCTATGATTCGGTATTGTCCATACTGCAATTAGGGCTTTTGGTTACTTCGCTTTTGTTGCTGTTTGTTTCCGTATTAGGGCAGATCAATATCGGACTATCTTCATTGGAACAGCGCACACATGAGTTGCTGATCCGCAGAGCGATAGGTGCTTCACGAACAAATATTGTGGCATTGGTTTTAGGCTCACAGTTGATTTTATCAATATTCGTTTGCTTTGCAGCTATTTTGATTTCGCTGATTTTGGTGCATTGTATTGGAGCGTTGCTCCCTGTGGATTCCCCGGTGGGAACACCGAGTTATCCAATCAGCGTTGCTGTTGTTGCAGTTGCTGTGTCTGTGCTTACAGCATTATTGGGCGGATTATTACCAGCATTGAAAGCAGCAAAATTAGAGCCTGCATTGGCTCTTAGATAATAAAACTCAATTCAAGGAGGAAACAAAATGAAACGAACAATCTCAAAATCCGAAAGACCGTACAGACTGTTATTGTGTGTTATGATTTCTTTGCTGGTGATTATGCTGGCAGGCTGCTCCACTTCTTCGGACTCCGACACAAACACAAGAGGTTTCACGGACTTTGCTACCATTGAAGAAGAATACCTAACGACCATTGAGAGTTTGAATTGGCCGGAGGGCTTTACGCCGCCTGATGCTTTGGAAGGCGAAGATACGGGAGCGTCTTTTCAGATAGGATATGGCGATACAAGAGCATCTAACCTTTGGGAATATTCTTGGATGCAGGAATGGCTTGATACTTACAATACGGATTCGGAAAGGGCGGCAAAAGCCTTAGCTGAACTCGAAAAAGCCTTTGATATGCCTTATATGGGAACAGATCGCTGTGATGACGCCACACGCAAATATCTTCGTGATAATATTGATAAAGCTAAGTTGGGAGATCCGTCTGGATTTACAGAGTGTATTCAGGCAAATTATGCCGATTAAAAATGGCACATAGGAGTTTTGGTGTTGGGAGGTGAGCACATATATGCAGAGAAAACGCCGTAAGAAAAAACGATTTGGAGTATTTTTGTTTTTGCTTGTAGTTTGTATCGGCATAGGTATAATGTTTGTGCCGTGGGCAATGCAGCCGGAAAATTTCAGAGAGGTAAAGAATAAAATAAATGGTTTTCTCTACAAAGAAGATTTTCCTGACTCTTATAATGCAAAATCGCTGATTTTGGTGGATTGTTCTGATGATGAAATATTTGTTTCAAAAAACGAGAACGAGCCACAAATTCCTGCAAGTTTAGCCAAGCTGTTTGTTATTGAGTATGCGTCAACTTTAGCAGACCTTGATAGTATCGTTGTTGCAGACTATGGTGCTATTTCACTCACGAAACCTGGCTCGTCTGTTGCTCAAATCAAGGAAAAAGAATACTTTTTACACAATCTATTTGCGGCAATGTTAGTACCGTCAGGGAATGACGCAGCTTATGTGGTTGCTGATTATTGTGGAGGATTACTTTCGCCGCAAGCAGAAAGCTGTCAAGAGCGTGTGAGGATTTTCATGGAGAACTTAAACCTGCATTTGCAACAGCAGGGGTACTTAGACACAGTTTTATATGATCCGAGTGGTTTTGATATGGAGGCACTTACCACCACTTTAGATTTGAAAGAAGTAGTATATCGGTTGTTGGAATACTCGTGGTTTAGGGAAATTGTATCTCAAAACACTTATACGGCAACACTGCCTGATGGCAGTACACAAATATGGCAGAATACAAACGCCTTCCTTGATCCGACATCCGAATATTACAACGAAAATGTATGCGGAATTAAGACTGGCTCTCTGTCTGACGACTATAACTTGATTGTGCTTTATCAGCAGCACGGAAAAGAGTTTTTGATATGCAGTTTAGGCTCTCAGTCCGATTCCTCTCGTTATGACGATGTGAATTTTATTCTGAAAACGATTGATGAATCGTATTATCTCACGCAATAAATCTTATGTTGTCCAAGACAAAAAAACTAACCAAGGGGGGTGATAATATCGGACGAATCGTAATAATGGAGTTCAAAGCACAAGACTCAACAGCCTTTGACGATATGCTGGCTTTTGTAAAACAGCACCCTGATTTTGAAAAATTAGAGATTTCATATGAGCCGACATTATCCCTTTCCGGCTTAGAAATCAATTTGAGCCGGCGCAGAGTTATCAATAACGGTCAGGAAATTGAACTGACCGTCAAAGAGTACGATATACTCTGCTTGCTCGCAGCCAATAAAGGTCGTGTTCTTACATACGAGCAGATTTATGATAAGGTGTGGGGCGAAATATCAGCAGGCAATGAAAAGGATACCGTAGGCTTTCACATTCGGAATCTTCGTAAAAAACTTTGTGATACAAACTCTCACTTTTCCATAGATAGTGTTCGTGAGATCGGCTACCGCTTTAACAGTCAGTAAGCAGTCCCTCGTAGTTCATAATGAATTGCGAGGGATTATTCATTTTCTAAGACGGTATGTCGGAATTTGATAAATCCCTGCAAATGTTGATTTTATACGACTGTTAAGAGCAATATCGTGTCTAAACTTGCGACTGGACTTTGCATTTTCTACGAGTTATCTTCGTAATATCTCGGCATTATACTACTGGAATGTTTATCATAAACAGGGCATGATTTATGGCAGAATGGGCAGTCGTTCTCGTGCCATTTATTAGGTCTTGCTTGGATACGAATATGTTTAACTCCATTCTTATCAGAGTAAAGATTACAATTTTTTATAACTGTGTTCTTGACATTAAGGACACTTTTGCATAATGTATTAACTGAAGCCACTTGTGAATACTCCTTTTGTGTTTTTCTTCGCAGTTAATACATTAAAGGACACAAGTGTTTTTTCAATATGGTGTTGTTAATTTATGGTGTTAGGCTTCCACCATTATGCCAGAAGCCTCATATAAATTTATTGGGAAGAGTTACCGATCAAGTTTTCTCAGAATCCGAAGAATGGGATATTGATACGGTGTCAGAAACTATTGCATCGGAATATGAAAGAGCAACGAATCTTTCGATAAATAAAGAGAAGCAGAATTTGCCAATAGAAGAAAAACGAACGATAGATGTTAAAGAAATACGAGAATGGCTGAACTTTATTATTACGATTATATCAGTTGTTTTGGGAGTTACGAATTCTTCAGCAACAACGATAAATAATTACAATTATACACAACAAGTCAATAATTATTACATCGTTGGAATGGGATATGATGCGAAGGAGCTAAATACGACTAAATATAGAATCGTTAATAGAGAATCTATTGTACGACTGAAGCATGACTGCCATTCGATTGTAATTGAAAAGCTTGAGGAAGGGAAAGTTGTTAGAATTATAGATAAATATAAAAAGTGGCGACAGATAATTTGGGAGAATGAAGATGGTGAAGAATGTATGGGGTGGATTCAAAATTATAGATTAACTGAGTTTAAAGTGCCTAGAAATAAATGATGTATATTTGATGAAATAGAATCTATAAGTGAAGGAAGTATTATGTGTGGTAGATATTATATTGATTCTGATATGGCAGATGAAATCGAAAAAGTAGTGCATGATATAGACCAACGGATCCGGCAGGAACATTTTGCAGGAGATATCTTTCCAACCAATGTAGCACCGATCATTGAAAAATCAGAACATGGATTGAAACTGGATGTTTGCAAGTGGGGATATCCATTGTCACAAGGAAAGAATCTGGTTATAAATGCAAGAGCAGAATCTGTTATGGACAAACCTTCTTTTCGAAATGGAATCCTCTATCACCGCATTTTGATACCGGCAAGTGGGTTCTATGAATGGAATCGGTTAAAAGAGAAAAATACATTTTCCAGATATGATGCACCAGTATTGTATATGGCTGGCTTCTGTGATTGGTTTGAGAATGAACGACGATTTGTGATTATGACTACAGCAGCCAATGAATCTATGATAAAAGTACATGATCGTATGCCGCTGATATTGGAAAAAGGACAGCTGAAAGATTGGTTCGATGACAGGAAAATGGAGCAAATTCTGCATCAGGTACCGGTTCAGCTAAAACGAGAGGCAGAATACGAACAGCAGAGCTTATTCTTATAATGGTTCAGAGGAGAAATAGAAAGATGCAAATATTTGTTGATGCAGATGCCTGCTCAGTGGTTGCGATCATTGAAAAGATTGCAAAAGATAATAGTGTTCCGGTAATGTTGTTGTGTGATACAAACCATGTTCTGTCATCGACTTATAGTAAAGTTGTTGTTGTCGGTGCAGGAGCAGATGCAGTAGATTATAAACTGATTAGTATCTGCCATAAAGGAGATATTGTCGTATCACAGGACTATGGTGTGGCTGCAATGGCATTGGGAAAAGGTGCTTATGCTATTCATCAATCAGGTAAATGGTACACGGATGATAATATTGATCAGATGCTAATGGAACGTCACCTGAGTAAAAAAGCCAGAAGAAGTTCCCGTAAATGTCATGTCAAGGGACCGAAGAAGCGGACGGAGGAAGATGATGAAAGATTCGCTCAGTCTTTTGAAAAAATGCTTTTGATGGCACGGGAGAAAGAAGGCAGATGAGGAATTGTAGATGCAGAGGAACGACAGAAGCTATAAAGACTTAAAACAAAAACAGAAGAGTGCAATAGCAGATAAAACATACAAAATGCACTTGAAGTTTTATCTTGAGAATCAGCGAATGCCGGATGCTACTGAAATGAATGATATATGCAAAAGTTTGTTTACGGCAGTTCAATCGCTTGCTCCTAAAACGGAATATGAAGAATTTTATAAAATTGTTGAAAAGCGTGAAAAGAGTTATGAAGAACGTATCCTGAGAGACATTCAGAATGGAATTACCTCCGGAGGTGCACCGTATGGTGTCACCTGGGAGGAAATGGGTCTGAAACCTTGGGAAGATTTGGAAGAGAATAATTGAGTTGTCAGTGCAATCTTATTTATCTCTTGTGACAGAAACAGGTTCCCGTTTTGCCGGAAGTAAGTCTGAATTGATTTCAGGAGCATCGAGCAGCACAGAGAAATTTTGCTGAATGATATCCAGTGTTTTCTGCTTTTTCTGTAATTTCTGTTTTTCCCGGACGGTAGCAGCTTGTTCAGATTCAAGATTTTCAATCCGCTTCTGGATTTTTTCAGAGCTAGGGATTTTGGTAACACCGAGATCCTGAAGCTCTTTTTTTAGTGAATCGTGGAGTTGGTATTCTGCCAGATGCTTGGAACGGTATTCTTTTGGATTTTTTGCAGATTTGCAATCTTCTATCACTTTACGGCAGAGCCGGTAAGAATCACAGTGTTTCTGAATGACTTTCTGCGTGCTTAGCTCACTGGTGATGTGTGCTATTCTCTGATCAGCCGCTTTAACAGAAGCATCAACATCAGAAACATGCTGCCTGAAATCCTCATAATTCAGTAGGTTATTTTCTGAAAGATAGTTGAAGGTGCGGGCTGCCTCTTTTAGATTATTGAGTTTTGCCCAATGTTCAAATCCTTCTCGATTGCCAGTCGTTACATACGTGGAGATATTGATATACAGGCGAGCTTCTCTGGACAGATGTTTTGGAGTTTTCACTTTGCTACGATTTTTAGCTAAGCGGATGCGGACGTTTTCTTCCGTATAATAACTTCCCAGAGATTTCATATAAGTGAAATTTTTTTGTTCCGGTGCACGGAAAGAAAGATGCTTTCCCTGCCGGACTTCATATCCAGCTAACTGCATTTTTTGTAGAAATTCCTCATAGTTGATGGAAGTCCAGATTGCTTTATCAACTGCAACACGTAGCTTGGCTTTCCAACTGGTGCCACGATGATATTCCATGTTCTCTTTATAGCTTTTTCCTTTTTCTCCGGTTGGCATACTGGTGGCAAGTCCATTTTCCAGGCAGATACGATTACTGATTCTGCAGAGTTTATGGTAGCTCCGCTTATTGGAAACATACTTGTGATGATCAACAAAGCTTGCAGCGTTGAAGATGATATGGTTATGAATGTGCTTTTTATCAACATGGGTACTGATCACGTATTCATATTTTCCTTTCAGTACTTCGGCTGCAAATTGCTGTCCTAAGCGATGGGCAGTTTCGGCATCAACTTCTCCAGGTTTAAATGACTGGATCAGATGAAATGCCAGGTTATCACCTTTGTCCATTCCATTCTTTTTTGCCATTTCTCTAGTCATGGAAAATTCGAGATCAGCAGTTTCCGGGGAACAGCCAAAACTGGAAACCAGCAGTTTTTCATCAGTCTTGTCTGGATTCGTGATATAGTCCAGAGCTTTCTTGTCTGTTACTTTAATGGGGAAGATCTTAATATATGCCATAGTTCTTTCACCATCTCTTTCAATTCTTGCATTTCTTCCGGATATAGATCTCCGGTGGTATTTACCTTTTTTGCAATCTGGTTGATATTTATGCCAATCTTGTGCATTTCCTCATACTGTTTCTTCAGAGGAGTTGTATCTGTGTTGACGATGTAGCCGTCGATTGCCATCTTACGCAGATAAGCTCCCATGTTCTTGGTTTTTGATTCTATCATCTTCCTGCGGATTAGCTTTCGTTCTTCTTCTGTGACATAAAAATGAATTTCTTTGTTTCTTTTTCTTTCAGCCATTAGCAGTTTCTCCTTTCTGAGAGGGCAGTAGTATCGTTGCTTTCAGCGTTTTTCAATTCAGGGCAGGGTACCCTAAATTGGGATTTTCCGGAAGTGTATCCTCACTTCCTGTCCTTGCTGCTGTTTTACCCCTCTATTAGTTAAAGTCAGGAGAACCGGGAAAATGCAAAAGAATTTGGCAGGTAGTACGGGATACGAAAATGTGGTATGATTATGGGCAGGATATCAGAAGAATCAGGAGTTGAAAAGATTGTGAAGACGGAAGAAATCTTTGAATACGTGCAGAAACAGTACGGTACAGTTCCAGAATATTTATGGAGTAAATCTCCAGACAGTGTTGTACTTCGTCATAAAAATGGAAAATGGTATGCAGTATTCATGACAGTTGAGAAATCTAAGTTGGGATTAGAGGGAAATGATCTGGTTGCCATCATGGACGTAAAGTGCGATCCAGAAATGACCAGCATGATTATTCAGACTTATGGATTTTTACCAGGATACCATATGAATAAACAGCACTGGATCACGATTTTACTGGATGGTTCAGTCAGTGAAGCGAAGACATTGGACTTTTTGGATATGAGCTATCAGAAACTGCGTAACAGTATTACAAAAAGATCCAGTGTTGAAAAAAGCAATTAAACGAAATGAGCTTTCCGGCAGAATGGACATTGTGAAAGAGGTGCCCTGGGAACGGAGAAGCGAGATCCTCACAGTGACAGATACAGACGATAGTAATCTGAAGATGTATCTGGAAGAAAATCATGAGATCACAAGTGAACGAGTAATAAAAAAGGAGTGGATATTGTTTCCAATGAAAATAAGTGTCATCCGATTCGGGACTATCTGGAGAGCCTGGTATGGGACGGTGTTCCACGAATTGAGAATTTACTGACACGGTTTCTGGGAGCTGACAAGAACAGTTATACGATTGGTGTGATGAAAATGCACATGCTGGCAGCAATATCCAGGATATATGAACCGGGAATAAGGTATGATATTATGCTTTGTCTGGTAGGAAGTCAGGGAGCCGGAAAATCTACTTTTTTCAAATATCTGGCGATAAATGACGATTGGTTCAGTGACAATCTGGTTCACCTGGATGATGAAAATATTTACCGGAAATTACAGAACCATTGGATTATAGAGATGGGAGAAATGAAAGCAACTGTGACTGCATAGAACATTGAACAGATTAAATCGTTTTTAAGCAGACAGAAAGAAACTTACAAAGTTCCTTATGAGGTTTACCCAGAGGACCGACCACGACAGTGCGTATTCTGCGGAACATCGAATAATCTTAATTTTCTTCCATTAGACAGAACCAGAAACAGGAGATTTGCCCCGATTATGACAGATGTAACAAAAGCAGAAGTTCATATTCTGAACAATGAAGAAGAGAGCAAAGCTTATATTGTACAGGCATGGGCAGAGGCTATGGTGATTTATCAACAGGGAAATATATACCTTAGTTTTACAAAAGAGATTGAAGAAGAAGCGAAGAAACTGCAGAAAGAATTTATGCCGGAAGATACAAATGCAGGAATTATCCAGGCGTTTCTTGATGATTATGAAGACGATGATGTATGTACAAAGCTTTTGTTTGATGATGCACTGCATCGGACAGGTGAGATGAAACAGTGGGAAAGCAAAGGAATCGCAAACATTATGAATAATGCAATTGAAGGATGGAAACAACACGGTACTCAACGTTTTGGAAAGGAATATGGTATTCAGCGGTCATGGAAATGAATAGAAGGTACTGAGAAAAAAGACAAGGATGGATTTATGGAAGTGCCGGAGCAATTGGAAATACCATTTAAGTAAAGATTATTGTAAACGATGCAAACGGAACTTTTGGGAAAAACTTAAAAAGTTAATTTTTAAAATGTTTTTACCTCTGTTTACAGCTTTCGTTTACAAGATGATATCGGGTGGAAATACAAGCCGACCAACGGGAGGAATAGCACCGCAGGTCGCAAGGGGACTTTTGATGGACGGTACGGCTGTCGAAAGTGCTTTTGCGTTACTTTTGACAAAAGTAACAAAATCGCCGTATCCGGCGATAAATATATTTTGTGCCATAATTGGCAGAAATACAAATTTATGTGCCCTGTCGGGCGCTAATTTTAGAAAGAAAGGAGAAGCGTATGATGATGAAATGAACAATGTGTGGTATGGTTGGGCCGGGTTAACTGGCTCACAATAGAAGGGCATTTAAAACGGAAAATGTGAATCCGGAAAGAACCCAATATAATATCTGTTACCGAGATGAAAATCTGAAAGAAGTTTACAAAGAGTTATTTGATGAGGCTGTGGAGAGATACAATGTTGGAAAACGAAATGATCGAAAGATTACCAATTATTATGAAAAGATACGGCTTGGAAAACAGGAGAAGCTTTTTCATGAAGTGATTTTTCGGGTTGGGAATTGTGGAGATATGGCAGTAGGGACGGAAAAATGAGAGTTAGCTGTAAAGGTATTGGATGATTTTATAAAAGACTTTGAAAAAAGAAATCCTACACTTCGGTTATTTAATTGCTATTTACATCTGGATGAGTCTATTCCACATTTGCATGTCGATTTTGTTCCATATGTGAGTGGGTGGACTGGAAAAGGCATGGACACGAAAGTTTCTTTAAAGCAGGCATTAAAAAGTCTTGGATTTCCGGGCGGAAGTAAGCGTGACACAGAACTTAACCAGTGGATTAATCATGAGAAAGAAGTTTTGGCAGAAGTCGCTAAAAAGCATGGAACTGAATGGGAACAGAAAGACACACATGAAGAACATCTGGATGTTTATAATTTTAAAAAGAAAGAACGTAAAAAGGAAGTGCAGGCTCTAGAGCAAGAAAAAGAATATCTGACAGCGGAAAACGAAAGTTTAGCTTTCAAGATTTCAGAAGTAAAAGCTGATATTGAGAAGTTGGAAGAAGAAAAGCTTCAGTTTAAGAAAGAGAAAGACGCTGCAGAAAAACGTACAGAGAAAGCGGAAATGGAATTAAAAAAATTAGAAGATCGAAGAGAATTTCTGCAATCGGTGATGGATAATGTCAGTAAGGAAATAAAAGAATATGGAATGATTAAAACATTTCTACCGGAAGCTACAGCATTAGAACGTGCGGGAACTTACCGGGAAAAGAAAATCAAACCATTGTTTATAGAAATGAAAAATAAAATCTGTGCGATGGCTGCACAGGTGAAAGAACTCACAAGAGAAAGAGATAGCTGGAAAAGTAAGTTTCAGCAGAAAAAGAAAGAGCACGAGAACACAAAAAAGGATCTGGCGGAAGTTCAGATGGATTATCAATGCTTAATACAAGAGAAATCTGTTCTAGAAGGAATTGCAGACAGATATAACCGACTTGTACGTATGCTGGGAAATGATATGGTAGGAAGATTGGTACAAGAGGATATTCGAACGCAAGCAGAGCTTGAAGCCAAAAAGCAGAAAGAGCAAATGCCAGAAAGAATCAGCGATAGGATACAATGGGCAAAAGAAAGAAGCCAGGGACATAATGAACAATCAAAGAAAAATAAAACAAAACACAGAGGAATGGAATTGTAGGTGTATGAAGAAACACTATTACTGGGAATGATTTATGCATAATGAAAACAGGTAAAAGAAAAACGAATATGATGTAAGGAAGGGCACGTTGATTGAAAAACGTGTCTTTTTTCTTTAGACAAAGAATTGAATAGTAGTCGTTAGTTTGATACAATAAAATGGATTATAGGGTATTGAAGGTGAAAGATTATGCCGACGAAAGAACCACGTTTTCATGCGAAGTTACGGAAAAAAGTCATAAAAACATGAGTAAGATAGCATGGAAAATGTAATCTTAAAAGAAGGCTTTTTTGCAGAAACATTTCAGGTAAATAAAGCAGAATCTGCTAAGATGAAGATTAAGGAACTGCTGGTAGAAGTAGGTGAAGTGTCCGAAACATTTCAATGGGCATTTGAAAATTCTGGAATAATGAAAGACGGAATAATATATACAATGAATACTGTTCCGGATTATCATGGAAAGCAGATAACTCTTGGTGATGTTATGGAAACTGGAGCAATAGAAGAACAGTATTTTATTCCAGAAGAAAAATTATATTATACGGATTCTGTGGTTACACATAGTGATGAAACTGAACAGCGTCTTCCAAAGGAGGATAGACAGACCTGGCAGTACCTGAAAGGTGCAAAAAAATTGTTACGTATAAGTTCAACAGGCCATGAATGTGTCTTCTCAGAAGGTGCTATTTCCATGATTGATCAGGAAGATAAACCGGCACGTACAATGCTTACATCTGAAGGTGGGTTCAGCAGAACAACTCATATTGTGAAAGATAAGATGACTGGAAGAGAGAGATTACTTACTGCAACAGAAGCAGAACGAATCCAGGAATTTCCTACGAATCATACGAAATATTGTCTGGTTAAAGGCGAAACAGTGGAATGCCACTGAGAAAACGCAGATTTATGATGGGAAATGCGTTGGTGGTTAATCTGGTGGCAGATATGGAGAAGACATTGGATAAAATTTTTGATTGTGAATAACAATTTATTATAGAGAGATAATATAGTTGGTGTTTTGTTAATGGTATTGTATAATATTTATTAAAGATGAGATAATCTTAAAGATTGAAGGGGAATATATAGTGGAATTATTTGAAGTATTGCAAAATGCACCAGAAGGCAGTCAGTTGATAACGGATTCCATAGTAATCACACATGCTAAATTAAAGAAATATGAGAAAATACTTTGTTCTATTAGCGGAGGAAGCGACAGCGATATTTTAATAGATTTATGCGAAAAATTTGATGAATCGGATAAAATAACATATGCTTTTTTTGACACAGGACTTGAGTTTAGAGCAACAAAAGAACATTTGCAATATTTGGAACGGAAGTATGATATACATATTGAGCAAATAAAAGCAACAAAATCAATTCCATTTTGTTGTAAAACATATGGGCAACCTTTTTTGTCAAAACAAGTAAGTGAATGGATAGAAAGATTACAAAATCATAATTTTCGATGGGAAGATAAACCATTTGTTGAATTATATAAAGAATATCCAAAGTGTAAAGCTGCATTAAGATGGTGGTGTAACGATTTTCAGAAAAGTAATGAAGGAAAAGAGAGCAGTTTTAATATCGCATATAACCAATATTTAAAAGAGTTTATGGTTAAAAATCCTCCAACCTTTAAAATATCAAATAAATGCTGTCATTATGCGAAAAAAATGGTTGCTAGTAAATTTAAGACAAATGGAGAATTTGATTTAAATATGTATGGGGTACGAAAGGCAGAGGGAGGAGCCCGAAGAACTGCATATAAAACTTGTTTTTCATCAAGTGAAGATAAGTGTGATGAATATAGACCGATATTTTGGTATTTAACTGAAACAAAAAAAATATATGAAGAACATTATGATGTTGAACATAGTAGATGTTATAGAGAATATGGATTGAAAAGGACAGGATGTGCAGGATGTCCCTATGGAAGAAATTTTGAAGACGAATTAGCAGCAATGCAACATTACGAACCACAATTATTTAAGGCAGTTAATTTCGTATTTAAAGATTCATATGAATATACAAGAAAATATAGAAAATTTGTGAGTGAGCAAAAAAAGTTGTCAGGTAGATAAGGGGAAAATCATATGGAAGTGCAGAGTAAAAAAGTTGATGCGAGTCCAACAAAAGGTTTTTTTATTTATATGTTGACTCGAGATATTGATGTGAGACCGGCTATAGTAGAATTGATAGACAATTCAATTGATGGGGCAAAGAAAATAAGAAAAAATAAAGAGTACAAAGGATTATTTATCAAAATAAATATGTCTCAAGATAGATTTATCATTGAGGATAATTGTGGTGGAATAGATATTGAAACTGCACAAAAATATGCTTTTCAATTTGGTAGGTCATCGGATCGGGAGAGTGATTCATCAGGATATTTTACTGGAATTTTCGGAATTGGAATGAAACGCGCGCTTTTCAAGTTAGGGAAAAAATTTGAAGTTATTTCAAAAACATCAACAGAATATTTTGATTTAAAGGTGGATGTTGACGATTGGATTAATAAACCAGAATGGGAATTTGAATTTGATAAAGTAGAAACTGGAATGAACAATGATGAAACAGGGACTAAAATAGTGGTTGAAAAGCTTAATGCAGATATTGTAAGCAAATTTGAAAGTGAGTTGTTTATTAATTCGTTAATTGACTATATTCAAAAATATAGGACGGTTGAAGCTGAAAACGGGTTAGATATTGAAGTAAATAATATTGCTGTTGATTATGGAAAAGAAAAACTATTAAAATCAAAAGATATTCAACCATATGAAAAACAAATTATTGATGACAGCGGTAAGATAACTATTATTGCAGGAATTACGAATAAAGGAGAGCCTAATAAAGCAGGTTGGTATATATACTGTAATGGACGATTGGTTGTGTATGCTGACAAAACTGAATTGACAGGTTGGGGTATTGAAAATAGAGCTTTTCATTATAGCTTAGCTGAATTTAGAGGATATGTTTATTTTGAATCACAAAATTTACTGGAATTACCGTGGAATACGACTAAAACAGGAATTGATACGTCCAACAGATTATATGTTATAGCAAGACAAAGTATGAGTGAGGCAATGAAGCAAGTTATTAAAGTCATAGACGAAGCGAAACGCAAGCATGATGTATCAAATTTGGATGAATTGGATTTTGTGAAAAAAGCGGGGAAAACAGAATTAAATCACTCGACGATAGCTAATATATCAGAAAATAAAGATTTTAATATTACAGAAGTAGAACCTGAAATTCCAATGGTAAGAATATCCTTTTCCAAACCATTAAATGAAGTTGAAAGAGTAAAGGAAAATATGGGAGAACGAACTAATAAGGCGGTTGGAGAAAAACTGTTTGAGTACTATTGCGAAATGGAGGGGATTTAATGGCGGGGAGCAGTGCTAGCGTCAATTATAATATAAGACCTTGCAAAAGTATTGAACGAAAAATGATGTGTGATATGATTTCAAGACTAACCGTATTTGATTATATTAAAAATTATAGATATATTGGCATGGGTGCAAAGTATTTTGTGGATTTTTCTTTACTACACAAAGAATTTGGAATTGATAATATGTATAGTATGGAAATAAATTCTGCGGAAAAGAATAGGAAAAGATTTGAATTTAATAAGCCATTCAATTGCATAAAAATGTTGTTTGGAAATGCAAGCGACATTCTCAATAGTTCAAATATACCATGGAAGCAAGAGAAAAATATTATTTGGTTGGATTACGATGGAGGAATAAATAGTAATCAAATTCAAGACGTAGAATCTTGCATCAGCAAAGTAGAATCAGGGAGCGTGATATTTGTAAGTTTTAATTCTGATTTAGGAGATAAATTTAAAAAGGCATTGCCAAAAGAAAAGTTGGACATGTATTGTTCTAGAATTGATAATGAAATATTAGTTAAGTTGCTTTCGCCAAAAGACATGGCTAAAGAAAAGATTTATCAAACGACAAATAAAATGTTTGACATGATTGTAAAAAATAAAATTTTGGAGAGAAATAGTACTATAAGAAGTGACGATGAAAAACTAATTTCCCAACAATTAGTGTATTTTAAATACAATGATTCTAAGGCAACAATGCTTACATTAGGATGGATTGTTTATAAAAAGGGGGATATTGATAAATTTACAAAATGTGGTTTTGAAGATTTTGAATTTTATAATAGTAGTAATATTCCGTATGATATTTCAGTGCCTAATTTTACATACAAAGAATTAGCTATATTAAATCAGAATATGCCGAATGCAGTATATCCAATAGAAGGTGCAGATTTTTTTGAGGAAGAAGAAGTTAATGCATATAGAAAAATTTATAAGTATTATCCGACTACATTTGAAACATCGATTGCTTTGTAAAGATACTCAGTGATAACACCATGATAATAAAATCTCCAAAAACCACACGGACACAGCGGAAAATCTGCATTTGCTGACGCAAAATGAACGGAAAATAACCATTTAGCCTCCAAAACACCCCATTCTGATATCGTGAGGGTGGTAGAACTGTAGGTTCAGGAAGAGTTGCAACTATCATCGAGTAATCGCTGATAAACCATATAAATAAAGGATTTTCAGACCTTCGAGGGTTCGCCCTCGGAGGTCTTTTTTATGCCCGAACATATGCTATGCCCTTATATAAACATAAAACAGCCAATTCCCGCAGTGTGTCCTGTAAAAAACACCCGAAAAACACTATTCTGTCAATGAATGTGTCAAGTTTTTAGCAAAAGCTTGACATGTAGCATCAGCCCTTGCCGAAGGCAACTTAAAATGGGCTGATGTTCAATAGAAAGGAGGCAACAGATATGGATCAGAAAAAGACCGGTTCATTCCTAAGAGAACTGAGAAAGGAAAAACAGCTTACGCAGGAACAACTTGCAGAGCGGTTTGGAGTAACCAATCGTAGCGTATCAAGGTGGGAAACGGGCAGCAACATGCCGGATCTCAGTATTCTGGTGGAGCTGGCAGATTTCTATGATGTTGATATCAGGGATATCATTGATGGAGAAAGGAAGGGCGAGGACATGAATAAGGAAGAGAAAGAGAGATTGCAGCTTGTAGCGGATTATGCAGAAACTGAGAAGAATACATTGTTGATGAGGTTGCGTATATTCAGCATAGTGGGATTGGTTTCGCTCATTGCAGGACTGGTGATGTTGGTGCTTGGCGGAGATAATAATCTTCCTGTGTATGACTATTTGGTAGGATCCCTTATTGGAATTGCGATAGGGGCACTGTTGGTTGCGGTGTTTTATTCTACTGGTATCTTAGAATCCATGAGAAAGAAAAAGAGAAAACATATGAAAGTCCTCTTAGTAATATGTATGTTGTTTTTGCTTGGAACACTCATCGCAGCAATCGTTGTATCATTATGATGAGGTATCATTATGATGTCAGTATGATCAAGATATATGTCTTTGCAAAATATAAGTGATATGATATAATCTTTAAAGATGAGAAACTGAGGGTTATGTTGTAATATCCTTATGAGCGCAGATATTTGACTGAGACAGGTTATCGTAAATATGATTAGTGTGATTGTATTTGCGAATAGAAAAATATAATTATATGTATAAGCCCATAATATGGTTGGGCGTATCTACCAGCTACCAATAATAGTTGACTACGACATGGATTGCCGTGGTCAACTATATTTTTGTGTAAAAATATGCGTGTGGATACAGAGTATGGATAGGGTTTTACAAAAAATATAAAATGATTTTGGAGGGTGCGCGTATGAGGTATGACGTGATAATTATTGGAGCAGGACCAGGAGGAATATTTTCTGCATATGAGCTGACAAAGCAGGCTCCGGATCTCAAGGTTGCAGTGTTTGAGGCTGGACATGAGCTTAAGAGAAGAAAATGTCCGATAGACGGCACAAAGATCAAGAGCTGCGTGGGATGTGATAGCTGTTCGATCATGAGTGGATTTGGCGGTGCAGGTGCATTTTCCGATGGAAAGTACAATATTACAAATGACTTTGGCGGAAGTCTGTATGAGTACATCGGCAAGAACGAGGCCATAGACCTCATGAAGTATGTGGATGATATCAATATGGAGTACGGCGGAGAGGGTACGAAGCTTTATTCCACTGCCGGCACAAGATTCAAGACAGTGTGTCTGCAGAACAGGCTTCATCTGCTTGATGCTTCGGTCAGACATCTTGGCACGGACATCAACTATATAGTTCTAGAGAATCTGTATGCATATCTTCAGGACAAGGTGGATTTCTATTTTGACACTCCTATACAAACGGTGGAAAAGATGGACGATGGAACATATAGTGTATGCTGCAAGAAGGGTACATTTGCTTGTGACAAATGTATCATATCCGTTGGAAGAAGCGGAAGTAAATGGATGGAGACAGTGTGCAAGGATCTTAATGTGCCCACAAAATCTAACAGAGTAGATATAGGAGTCAGAGTAGAGCTCCCTGCAGCTATATTTGCACATTTGACGGATGAGCTCTATGAGAGCAAGATAGTATACAGAACGGAGAAGTATGGAGACAAGGTGCGAACTTTCTGCATGAACCCAAGGGGTGCCGTGGTTACTGAGAATACTAATGGAATCATAACGGTAAATGGCCACAGTTATGAGGATCCTGCAAAACAGACGGATAATACAAACTTTGCGCTCCTTGTGGCAAAGCATTTCTCAGAGCCGTTCAAGGACTCCAACGGATACGGCGAGAGCATAGCGAGACTCAGCAACATGCTGGGCGGCGGAGTAATAGTGCAGAGATTTGGCGACCTCATAAGGGGACAGCGCTCCACCCAGAGCAGGATAGAGGAAGCGTTCATCACACCTACGCTCAATGCCACACCGGGAGATCTGAGCCTTGTCCTTCCAAAGAGAATTCTGGATGGAATAATCGAGATGATCTACGCTCTTGATAAGATAGCCCCAGGAACGGCAAATGAAGATACACTGTTGTATGGAGTTGAGGTCAAATTCTACAACATGGAGGTTGAAGTAGATGATAAGCTTGAGACAAGATACAAGGGGCTGTATATCATAGGAGATGGCAGCGGAATAACACACTCCCTTTCGCACGCATCTGCAAGCGGTGTATACGTAGCAAGAAATATTGCACATGGCGAATAAAACGAATAGATATTTATATAGAAGAAAGTCATTCAAAACAGAGTATCGTGATAGGGGTTCCAGATACTCTGTTTTTATTTGATAAATGAGTTTCAAGCGAAAATACATTTGTTTGACTGGATGGGAGAAGAATGGTAGAGTTGTAAATGGCATGAAAATAGATTTAAAGTCTGCAACAAATATGAAAACAAATTTAACTAAGAAAACTATTAGTGGCATTGTATAGAAGACACTATATGATGGATTATTTTCGAAAGAAGAAAGAAAATAGGAAAATATAGAGGGATCAGTTATAAATCAGATATGCGCATCTATGGATTCATTCTTTGATACAGAAAAGAAAATAGGCGATTATATCGTTAGGAATCCCAAGAAGGTTGTGGATATGACAGTCGGGGAGCTGGCAAAGGAGTGCGGTGTCAGCGAGGCCTCGGTGTCGAGATTCTGCAAACGAATAGAGCTGAAGGGATTTCACCATCTCAAGATATCGCTGGCGAGAGAACTCGTGGATGCCAAGGATGACGGAGAGATATCTGGACATATATCTGTGGATGATATGGAAGGTTCTCTGAGAGGAATACTGTCGAATAAAAGTGTATATACAATTCAAATACATAATTATATATGGAGGAAACAGACATGAAAGATATCAAATGGGCAGTTCTCGGAACAGGAGTTATCGCAAATGAGATGGCAGTGGCACTCAAAAAGAATGGCAGGAACATTTATGCGGTTGGTAACAGGACGTATGACAAAGCGGTGGCATTTGCTGAGAAGTATGGCATAGGTAAGGTTTATTCAGACTACAATGAGATGTTCACGGATCCGGAAGTGGACGTGATATATATAACGACTCCACACAATACACACATACAGTTTATGAGAAGAGCGATAGAGAATGGAAAACATATACTTGTGGAAAAATCTATAACATTGAACAGCGGTGAACTTGGAGATATGCTGGAACTGGCAGAGCAGCACAATGTGATCATAGGCGAAGCGATGACTATTTATCATATGCCTATTTACAGAAAACTTAAGGAGCTACTGGACTCGGGTGCACTTGGCAAAGTCAATCTCATAACCATGAATTTTGGAAGCTTCAAAGACTATGATATGAACAATCGATTCTTCAACAGAAACCTTGCGGGAGGGGCAATGCTGGATATAGGTGTGTATGCCCTGTCATTTATAAGGTGGTTCATGGACTCAAAGCCAGACAAGCTTCTTTCACAGGTTAAGCCTGCGCCTACTGGAGTGGATGAGCAGGCGGGACTTTTGCTTATGAATAAGGAAGGACAGATGGCAACCGTTATGCTGTCCCTTCACTCGAAGCAGCCGAAACGTGGAATGGTATCATGTGAAAACGGATATATAGAGGTGATGGAGTATCCAAGAGCGTGGGAGGCGAAGGTCACATACACAGATACAGGCAAAACTGAGACTGTTGCAGCCGGAGAAAATGCGGATGCCCTTGCGTATGAGCTTCAGGACATGGAGAGTGCGATATCCGGTGATGGAGATATGTATCTGGAATATACAAAGGATGTCATGGATATGATGACAGAGTTCAGAAGATCATGGCGATTTACATATCCAGAGGAAGAATAGGTAGATTGTCATATGTAGGGGAGGCTGTTTAGAACAATTGCACACAATTGTCAGATAAATAAAAAAAGTCCTTGACATAAGATTGCAGTGGTGGTATCTTATAAAAGCTGTCGCATGAGCAGGCAGCAGACGACAGCTTTTATAGGTATACAACATGATATGTCACTGAGACATGATTATAAATTACCTGAAAAAAGTTGTTGACATACACACTTCGGTGTGGTAATATTTAAAAGTTGTCGCCGAAGAGGTCAGACATCAGCAACCGAAAAGGTCTTGAAAAAAGATAAAAAAGTTGTTGACAAAGAA
>OHUH01000066.1_pt1 | contig 37011 bp, 39 predicted proteins | sample 1579171 | NCBI WGS metagenome assembly OHUH01 (sample SAMEA3882541, study PRJEB24775) | human gut metagenome | biome: human-associated habitat; feature: intestine environment; material: feces | place: Netherlands | collected 2009/2010 | reverse complement strand
CCAGCCGCCCGCCGGGTCTTTGCGGCGGTAGTAGATGCCCAGCACGTTCTCGGCGTAGCTGGTCATCATGCCCAGCAGCGCCATGACCCACATCCAGAACACCGCCCCCGCCCCGCCGGAAAGGATGGCTGTCGCCACCCCCACAAGGTTGCCGGTGCCGATGGTGGACGCCAGCGCGGTGCACAGGCTTTGGAACTGGCTGATGGCCTGTTCCTCGCGGGCGGTATGGGTGGTGACGCTCCGGTCGGTCAGGATAGCACCGAGGGTGTGTCGCATCCAGTAGCCCCACCGCCGCAGCTGGAAACCCCCGGTGCGCACCGTCAGCAGCAGCCCGGTGCCGAAGAGCAGCCCCAGCCCCACCGGCCCCCACACGATGCCGTTCACGGCCTCGATTCCCCGCATGAACCGCTCTGGCATCCCATCCCCCCTTTTTACCGTATCCTATGCAGCAGCCTTAGTCCTCATGCGGTGCGGGCAGCGGAGATTTTTCGGGGTCGGGGACGGGAAGGGGTTCCAGCGTCAGCCAGAAGTCCTCCTGTTCCTCGCGGTTTTTTTCGTTGGGGTTTTCTGTTTGATCCATACAGCATCCCTGCCTTTCTGCATAAAGGGTCGCCCGGTGGGCTATGCTTTATGCACAAAAAGGAGGCAGAGCCATGAAACACGCAAAACGCAGCGGCTGGCGTCCCTTCTGGGCGGCGCTGTGCGCCGCCCTGCTGGTGCTGCTGCCGCTGGTGGGCGGCACGGTGCTGCTCAGCCGCGCCCAGCTGCGCAGCAGTCTGCGGCAGGCCGCAAAAAGCCAGAGCGGGGTGCCCGTCCGTCTGCCCAAAGCCGCCGACCGGTGCACCGTGCTGCTGTGCGTGGCAGACGAGACCCCGGGCTTTGTGCTGGCCTACCTGAACGCCGGGCAGAACTGCATCCATCTGCTGGCGGTGCCCGCCGCGCTGGAAGTGCCCTTTGGGGGCAAAAACGTCCCCCTTGCGGATTGTTACGCCGCCGCAGGCCCCGCCCGCTGCCGGGAGGCGCTGGGCGAGGTGTTCGCTCTGCCGGAGGATACCGACTATCTTGCCATCGCCCCGGCGGTGCTGACAAAACTGGCGGCGCGGTACGGCGCAGTGCGGGTGGGCTTTACCGGGGCGCTCACACCGGAGCAGCTGGCGCGGTACGGCAAAGGCACCGGGGTGCAGGGCATCTCCGCCGCCGATGCCCACAGCTTTTTAGCGGCGCTGGATGCCGATACTTCTCTTTCGCCCCGGCGCAGCGCCGCCGCCCGGGCGGCGGTGTGGGATGCGTTTTTCCGGCAGGCGCTGGAGCTGCTGCCCACCACCCTGCCGCAGGGTCTGCGGGAGGTGAGCAGCAGTCTGCTGACCAGCCTGACCGCCGTAGACCTTGCTACACTGGAACGCACGCTGGAATTTTTAGCCACCAGCGCCGAGCCGGTGGATATCACCGCCGACGCCCTGCCCGGGGACTGGGCAGGCGGACACTATACGGTGTCTGATGCCTCCCGGGCGGCGGTGCAGAGCTTTTTCAACCTTTCCCCGGCGGCGGCGCAGTCCGCGTCCGGCAGTGAGCCGTAACCCAGCACCAGCGTCCCGGCGGCAGAGTGCGCCGTGCCGGTCAGGTCGTAGTCGCTCAGCAGGGAACAGCGCACCCCGTACTGCCGGGCAGCAGCCCGCAGGGCGGCGTCCGGCGGCGGGTCTTTCAGCTGCGCCAGCAGGTGCAGGCCGGTGTGCAGCCCCGCAAGGGTCAGCTCTTCCGGTGCAAAGGAGGTGCGCAGCGCCGCCACCAGCGCATCCCGGCGGGCTTTGTAGGCGGTGCGCTCCCGCGCTAGGTGCCGGGTGAAATACCCCCCGGTGATAAAGCGCGCCAGCGTCTGCTGCTCAAACCGCCCCACCGTGCCGGAGTACAGCCGGTACTTGGCCTGCCACGCGCCCAGCAGCTGCCGGGGCAGTACCATGTAGGCGATGCGGATGCCCGGGGCAAGGCTGCGGGAGCAGGTGGACAGGTACACCACCGGGCCGTCTGCGCCCGCCATGCCCTGCAAACTGGGCAGCGGGCGGGTATCAAAACGGAACTCCGAGTCGTAGTCGTCCTCAATGATGTACCGCCGCCCCGGGGCGCGGGCTGCCCAGTGCAGCAGCTCGGCGCGGCGTCCGGCGGGCATGGTGACCCCGGTGGGGAACTGGTGGCTGGGGGTGACGTAGCACACCGCCGCATCGCTGGCGGAAAGGGCTGTCAGCGACAGCCCATCCGCGTCCACCGGCAGGCAGCGGCAGGACACGCCGTTGTTTTCCAGCACCTGCCGGGCGCGGGGGTAGCCGGGAGTCTCCACGGCAGCAGGGCCGGGCAGCAGCGGTGCCAGCAGCCCCAGCAGATATTCCAGCCCTGCGCCCACCACCAGCTGCTCCGGGTCGCACTGCACGCCCCGGTACTCGGCCAGATACTCTGCCAGCGCCTGCCGCAGAGCAGCGTCGCCCCGGGCATCCCCGGGGGTGAGCAGCTCCGGCGCGGAGTACAGCAGTTCCTTTTGCAGCCGTGCCCATGTGCGGAAGGGGAACAGCCCCGGGTCCACGCCCCGGGTGGAAAGGTCGTACCGCACCGGCGGCGCGGCGGGCGGCTGCACCCCCTGCGGCAGGGCAAGATACTCCTGCACCGTGAAGCCGCTGCGCTCCCGGGCGGTCAGGTAGCCCTCGGCTGCCAGCATCTGGTAGGCGGTGTCCACCGTGTTCACCGAGACCGACAGCTCCGCCGCCAGCCGCCGCTTGCCGGGCATCCGGGTGCCCGCCGTCAGGGTGCCCGCCCGCATCTCGGCGGCAAGGCTGCGGTAGAGCTGCTCGTACAGCGGCACCGCCGAAGCCGGGTCCAGTGCCGTGGTCAGATGTACCATAGAATGTCCCTCCTGTCTGGGCATTGCGTCAAACTGACCCCATAAAAAAACTTTATTCTGGGTATTTTCATGGGGTCAGTTCTGCGTATAATAGGAGCATACCCGCCGGACACCCAAATGTCAAGTAGTTTTGTGGGGTTATCGGCGCGATTGGAGGGAAAGTATCATGTCTACTACTGCAATGTGGCTGCTGCTGGCAGTCGTCGTTATCCTGATCCTGTTTTTCAGTGTGCTGTACAAGCGCCGCTTTACAGTGCACGAGCTGGCGCTTACCGGCGTGATGGCTGCGCTGAGCCTTGTGGCCTACCTGTTCTTCCGCATCCCGTTCTACGGCGGCTCCTCGTTCCATCTGGGCAACACCTTTACTGCCCTGACGGCGCTGCTGCTGGACGGCGTATCCGGCGGTCTGGCGGGTGCCATCGGTCTGGCGCTGGCAGATATCCTTGCCGGTGACCCGGGCTACGCGATTACCACCTTCGTGCTCAAGTTCATCATCGGCATCACCTGCGGTGCCGTGGCACATAAGGTGTTCAAGCTGCGGGATCAGGATCGTCACAGCGCCGGGTATCTGGTCAAGGTGATCGTTTCTGCGGGTTCCGGTCTGCTGCTGAACGTGTTCACCGACCCCTTCCTTGGCTACTTCCGCAACGTGTACATCTTTGGGCAGGAGTACACCGTGGCACAGGCGCTGACCAAGATCGCCGGCGGCGTCACCTTTGTGAACAGTGTGGCTTCCACTGCCTGCGTCGTGGTGCTGTATCTGGCACTGCGCCCCGCACTGGAGCGTGCAAAGCTGCTTTCCAAGGGCGAGAATAAGGCTGCCTGATTTAAATAAAAAAAGGGATCCTGAAGCGCCAGCTGGCGCTTCAGGATTCCTTTTCTGTTACCGTTTTCGGTTGCAAAGGTGCTTTGCGGCGTCCCGCCCGGCGGCAAGGCCGCTGCCGAACGCCCAGTGCAGGTTGAAGCCGCCGCAGCTTCCGGCGCAGTCCAGCGTTTCCCCCACGAAGTACAGCCCCGGACAGCCCTTGAACTGGAAGGTCGGTTCCACCTCGGTCAGGGCAAGCCCGCCGCCGGTGGTCTGCGCCTGCCGCCAGCCGCAGGGAGCAAGCCCCTCGAACCGCCAGTGCTTGGCGGTGTGGGCAAGCTTCTGCCAGCTGCCTGCGGGCAGGGCGTGGGGGGCAGTATCCGGCAGGGCGGCAGCAGCCCAGAGGGCGCGGCCAAGCTTGCCGTGCAAAAGCCCCAGCCAGAACGCCGCCGCCGTGTCCTCGGCTAAAAGCGGTGTCCGCGCCGCAAACAGGGCGGCAAGCTCTGTCTCCGGCACAGCGGGGAAGAGATCAAGTTCCACCGCCGGGTGCTTCGGGCTGCGCCCGGGGGCAAGCAGGCCGGACAGCTGCATGATGCAGATGCCGGAAAGCCCGTAGTCGGTAAACTGCACCTCGCCCATTTCTTCAGCCAATACCCGGTCGCCGTCCAGCAGGCGGGCGGCGGCTTTGGCGCGGATGCCCGCAAGGCTCTTGTTCGGCTTTGCGCATTGCAGGGCGGTCAGGCAGGGGTAAAGCGGGCGCATCTGCCCGCCGCAGTCGGCGGCAAAGCGGGTGCCGAAGCCGTCCGTGCCGAACTGCGGCCCGGCAGCGCCGCCCATGGCGCAGATAACGGCATCTGCCCGCAGGCTTTCGGTGCCGCCCTCGGCGGTGGTAAACTGCACCGCGTAGCCGCCCTTGCTCTGCCGCAGGGTGCTTACCGTGCAGCCGGTGCGCAGCTGTACGGTGTGCCGCTGCAAATGCAGTTCCAGCAGCGCCAGCACGTCGGCGGCCTGATTGGAATAGGGGTACACCCGCCCGGCCTCATCGGTGCGGGTGTACAGCCCCAGCTGCTCAAACCACGCCAGCGGCGCGGCGGCATCCACCGCCGCCAGCAGGGGGCGCAGCGCGGCGGGGTCGGCGGTGAAGTACTTTTCCGGCGCAATGGCGGTGTTGTCCAGATTGCAGCGGCCGTTGCCGGTAGCCAGCAGCTTTTTGCCCACCTTGGGGTTGCGTTCCAGCACCGTGACGCGGGCAGCGGGTGCGGCCTGTGCAGCCGCCAGCGCAGCGGCCAGTCCGGCGGCACCGCCGCCCAGAATAAGGATGTGTGCCATGCGGACACCTGCTTTCTTTGGGTTTATTCCTATTTATTGTAGCAGAACCCCGCCCGGAACGCAATGCGGCGGGCAAAGCAAAAAATGCGCTGCCGGTATAATTTGCCGCCGCTGACAGATACTACATACAAAGGAAACCGCAAGGAGGGCAAAATAATGAAAGCAACCGGTATCGTGCGCCGCATCGACGAACTTGGCAGGGTGGTGATCCCCAAGGAGATCCGCCGCACCCAGCGCATCCGGCGGGGCGACCCGCTGGAGATCTTTACCACCGGCGACGGGGAAGTGATCTTTAAAAAGTACTCGCCCATGGGCGAGGTGAACACCCTTGCCGCCCAGCTGGCAGAGGTGCTCAGCCGCCAGTTTGCGCTGACCGCCTTTGTGTGCGACAGGGACCGCATTCTGGCGGTCAGCGGCAGCGGGCGGCGGGAGTTGACCGACCGCAGCATCAGCCAGCCGCTGGAAAAGCTGATGGATGCCCGCAAGCCCTACCAGAGCCCCGGCGCACCGGAAAAGACCCTGCTGCCCTGTGAGGGCGCACCCCGGGTGCTGCTATGCGCCGCACCGGTACTGGCGGGCGGGGACGTGACCGGCGCGGTGGGTTTACTGACCGAGGACCGCACCGCCTGCCCGGAGGACGCCCAGTGCAAGGCGGTGGCGGTGGCAGCGGCCTTTCTGGCAAAGCAGATGGAGGAGTGAAAACACCGCCGCCCGGCCTGTGAAAGCAAGCCGGGCGGCGGTGTACATGAAAGGATGAATGTGAGGATGATTAGTTTGTGATGGGCACAGGCACCTTTTTCAGGCTGTTCCATGCGCGGATGATGCGGGCATTGGTCACCTTGGTGTCCGGGCCAAAGGTTGCGCCGTAGTCGGAGAGCAGACCCTGCTCCACGCACCAGCGGGCGGCCTTCTGCTGCTCGATAGCGTCAGCGGGGATATCGGTATACAGTGCGGTGCTTACAGGGTCGGGCTTGCCGGCAGTCGTCCACAGGACGTTTGCCAGCTCCTGACGGGTAGAGGGGATAAAGCCGCCCGGCAGGGTATAGTACAGGTACAGGGAAGAGATGTGAGCATAGGTGATATAACCCAGACCCGCAGTGCCCAGTACCACGCCAAGTGCGGCTGCGCCGGAGGAGAGACCCGGGTCAAGCTCGCCGGGGTCGTCCGGTGGGGGTGCCGGAGGCTCCTCGGTCACCAGAACGATCTTTTCATAGTTCTGCACAGGAATCTTGTAAACATAGCTGTCACTGTCGCTGTCAGGTACGGGGAACTGTTCACCGTCTGCAAGGTAATAGAGTAGTTTGGTATGAGTCTTTACGGTAATGGTGTTGGGCTGCGCAGGTGATCCGTTGGGAACATAAAGTTTGTTGTAGCCGCTTTCAGACCAGTCTCCATTTACAGGCACTTGGAAGGCGCTGCCATTCTGACCGCTCACAGAGGTAAAGCTGACGCTGCCTTCCGGCACAGTGGGCTTGCTTACAAAATAGCCGCCGGTGATCTGAAGATTAGGCAGGTTGGTGATGCTGCTTACATCCACGGCTTTGGTAAATAGGCCACCGCTGATCGTAAGTGGCTTGATGAGGGAACCTGCTTCGGTGAAAACCTTGCCGTCAAACAGGCCGTCGGTGATGGTGGTGGGGTAGTACGCATCGGGATAGATCTTCATACCATCTTCAAAGGTTCCACCCTCGATCTGAGCCGGCTGGAAGATGGCTTCCGCAGTAACAGTTAACTTAAAGATGCCGCCGGAGATGGTGCCGGAGTTGTACATCTTTCCTTGGAAGGTACCGTCGGAGATGGTTTGGTAGTTGTGCAATTTCCCTTGGAAGGTACCGTCGGAGATGGTGCCGTAGTTGTACACCTCCCATTGGAAGGTACCATTGGAGATGGTGCCCTCGTTGTGGGCTCTTTTGCCGACGGTGCCGCCGTTAAATTCGGCATCTTTATAAATATCGAGATCTGTCTGCAATGCGCTTTCAGCCCCGGGCTCCGAAGAGGGCTGCAGGGTGAAGGTGCCTTGACGCAAGTTCAAGCTAAAGCTTGTTGCATAGTCATATGCCCAATGCTCACTGTCGCCTTCGCTTTCGGGCTTCCCTTCGGCATTCAGCTGGATGGTAATGCTATCGGCGGTGCCGTTTTCTGCGTCCAGATCACGGCTGCTGCGGGTGGCAGCTTCCTCCTCGGTGCTGCGGGAGGCGTCGGCCTCCTGTACAAGGGGTGCAGCCTTTTTGGCCGTGGTCTGGGCGGGTGCATCGAACACCGGGGCGGCTGCCAGTGCAGACACCGGCAGCAGGGACAGCAGCATACTGCCGGTCAGCAGGATGCTTACAATGCGTTTGGCTTTCATTGCTTTCGCTCCTTTCGTGTGGGGTTTATATGGGGTGTCGTTACCATAAATATACCATAAACTAGGCAAAAACAAAAGAAATTCTGCACGAATGGGGGTTAAAACTGCGCGAATCGCTGAAAAAGAGGGGAAACTAAAACACTGCCGCCCGGGGATGTTCTCTTTTGACACCAAAAGAGAACCAGAAAAGTGCCAGCGATTTCGACGCGCTGGAGCCACGAAAAAGGGGCTGCTCGCCCCTTTTAACCCCAAAGAAGTGGGCTACACCGGAAAAAACTGAAGATTCACGCCTGTTCGGCGTGAAGATCTTTTAACCGTTTTTTCCGGCTCCGCCGATTTGAAGCCCCTCAGTCGCTGCGCGACAGCTCCCCCAAGGGGGAGCGGGCACGCCCGCAAACTTTGCGCTTGAGCCGGAAACTGTGCCACCATGCCAAAGGCTCCCTCCCAGAGGGAGCTGGCAAAGCCGCAGGCTTTGACTGAGGGAGTTCACACCCCCTTTATGACAGAATTATGAATCTTTATAAACATTTTTGCAAAGGGCTTGACAGCAGGACAAAAACGGTTATAATGGTCTTAGCACTCAGGAACAAGGAGTGCTAAACAAACAAAAGCGATACAAAAAGGAGGCAGGCGCTATGACGATGGATGCACGCAAGCAACGGGTCTTGCAGGCAATCGTGGCGCTGTATGGCCTTGAGGGCGAGCCGGTGGGCAGCAGCGTGCTGGCAAACTACTTTGACATGGCAGTGTCCAGCGCAACGCTGCGCAACGAGATGGCGGCGCTGACAAAGCTGGGCCTGCTGGAGCAGCCCCACACCAGCGCAGGGCGTGTGCCCAGCGCCAAGGGCTACCGGTATTATCTGGACAACCTGCTGACCGATGATCAGCCGCTGGACCGCGTTACCCGCGCCCGGGTGGATGCGGTGTTCGCCAGCCTTGACCACGAGCCGGAAAAGCTGGCACAGGGCGCTGCCAAGGCGCTGGCCGCCATCAGCGGCTGCACCGCCGCCGTCAGCACCCCCTGCGCCGAGGATCTGTGCATCGCCCATTACGAGGTGGTGCAGGTGGGCCGCAGCGCAGCCGCTGTGCTGGCTGTGACCACTGCCGGTTACGTCCGCACCCGGGTGGCGCGGGTGCGCACCGGGCTTTCCCGGGAAAATGCAGCCGCCCTTGCGGCGCTGCTCAACCGCAACCTTACCTTTGTGGCGCCGGTGGATCTTTCCACCCGGATGCTCAGCGAGCTGTGCGGCCAGATCGCACCGGAACTTGTGCCGGTGGTCAGCGCCGCAGCCGCAATTTTGCAGGACAGCGTAAAGCCCCATGTATTTCTGGGCGGCGAGCAGTACCTGCTGGACTGGCCGCAGCTGGACGGCCGGGTGGGTGATATCCTTACCCTGCTGAACGACGAGGAACAGGCCGCAAGCCTGATCGCACCCCCGGAAAACCGCAGCGAAAGCGTGCTGCTGGGCGAGGATCTGGAACCGCAGATCCCCGGGCTGTGCATCGTGAGCGACCGGTATCTGGTAGGCGGCGGGCTGTGGGGCTCCATTGCCCTGATCGGCCCCACCCGGATGCCCTTCCAGAAGCTGATGCCCCTGCTGCACGAGTTTGCAGACCAGCTGGGCGAGGGCATGAGCGGCAAACGAAAAGACACCCCGCAGGCTGCCGTACCACGGCGGACTGTGATCTATAAGGAGGATCTGGAATGAGCGAAGAAGCAAAGAACACAGTGCCCGAGACCGAGCAGCCGGAGACTGCCCCCGAGGAAAAGACCGCTGCCGCAGCGCCCGAACAGGCTGCTGCCGAAGCTGCCCCCGAAGAGGACAAGAAGAAGGACGGCGGCTGGTTCAACAAGAAGGCCCGGGAGATGGAAGCCGTTAAGGCAAAGCTGGATGCAGCGGAAAAGAACGCCGCACAGGCCAAGGATCAGCTGCTGCGCATGGCTGCCGAGTACGACAACTACCGCAAGCGCTCCACCCGTGAGGCCGACCAGAAGTTTGGCGACGGTGTTTCCCATGCAGTGGAAAAGATCATCCCCATTCTGGATACGCTGGATATGGCAGCCAACGCCCCCACCACCGACGAGAACTACAAGAAGGGCGTGGTCATGACGCTGGATAAGGCGGCAAAGGCACTGGAAGCCCTCCATGTGGAGGAGATCGAGGTGCTGGGCAAGCCCTTTGACCCCAACTTTATGAATGCTGTGCAGCAGATCCCCGCCCCGGACGGGCAGGAGAGCGGCACGGTGGTCACCGTTTTCCAGAAGGGTTACAAGCTGGGTGACAAGATCATCCGCCATGCAACCGTTGTGGTGGCCGAATAAATAAGCCGAACCTCCCGCAAGGGAGTTTGCAATAACATCCGCTTGACATCATCATAAGCATCATATAAACAAGATTTGTTCTTTCGAGAGGAGACTTCATTATGAGTAAGATTATTGGTATCGACCTTGGTACTACCAACAGCTGCGTAGCTGTTATGGAGGGCGGCGAGCCCGTTGTCATCGCCAACTCTGAGGGTGCCCGCACCACCCCGTCCGTTGTCGGCTTCACCAAGACCGGCGACCGTCTGGTAGGTCAGGTTGCAAAGCGTCAGGCTATCACCAACCCTGATAACACCGTTTCTTCCATCAAGCGTCAGATGGGCACCGACCACAAGGTGACCCTGAACGGCAAGGAGTACACTCCCCAGCAGGTCAGCGCTATGATCCTGCAGAAGCTGAAGGCTGATGCCGAGGCTTATCTGGGCGAGACCGTTACCGAGGCTGTCATCACTGTGCCTGCCTACTTCAACGACAGCCAGCGTCAGGCCACCAAGGATGCAGGCACCATTGCCGGCCTGAACGTCCGCCGTATCATCAACGAGCCCACCGCAGCTGCTCTGGCTTACGGTGTGGATAAAGAGGACGACCAGAAGATCATGGTCTACGATCTGGGCGGCGGCACCTTCGATGTGTCCATCATCGAGATGGGCGATGGCGTTACCGAGGTTCTGGCCACCAACGGCGATACCCATCTGGGCGGCGATGACTTCGACCAGCGCATCATCGACTGGATGGCAGACGCTTTCCAGACCGAGAACGGCATCGACCTGCGCAAGGACAAGATGGCTGCACAGCGCTTGAAGGAAGCTGCCGAGAAGGCTAAGATCGAGCTGTCCAGCGCAATGAGCAGCCAGATCAACCTGCCCTTCATCACCGCTGATGCTACCGGCCCCAAGCACTTGGATATGACCCTGACCCGCGCAAAGTTCAACGAGCTGACCGCTGATCTGGTCGATCGCACCATGACCCCCGTGCGCAAGGCTCTGCAGGATGCAGGTCTGCGCGCTTCCGACCTGAAGAAGGTGCTGATGGTCGGTGGTTCCACCCGTATCCCCGCTGTCTACGACGCCGTGAAGAAGGAACTGAACTGCGAGCCCTTCAAGGGCATCAACCCCGATGAGTGCGTGGCTGTCGGTGCTGCTATTCAGGGCGGCGTTCTGAACGGCGAGAAGAAGGGTCTGCTGCTGCTGGATGTCACTCCGCTGAGCCTTGGCATTGAGACGCTGGGCGGCGTGTGCACCAAGATCATCGACCGCAACACCACCATCCCCACCCACAAGAGTCAGGTGTTCTCCACCGCAGCCGACAACCAGCCTTCTGTTGAGGTCAACGTGCTGCAGGGCGAGCGTGAGTTTGCCCGCGACAACAAGAGCTTGGGTGTGTTCCATCTGGATGGCATTGCTCCGGCTCCCCGTGGCGTGCCTCAGATCGAAGTTACCTTCGATATCGATGCCAACGGCATCGTGAAGGTCAGCGCTAAGGATCTGGGCACCGGCAAGGAGCAGAACATCACCATTACCGCTTCCACCAATATGTCCAAGGAGGACATCGACAAGGCTGTGAAGGAAGCTGAGCAGTTTGCTGCCGACGATAAGAAGAAGCGTGAAGAGGTCGATATCCGCAATGGTGCCGACCAGATGGTGTTCCAGACCGAGAAGATGCTGAAGGAGAACGGCGACAAGCTGCCCGCAGACGTGAAGAGCGATGCCGAGGCAAAGCTGGCCGACCTCAAGACTGCTGTCCAGTCCGGCAACGTGGACGACATCAAGGCAAAGCAGGAGGCCCTGAGCCAGGTGTTCGAGAAGATGTATCAGGCAGCCGCTGCCGCACAGCAGGCCGCCGGTGCACAGCCCGGTGCTGACGCAGGCGCAACCAACGAAAAGCCCAACGATGACGGCGTTGTGGATGCCGACTTCAAGGAAGTCTAAGTCTGACACAAAGCGCTGTGTCCGGCCAAACCGGCGGGCACACGCGCAATAGAGCAAAAGCCGCTCCGGTTTAGGCCGGAGCGGCTCTTGCTGGTTTATAGAATGTAAACCCTCTCAGTCATTGCTTCGCAATGCCAGCTCTCCCGATGGGCGAGCTTTTGGCGGTGAGGACAAGTTTCCCTTCTCGGTCTAAGCTCCCCCCTCGGGGGAGCTGGCGCGTCAGCGCCTGAGAGGGTTTCGGCGGAGACAGACCGTGACGGGAGAGGTTGGAGAGGTGAGTGGATATGGCACAGGAAAAGCGTGATTATTACGAAGTGCTGGGGGTATCCAAGGGCGCAAGCGATGCCGAGATCAAAAAGGCATACCGCAAGCTTGCCATGAAGTACCACCCGGACTATAACCCCGGCGATAAGGACGCCGAGGCAAAGTTCAAGGAGATCAACGAGGCAAACGAGGTGCTTTCGGACCCGAAAAAGCGCCAGCTGTACGACCAGTACGGCTTTGCCGGTGTTGACCCCACTTATGCAGCACAGAACGGCGGCGGCCCCGGCGGCTTTGGCGGTTTTGGCGGCGATGGTGTGGATCTGGGCGACATTTTTGGCGATATCTTCGGCGGTGGCTTTGGCGGCTTCGGCGGCTCGTCCCGTCAGGCAAACCCCAACGCCCCCCGCAAGGGGCAGGACATCCGGGTGCGCATCACCCTGAGTTTTGACGAGGCCGTGCACGGCTGCAAGAAGAACATTACCATCACCCGCCAGCAGGAGTGTACTGAGTGCCACGGCTCCGGCTGTGCCGCCGGTACCAGCCCCGAGACCTGCCCGGACTGCGGCGGACGCGGCTTTGTCATCCGCCAGCAGCGCACCCCCTTTGGCGTGATGCAGACCCAGCAGCCCTGCTCCCGCTGCGGCGGCAAGGGCAAGCTGGTAAAGAACCCCTGCAAGGTCTGCCACGGCAGCGGCAAGGTGGCTACCAAAAAGACGCTGGAGGTGTCCATCCCCATGGGCATCGACGACGACCAGAGCTTTGCACTGCGCGGCATGGGCGATGCCGGTACCAACGGCGGCCCCGCCGGTGACGTCATCGTCATGGTCACCGTGCGCCCCAGCGAGGTGTTCCAGCGCGACGGCTACGATGTGTGGGTCACCGTGCCCATCACTTACAGTCAGGCTGTGCTGGGCGACAGCGTCACCGTGCCCTCCATTGACGGCAAGGTGGAGTACACCGTGCCCGAGGGCACCCAGAGCGGCACCACCTTCCGCCTGCGCGGCAAGGGCATCCAGTACCTGAACGGCCGTGGCCGCGGCGATATGTACGTCAAGTGCGAGGTGGAGATCCCCAAAAAGCTGAACAAGGCGCAGCGCGATGCCCTGAAGAAGTTTGAGGGCACTTTGAAAGAAGAAAACTACGAAAAGCGTAAGGGCTTCTTCAAAAAGCTGAAGGATATGTTCAACGCATAAGGTATGAAATCCCCTGAGCTGCCGGAAACAGCAGTTCAGGGGATTTTTGTTTTTTGCTGCAAATTTTACGTTGAATTTTACAACAAGATGCGTTATACTAAAACTGAAAGGAGTGGATAATATGCCGAATATTAAACCGATCTCTGATTTGCGAAATTATAACGAGGTATTGCGGGATGTGGAGGAAGGCTCGCCGGTCTTTCTGACCAAGAACGGCCGCGGAAAATATGCCATTGTGGAACTGCGTGATTATGAGAAAGCACAGGCAACGATCCGTCTGATGAGTGAGATCGCAAAAGGTCGCCGCTCCGGGGAAGAGAAAGGCTGTCTGACCAGTGAAGAAATGAGGGCGCATTTCCGTGCAAGAGCAAATGAAAAATAAGATCTTATACACAGACGAGGCACGCTGTGATTTGGATTCGATCTGGGATTATATTGCACTTGATCTGCAAAATCAGCAGGCGGCGGAAAGACTTGTCAATAAAATCATGGACAGAGTAGATCAGCTGGAAGATTTTGCGGAGAGCGGAATGCTGCTTTCATCCATATCGGAAGTAATAGGAGAAGAACGGTTCCTTGTATGCGAGAACTATTTGATTTTTTACCATACCGGAAAATCGGTGGTCACGGTCGACCGTGTACTCTATGGCCGCAGGGACTATCTGAGCGTGTTGTTTGATAAAACAAGGGAAGAACCTTTGGAAGAGGATTCTTTGCCGGAAGAATGAGCATAAAAACAGCGGAGGCGCTGCCCTTTCGGGCAGCGCCTCCGCCTGCTTTGTTCTTTGGTGTACTCCGAGCCGGTCTTATGAGATAAGATGGATCAGAGCAGGATGACTGCTGCGTTGATGACCAGACCGACACCAGAAGCGGTTGAAGTGACGAACCATGCAGCGCAGGCGAGGTCGCGGATGGTGTTGGCAGTGCTCTTCTCCATATCAGTAGCCAGAGCATCCAGACCCTTCTCCATCCAAGTGTTGGGGTTCTTACGGCGGTAGTCGCGGACAGCGGTCACGCCTTTGAACCAGCCGTACGGAGGAATCAGCCAGCACAGCAGAGCCTCAGACATGGTAGCATTGGCGCCGCCTTCAGTGTAGGTCATTTCCTCAGTGGACAGTACATTGTAGTACGCGGGCATCATCATTTTTTCCATAATAACACTCCTTTTGAAACAAAGCTATCCAAAACGGTGCATCCCAAAACGCACCGTTTTATCTGATTAAAAAGGTCAGCGCACAATCAGCAGAATGGCGCTCAGGGGAGCCAGCGCCACCACCATGGTGGTGGAAACGGCATCCCGCACAAAGTTGCCGGCGGATTTGCCCATATCGGCGGCAAGGGCATCGGTGGCGCGGCCCATCACGGTAAAGAAGTTGCCGTCCTTGTTGCCGTCCTGCTGCAACCATGTGCGTGCCTGCTTGATGCCCCAGATGTAGCTGGAGGCCAGCACCACAGCACCTACGACCGTTGCGGCAGTAGTGGCGAGACTGGCAGCATCATCCACTGCGCCGCCGCCGGTGGTATAGGTCATTTCTTCGTTGGAAAGTACCGCATAATCTGCGGGATAATTCATCTTTTTCATCTTCAATACTCCTTTGTCAAAGGGAAATGCCGCATTGCATCCCGATCCCCCGGCGTCTATACCCAAAGGCTGATAGAGCATTGTTCTCTATATGGTCATTCTACAACAGTGGTCGGATTTTATCAAGGGGTTTTGGCACATCTGTGCAAAAACTGGCGGGACGCATGAAATTGCGGCTATAAATTTGTGAAAATAGACTGCAATAATTTAGGCTTTTGGCTGTTTACCCCTGTACTCCGGCGCGGTAGAGGTAGGGGTCGCTCTTGAAGCTGTCAAAGTTGTACAGCACAAGGATCTGGTCGTAGCCGTTATCGGCGATCAGCTGATCCAAGCCGTAGTTGTAGTTGCGGAAATCCACCACATCGATGTCGGCGTAGTTGGCGGTCAGGTAGGGTACAAAGCAGTTGGCGTAGCTATCCTTGATGACAAGGATGCGCCCGCTGCCGTTGCCCTGCACCCGGCTTAAACCGTTGTTGCCGTGCAGGAACATGGCGTATTTATCATAAACGGAGAGCTTCTCTGTGTCGTACAGGCCGGTGGTCTGCCCCTCGGTGGGCTGGCCTGCCGCCGTTACGTTCCATACCGTCAGGGTGTTGGCAAGGTCGTAGTAGGTGATCACGTCCGGTACGGCGTTCCATGTGCGCGCCTTGGCGTAGTGGGTGCCGTAAAAACCGTCGGCAGTCAGCGCAGTGTGGGCGGCGGTATCAAAGGGGGTAAGGCCAAGGGTCTGGCACAGCTGGCTGTAAGCGTAGTAGGCGCCAAGGCTCGTCCAGTGGTGGTCGGTGCGGTAATAAATATACTCGCTCTTGTGGGCGGTAAGGGTGGGACGCACGTCCACAAAGCTGCCGCCGGCCGCCTGCACCGCAGCAGAAAGCTGGTCAAGGTAGCCGTCCTCGTCCAGCAAAGGGGCGTTTGCGGGCACGTTCTCCTTGTAGATATCGCTGGCGGCGGGTGCCAGCAGCACATTCACCTTGCCCGGGTAGCGCTGGCACAGGCTGGTGAGCGCTGCGGTGTTCTTGGGCAGGGTGCGCTCCTCGCTGGAAAGCAGCCCGTAGGTGCGGGGGAACATCATGTGCTCCTTGCCCAGCAGGATGCCGCCGTTCTGCTGCTTTTGCAGCAGGGTGGTCTCCACCACGCTCTGCAGGCTGATCCACTGGTCGCGCCCCGCCACCTGATCCTTGACGTATTTGGTGTAGGCGGTAAAGTAGCTGTTCAGCCCCTTGGCGGTGAACTGGGTCAGCGCCGGGCGCTGGCTCAGGGTAGTGTTCTCCAGCTCGCTGTAACTGCGGTCCGGGGTGACCATATCCAGCGCGAACAGCCCGATGAAAAACAGGCTGAACACCACCAGCACCGGGTAGTGCAAAAGGGAGGAGGTCTTTTTCTCGTGTTTGGACATCTTCCCGCCTCCTTAAAAGTTAAAATACAGGAACGGGCTGTTGGTGCTGCCCACCACATAGGCGGTGGAGACCACCAGCAGCGTCAGGATGGCGGCGCAGCGGGTGACCACGTTCTTGCGCAGCACATCCCACAGCTTTTCGATCAGCGGGGTGCAGCACACCACGCTTACCGCCAGCAGCACGCCGTAATTCCGCAGGAAATACAGCGGCGACACCCCGCCGGAGGGGATAAAGAGCTTCTGGAACAGCAGCCCGAAGGACACGCCGGTGTCGTTGCCCACGAACATTGCCCAGCCTACCACCACAAGGAACAGGGTGTAGAAATGCGGCCACACCTTGCCCTTTTTCAGGTAGGGCAGCAAGAACAGCTTTTCAGCCGCCAGCAGCACAAAGTAGTAAAGACCCCAGCAGATAAAGTTCCAGTTCGCGCCGTGCCAGATGCCGGTGAGCAGCTCCACGATGAACAGGTTCAAGATCTGCCGCTTGAGCCCCTTGCGGTTGCCGCCCAGCGGGATATACACATACTCCCGGAACCAGCCGGACAGGGTCATGTGCCAGCGCCGCCAGAACTCGGTGATGGAGGCGGAGATATAGGGGTAGTTGAAGTTTGCAGGGAAATCGAAGCCCAGCATCTTGCCCATGCCGATGCCCATGAGGGAGTAGCCGGAGAAATCGAAGTACAGCTGTAAGCTGTATGCGATGATGCCCAGCCACACCAGCGGGGTGGAAGCGTTTGCCAGACCCACAAAGGTGGTGGAGGGGCTGTCGGCTACCCCGATAATGTCCGTCCACAGCGCGCCCACGGCGTCCGCCAGCAGCACCTTTTTGGCAAGACCGAAGGTGAACAGGGTCATGCCCTCTTCAATTTGTTTGAGGTGATAGCGGTGCCTGTAGACGTGCAGCTGGTCGGAGACGTCCCGGTACTTGACGATGGGTCCCGCGATAAGCTGCGGGAACATGACCACATAAGCGCCGAAATCAATGATGTTGCGCTCGGCTTTTACATCCCGGCGGTAGACGTCGATGGAGTAGGAAAGGGTCTGGAAGGTGTAGAAGCTGATGCCCAGCGGCAGGGTGCCGATGCCCTGAATTTCGGCAAAGGCGGTGCCCAGCAGGGCATTCACGCTGCGCAGCACAAAGTTTGCGTACTTGAAGTAGAACAGCATCCCTAAGCTGCCAATGAGCGCCACCAGCAGAAAGAAGCGGCGCAGCGCGGGCTTTGCATCAAAGTGTTCGATGGCAAGGCCGCTGAGATAGTTGATGAGGATAAGCGCCACCATGACCGGGAAAAAGCGCACCTCGCCCCAGCAGTAGAACACCAGACTGCACAAAAACAGCACGGTGTTTTTCAGTTTTGCGGGGGCAAGATAGTACAGCGCCAGCGTGATGGGCAGAAAACGGAACAGGAAGATGATGGTGCTGAAAACCAAGGGGTCAGCCTCCTTTTTTACACGGAATTACAGACTCAGCCTTCCCCCGGCCGGGGGAAGGTGGCATGACGGATGCGGGCGCATCTTCAGCAGAAATCCCCCTCATCAGGGGCTTTCTACTGAAAAAAGCCGATGCCGCAGATGGCACCGGCTCGGAAGGTCAGATTCAGCTGTTCAGGGCGCTGTCCACAGCACTGTTCAGGTCTGCGGTGCACTCGTTGGAGGCAATCACCATGACCACACGGTCACCCTTGGAGGAGATGATGGCGTTTTCCACGTTGCTCTGTGCCTGTGCAAACTCGGCGTAGTTGCCGTAGAAGGCCACCTGATCCTGCTTGTAGCTCTCCAGCGCAGTCACCACGTCCTGTGCCTTGCCGGAAACGGCTTCCACCACCAGCACAAGGCCGGCGTCGCCGTTGTCGTTGCTCTTCACGCCCTTGTAGGCGGCTACGTCCTCCGCCTTCAGGCCGAAGTCGTACTCGATGTTCATGGCGGCGATCTCGAACTGGTTGGAGATGGGGTCAGCAGCCAGCAGGGTCTCCACGGCGCTGTCCAGATCGGCGGTGCCGTTTTCGGTGGTATCCGCCGCCGGAGAAGCTGCATCGGAGACCGGTGCAGAGGCGGAGGCGCTGGACACGGAGGACGGCGCGGAGGAAGCGCTGCCGCCGCAGCCGGTCAGGGCAACAGCCAGCACGGCGCTGACGGCGATCACAGAGAGTTTTGTGCGGTTTATCATAAAATATTCCTTCTTTTGTTGAATTCATCTGTCACAGCCCGGGGCGGTATCGCGCGCCGGGGCAGACTATATTTATCTTACCATAACAGCAGGTAAATTGCAACGTACCCCACAGGGTTTTCCGGCAGTTTTCATCGGATTTTAACCGGTCACGGTCTCCCCGGCGGCAATGCGCTGCAAAACGGCTACTGCGTCCTCCAGACACAGGCCACTCCGGTTGAGCAGGGCGGCGTTTTCCGGGCCCACATAGCGCCAGTGCCACGGCTCGTAGGTGATGCCGGTCACGCTTTCCGCTTCCTTGGGGTAGCGCAGGATAAAGCCGTACTGCTCTGCGTTCTCGCACAGCCAGCGGAAGGCGGCGGTGTCGGCAAAGCCGGTGTCAAGGGTGGTGTGCTCCGGGCTGTTCAGGTCGGCGGCAAGGCCGCAGTTGTGCTCCGAGCAGCCCGGCGGGTTCACGATGGCAGCCGCCTTTTCCCGGGCGGCGGCTTCGCTCAGGCCCTTGTTGCGGTAGTACTGGGTCTTGTTGTCGTACAGCTTTTTCTGGTAGCTGACGCTGCGGTAGCCGCTCTGCATCCGCACATCCACACCGTCCCTGGCGGCAGCGGCCTGCATGGAGAGAAAGGCGTTGGCGGCTTCGGTCTGCAAGGTTTTGTTGATGGCGGTGGCAGAGCCGCATTCCTTGGTCTCGACAGGGTAGTCCTCCGTTATCGGGTGGGTGCGGCTCACAAGGATCATGCGGGGGTCGTCCAGCAGCGCCTGCGCCTGTGCGGCGGTAAGGGTGCTCTGCTGCGTGCCGTTCTCGGCGGGCTGCGCAAGGCTCTCGGCAGGCAGCTCGGGCAGCTGCGGCACCGCAGCCTTGCGGGAGGCAATGCCGCCCGCCAAAAAGCAGGCCAGCGCCGTCAGGCAGAGCAGACGGCGGGCGTGATGGTTACGGTGATGGGAAGAACGCATGGAACCTACCTTCTTTCACAAAAAAAGGATAAGCACCCGCCGCCCCGGGCAGACTATCCGCAAAAGGGGGCGCGGGAAGATGAAGATGACAGCGCAGGAATACGCACGCCGGGTGCAGAAGGCCGGGCCGCACTCGCCGCTTCTGGCAGACTGCCTTTGGGCGTTCTGCGTGGGCGGCGGCATCTGCCTGCTGGGTGAGGGGCTGCGGCAGCTGTTTCTACGGCAGGGCGCGGACACCGAAGCGGCGGGCACCCTGACCAGCTGCACTTTGATCTTGCTCTCGGCGGTGCTGACTACGCTGGGCTGGTACCAGAAGCTGGCCGCAAAGGCCGGGGCCGGGTCGCTGGTGCCCATCACCGGCTTTGCCAACGCGGTGGTCAGTGCAGCCATCGAGTTCAAGGCCGAGGGACGGGTGACGGGCACGGGCGCCAAGATGTTCCTCATCGCCGGGCCGGTCATCGTGTACGGCACGCTGGCGGCAGTGGTGTACGGTGTGGTGCTCTGGCTGCTGGGGGCTTCTACCCTATAATACGGAACAGCCCCGCCGGGTATTGCAGCGTCACAGCACCAGTATAGCACGTGCCGGAGCATTTTTTGTAGAAAAAAGGAGAAAATTTTATGACAGAGCGCCGGGGCGATACCTTGTTGTTCCATACCCCGCCGGTCATCGCCGCACAGGCGGCGGTGGGCGGCAAAAAAGAGAGCGATGGCCCGCTGGCGGCGGGCTTTGACGAACTGACCATCGACAACCGGCTGGGACAGTGCAGCTGGGAGGCCGCCGAAAAGCAGCTGCAGCTGCGGGCGGCACGGCTCTGCCTGCAAAAAGCGTCTCTGCCCGCAGAGCGGGTAGACCTTGCGCTGGCGGGGGACTTGCAGGCGCAGTGCACCGCCTCCGGCTACGCGCTGCGGGAGCTGGGCGTGCCCTTTGCGGGGCTGTTCGGGGCGTGCAGCACCATGGCCGAGGCGCTGGCGCTGGGCGCGGCGCTGTGCAGCAGCGGGGCGGCGCAGAACCTGCTGGCTATGACCTCCAGCCATTTCTGCGCGGCAGAGCGTCAGTTCCGCACCCCGCTGAGCTACGGCGCGGTGCGCACTCCTACCGCGCAGTGGACGGCCACCGCCGCCGGGTGCTGCCTGCTGCGTCCGGCAGGGCAGGGGGTGGGCGTTGCCGCCGCCACCCTTGGGCGGGTGCAGGATTATAACATCAAGGATATCAACAATATGGGCGCAGCCATGGCACCGGCAGCAGCAGCCACCCTGCTGCACTATCTTGCCGATACCCATGCAGAACTGCGGGATTTTGACTGCATCTACACCGGCGACCTTGGGCTGGTGGGCAGTCAGATGCTGCGGGAGCTGTTGGCAGCAGAGGGTCTGCTGCTGAAAAACCACGCGGACTGCGGCTGCCTGCTTTACGATGCCGGGGAGCAGCGGGTAAAAAGCGGCGGCTCGGGCGCGGGCTGCTGCGCCGCCGTGCTCTGCGCGCATATCCTGCCAAAGTTATTGCGCCGCGGCAGCCGCCGGGTGCTGTTCCTCGCCACTGGGGCGCTGATGAGCCAGACCACCTTTTTGCAGAAGGAGAGCATCCCGGCGGTGGCACATTTGGTAGAGCTGACCGCGCCGGAAAAGGAGAGCTGAAATGAACTATCTGTGGGCATTTTTAATGGGCGGTGTCCTCTGCGCGGTGGGGCAGCTGTTCATCGACCTGACAAAGCTGACCCCGGCACGCATCCTGACCGGCTATGTGGTGGCGGGAGTGGTGCTCTCGGCGGTGGGGCTGTATGCGCCGCTGGCAGAGTTTGCCGGTGCGGGGGCGAGCGTGCCCCTGCTGGGCTTCGGGCATCTGCTGGCAAAGGGGGTGCGCACCGCCGTGGCGGAAAAGGGTGCCATCGGAATCCTGACCGGCGGGCTGACCGCTGCTTCTGCGGGCATCACCGCAAGCCTTGTCTGCGGTGTGGTGTGCAGCCTTGTGGGCAAAAGCCACGACCAGAACTGATGTTTTGTCTGCGCTGCTTCGCCACATTTTGCGTCCGGCGGCTGGTAAACTGGGGGCAAAACGGAGGTGAGGCGCATGAAACGCAGCGGACAGACCGTATTGTGGGAGCTGTGGGCGGCGCTGTGCCTGTGCACGGCGCTGGTGCTGCCGCCGGGCAGTCCGTGGCTGCACGAGCCGGCACTTTTGTACCCGGGGCTTTCGCTGGCGGCGGTGGTTCCCGCAGCGTGGGCGGTGTGGTGGGTGGTGGTGCCGCCGCAGCCGTTGCCGCCGGAGCAGCTGCTACAGCCGGTGCAGCGGCAAAGCCTTGCTGCGCTGTGCGGGACATAACGGCGGAAAAAACAAAAACCCCTGTGCCGGTTACCCGGTACAGAGGTTTTGTTCGTCAATCAAACTGCGCGATCAAGCGTTCTTGTTAGCACGCTTTGCCATACGGCTGATCTTGCGGCTGGCGGTGTTCTTCTTGATGACACCCTTAGCGCGAGCCTTGTCGATCGCGGAAACAGCAGCCAGGACGGTTGCGTCCTTGTCAGCGGCATTCGCATCGATGGCAGCGTCTGCCTTCTTGACGACTGTTTTCAGGTTGGTCTTAATGGCCTTGTTGTGAGCCTGCTCTGCAGCAGCCTGCACGACGCGGTCCTTCTGAGATTTGATGTTAGGCATTCGTTCCACCTCCTTGGCTACCTATAACAGCGCACCCTATGATACCATATTTCGCGTACCAGCGCAAGCGTTTTTTTGATTTTTGTTTGGAAAAGTTTTATTTTTCCCATACTTTCCGGCAAGAAAGCGGGCTTTTGCCCCAAAAAGGAACGGAGAGTGTGGAAAATGCGTACTACGGATATGGCTGACGAGCTGTTTTCAGCAGCGGCGCAGCCGCTGCCCGCAGGGGTGCGGTTGGCCACCGCCCGCCACGGTGGGGTCACGGTGACAAGGGTGGAGATCGCCCGCGAGGGGCTCAGCCGCCCCCGGGGCAGGTATGTCACGCTGGAAATGCCCAGCGTCAGCGTGCTGGACGAGCGGGACGCCGCCGTCATCGAGGTGTGCGCCCGGGAGCTGCGGGCCCTTTTGCCGCCGGAAGGGCCGGTGCTGGTGCTGGGGGTGGGCAACCGCCGCATTACCGCCGATGCCCTTGGCCCGCGCACGGTGCAGCGCATCCTTGTCACCATGGGCGCGGGCGCTGCCCCGCCGGTGCGGGGGCTGCGCCCGGTGGCAGCCGTTGCGCCCGGGGTGGCGGCAGCCACCGGGCTTTCCCTGCAGCAGCTGGCGGCGGCGCTGGTGGGGCAGCTGCGCCCGGCGGCGGTGGTCTGCGTGGACAGTCTCTGCTCCGCCGAGGGGCAGCGGCTGGGGCGCACGGTGCAGTTTTCGGACGCAGGACTTTACCCGGCGCAGGCCGACCACACCCGTCACCTGACCCGGGACACCTTAGGCGTGCCGGTGGTGGCGGCGGGCATCCCCACCCTGATGCAAGCGCAGGAGGGCGCAGACCTTGTGGTCACGCCCCGTGCGCTGGACAGCGTCATCGCCCACGGCGCGGCGCTGCTGGCGGGCAGCGTCAACCGCGCCTTGCAGCCCCGCCTTACCGTGCAGCAGCTCTGCTGGCTGACGGGGTGAAGAAAGGAGGTCTTGCCATGCGCAGCAGAGAGCCTTGGCGTCTGCCTGCGGGGCAGAGCAGGGCAGTGCCCTTTTTGCAGGCTGCGGTGCTGTTTGCAGCGCTGTGCATCTTTGCCCGCAGCGCCGCGCTGGTGCTGGCGGCCTTTCTGGCAGCGCCGGTGCCTGCGGCGCAGACTTTGCTGCATCTGGGGCAGCAGGCCGTGGAGAGCCGGGCAGCAGAATCGTCTGCGGAAAGCGCGGTGGAGGCTGCGTCTGTGCCGCCGGAGCAAGAAACTGCTGCTCCGGTACAGACTGGGGTGGAGCAGTATTTTGTGGCGCTGCAGCCGGACGAAGCCCGCCCTGCCGATGCGGGCGCGGTGACGGAGCAGCAGTTCGGGCAGGGCAGCGGCGAAAAGTACATCCCCTGCGGCGCGGGCAGCATCAAGAATAACACCCGGCAGACGGCGGCAGACATCGCCGCCGAGGCGGCGCAGCCCCTGCCCTTTGCCATTGAAAAGGACAGCGCCGCGCCGCAGGTGCTCATCATGCACACCCACGCCACCGAGGACTACCGCCTTTCTGCCGGGCTGTGGTTCACCCCCGGGGACGGTGCCCGCAGCACCGACCGCAGCATCAATATGTGCACGGTGGGGCGGGTGATGGCCGATACCCTCAATGCGGCGGGCATCTGCACCCTGCACGACGAGACCCTGAACGACTACCCCAGCTACACCGGCAGTTACGCCAACAGCCGGGCGGTGGTGCAGCAGTATCTGGCGCAGTACCCCAGCATCAAGGTGGTGCTGGACGTCCACCGGGACGCCATCGAGCGGGAAAACGGCACCCGCTGCGCCCCGGTGTGCACCATAGACGGGCGGCAGGCGGCGCAGGTGATGATCATCTGCGGGTGCGACAACGGCACCAGCGTGCAGCTGCCCGCATGGCGGCAGAACCTGCGTTTTGCCGCTGCGTGGGAGCGCAGCATGGAGGCAAAATACCCCGGCCTTACCCGCCCGGTGCTGTTCAGCTACCGGTTCTATAATCAGGACCTGACCACCGGCAGTCTGCTGATCGAGATCGGTGGGCATGGCAACAACTTAAATGAGGCCCTGTACGCCGGATATCTGGCAGCACAGGGCCTCGTGGAAACATTATTAGGCTGAATCAGCCGCCAAGGCTGGAGATCATGCTGCTCTTGGCAGACTGATAGTAGCTCCAGGCCTGATCGGCTATGGTCTCGGGCTGGTTATACTCCCGCAGCACGCTGCGCATCTCGCTGACCACCGAGGAGACGGCACTGTCGTAGGTGCTCTCCACCGAGGAAAGATGCTTGTAGGCGATGCTGACTTTATTGGCAAAGGTCCGCTGAGAGGCGGGCAGAGCGTGGTATTCATCCTTTGCGCTCTGGATGGCACTGCTGACATCCGACCGTGCAGAGGACTCCAGCGAGTACAGCTCGCTCATCAGCGACGAGATCTTGGCGTCGCACTCGGGGTTGGGCTCGGCGTAGACGTGACCGGAGTCCCCCGATGCGGAACCTTCCGCAGCGGTGGTCTCCCCGGCGCTTGGGGGAGAGGGGAACCAGTCGCCGAACAAAAACTCGTTGTACCCGGCAATGAATTCCTCTTTGGTGCAGCCGCTCAGCAGGGCTGCCAGTGCGCAGCTGACCACAGCGAGGGTCAAAAGACGGATGATGCGGTGTGTGTGCTTCATGATCTCCTCCAGAATCTGTTTTTGCGGAATACCGCTTTTTCCCATTTTACCAGAGAATGCGCATCCTGACAAGAAAAAACACGGAATTTTCCCCGATGCCGCGCGGTAAGGTTGACAAAATGCCGCCAACGTGCTATTTTAAAACAACAAATGCAAGGAACGGGAAAAGTAGCGCGGGCCGTCCGGCCCAGAGAGTGCGGCACAGCTGAGAGCCGCGCCCGTGCGCCGCGTGAACGAACACCCGGGAGCAGCAAACTGAACACGGCAGTGCGTCTGCCGTTAAGTAGGTGCGCCGCAGGTCCAGCGTTACAGGGACAGCGCTTAAACAAAGAGCGCGTGAGCGACCGGACACTTCCGGTAATTCAGGTGGCACCGCGGACATTACAAGACAGCTTGTTCGCCCTGAACTTTCAGGGCAAAAGCTGTCTTTTTTGTTTATAAAGGAGAACTACTATGGAACGTACCGAGATCCTTTCGCTGTTCAAGAACACCCCGGCAGACGGCACCGAGATCACCGTCTGCGGCTGGGCAAAGAACATCCGCGACTCCAAGAACATCGGCTTCATCGCCCTGTCGGACGGCGGCTGCTTCAAGACTTTGCAGGTCGTGCTGGAAGCCGGTAAGCTGGCAAACTACGATGAAGTCATCCACACCGGTCTGTACAGCAGCCTGCGCATCAAGGGCAAGCTGGTGCTCACCCCGCAGGCAAAGCAGCCCTTTGAGCTGAACGCCGAGAGCGTGGAGATTTTGGGCGACTGCCCCGCCGACGAATACCCCCTGCAGAAAAAGAAGATGAGCATGGAGTATCTGCGCACCATGCCCACCCTGCGCCCCCGCACCAACACCTTCAACGCCGCTTTCCGCGTGCGCAGCGTGGCTGCCTACGCCATCCACAAGTTCTTCCAGGAGAACGGCTTTGTCTACGCCCACTCTCCGCTGATCACCGCCTCCGACTGCGAGGGCGCCGGCGAGATGTTCCGCGTGACCACGCTGGATCTGGACAATCTGCCCAAGACCGAGGACGGCGCTGTGGATTACAGCAAGGACTTCTTTGAGAAGCCGGTCAACCTGACCGTTTCCGGCCAGCTGGAGGCCGAGGCCATGGCCATGGCCTTTGGCAAGGTGTACACCTTCGGCCCCACCTTCCGTGCGGAGAAGAGCTTTACCACCCGCCACGCCGCCGAGTTCTGGATGATCGAGCCCGAGATGGCCTTCTGCGACCTGAACGGCTACATGGACAACGCCGAGGCCATGATCAAGTACGTCATCCGCTATGTGCTGGACAACTGCCCGGACGAGATGGCCTTCTTTAACCAGTTCATCGACAAGGGTCTTGTCGAGCGTCTGGAGCTGGTGGCAAACAGCGAGTTCGCCCGCATCAGCTACACCGAGGCCATTGAGATCCTGAAAAAGAACAACAAGAAGTTCCAGTACCCCGTGGAGTGGGGCGTGGATATCCAGACCGAGCACGAGCGCTACCTGACCGAGGTGGTGTACAAAAAGCCGGTGTTCGTCACCGACTACCCCAAGGAGATCAAGAGCTTCTACATGAAGCAGAACGCCGACGGCAAGACCGTGGCCGCAGCAGATATGCTGGTGCCCGGCATCGGCGAGCTGATCGGCGGCAGCCAGCGTGAAGAGGACTACGGCAAGCTGGTGGCACGCATGGACGAGCTGGGCATGGACAAGACCAACTACGAGTGGTACCTGAACCTGCGCAAGTTCGGCGGCGTGGAGCACGCAGGCTACGGCTTGGGCTTTGAGCGCATGATCATGTACCTCACCGGCATCCAGAACATCCGTGACGTGCTGCCCTTCCCCCGCACCGCATACGGCTTCTGAGAAGCGCGCATACTGTAATCAAAGAAAGCCGCCGCCTCTGCGGCGGCTTTCTTGTTCTTCATTTTTCAACAAGGAGCACAAAACAAGTGGAAAACATTTCGCCTGCCCTCTTGGAGTGGTTTTACAAGAACCGCCGCAGTCTGCCCTTCCGGGAGGACCCCACCCCCTACCATGTGTGGCTCAGCGAGGTGATGCTGCAGCAGACCCGGGTGTCGGCGGTGCTGCCGTATTACTACCGCTTTCTGGAGGAGCTGCCGGATATCCCCGCGCTTGCCGCCTGCGGGGAGGAAAAGCTGCATAAGCTGTGGGAGGGGCTGGGCTATTACAGCCGGGTGCGCAACCTGCAAAAGGCCGCAAAGCTCGTTTGTGCACAGTACGGCGGGCAGCTGCCCGCCGACTACGCCGCCCTGCGGGCGCTGCCCGGCATCGGGGAGTACACCGCCGGTGCCATTGCGTCCATCAGCTTCGGCCTTCCTGTGCCCGCCGTGGACGGCAATGTGCTGCGGGTGTTTTCCCGCCTGTATAATGACCCCGGAGTTATTACAGAACCGACGGTAAAAAAGGCCTTTACCGCCCGGGTCATGGAGCATCAGCCGCCGGAAAAGGCCGGGGATTACAATCAGGCGCTGATGGAGCTGGGTGCGCTGGTCTGCGTGCCCAATGGCGCACCTTTGTGCGGGCAGTGCCCGCTGGCAGAAGTCTGCCGCGCCCGGGCGGCGGGCACCACCGCCCAGCTGCCCCAAAAGGCAAAGCCAAAGCCCCGCAAGATTGTGCCGGTAACGCTGGCGCTTGTGGAAAGCCCGGCGGGCTTTCTGGTGCAGCAGCGGCCGGAAAAAGGCCTGCTGGCCGGGCTGTGGCAGCCGGTCTTGTGGGAGGACGAGCATCTTTTGCAGGCCGAGGTGCTGGCGCGGCTTACGGCACTGGGGCTGGACACCGGCACGGCAGCTCCCGCCGCCCTGCCCGCCGCAAAGCACATCTTTACCCACATCGAGTGGCTCATGTCCGGGGTACAGCTGCACGTTCCGGTGCAGAGTGCCCCGGCGGGCTATGTCTGGGCAAGCCGGGAGCAGCTGCGCACCACCTACGCCCTGCCCGGGGCGTTCCGGGCGTATAAGCCGCTGTTGCTGTGATATTGGCAATTTGCTGTAATGAACCGCGCCAAAACCGGCACACTGCCCAAACTGTGCCCCGCAGCACCTTCGGGGCGTGAAAATTAGGGTGCAACGGTTGTAATTTTGGGCGGGAGCGGGTATAATAAAAGCTACAAAGCGGCGCTGATCGCCGCTTGCATCAAGATCCTTTTGCGGGACGCCCGCTGGAAAAATCAAGCTGAAACAACGTTTCAACTGCAAAAAGGAGTGTACTGAATCTATGAAAAAATCTTGCTTGGTCGCTGTGATCGCCGTTCTGGCTGCTGTGGCTGGTGCGCTGGCTGCTGTGGCACTTTACCTGAACCGCCGCGAGAAGGAGCTGGACGAATACGAGCGTCTGCTGTTCGGCGAGGATGACGCAGAAACCGTAGAGCCGGAGGAAGCTGCTGCCGAGGACGAGACCGAGGCAGAATGATCCTGAAATACCGGAAATTGCCGGGAAGATAAGCACATCGGGGCGCACGGAGCAGTCTGTCTGAACGGACTTGCCCCGGTGCGCTCTTTTTGTACATAAGGAGAAGGAACATGAAGCGTTTTTTGCTTTGGCTCATCAGTGTGGCGCTGGGCGTGGTGGTGCTGCTGGCGGCTGTGATGGGGGTAAGCTATGCCTTTACCGCCGAGGGCGGCTGCCCGGACGATGCGGCACAGTTCGGTGGGCAGGCGTTGGAAGCCAACGGCTCCTGCTGGCAGGTGCCGCTGCTGGGCGGTCAGCTGGATAAGGTGTTCGCCAGCCCCGCCACCCTGAGCGTGCAGAAGCTGGGGGTGCTGTACACCGCCCACCCGGAACTTTCTTTGCCGGAGTGGACCTGCTACACCGCCCTGACCATCCAGAATGCGGCGGGGGATGTGCTGTTTGCGGGCAGCGCGGGGGAGTACCAGAACTTTCTCTTCCCTGCGAACGGCGAGTATAAGGCGGAACTGACCGCGTGGCGCGTGCCCAAGGGCGGGGTCATCACCCAGTTCGAGGGCGGCAGCACCGGCCAGCTGCGCAAAAATCTGGGGCTGGAGCGTCCCGCAAAGCCCACCGGCTGGTACCGGTACAGCTTCCGATTCACCCTGCAGGCCAGTGCGGAGGTGGAGCAGGGCGGCACGGTAGGCGTGCGCATCTCCGGCATGACCGGAGACGCCGTGCCTGCCATCGAGACCGACCTTGGCAGCGTGCAGTGTGTGCGCGCCGCAGAGGGCTGGCGTGCCTATATCCCGGCAGCCTATAACGCCTCCTCCGGCGGGCACGAGATAAACATCACGGTGAACGGCGAGACCATCACCCGCACCCTGACCGTGCTGCCGAAGGACTTCGGCACGGTGGAGGCAGAGGCCGAGGAGCCCGCCCCGGACAGCGCCAACGCCCAGTTCCGCAGTGCCATCTGGCCGCTGTACGAGGCTGCCGCCACCGCCAAGCAGTGGCAGGGCGGCTTTGTGCCCCCCGCCGAGGACTCCATGACCTTGGTGGACTACGGACAAATTAAAGTAACGAACGGCCAGCAGGGCAGCCGCTCCAACTCCACAAAGCTGTACACCATCCCCGGTGCGCCCTGCCGCGCCGCAGCCAACGGCACGGTGGTGTTTGCGGGCAATCTGGAACTTACCGGCAACACGGTGGTCATCGACCACGGCTGCGGGCTGCGCAGCTATCTGTACGGCTTGCAGGAGCTTTCGGTCAGCAAGGGCCAGACCGTGGAAAAGGGGCAGGCTGTGGGCGCGCTGGGCGAAGAACTGACCATGGACTTCAAGCTGGGCAGCAAGAGTGTGAACCCCCGGCTGCTGTTCCAGACTTCCGGCGGGTTGTTCTGGAAGGAAAACGGCTGAGCCGTAACATATAGGAGGAATTGCATTGAAAAAGAGGATCATTGCATGGGCGGTGCTGCTCTCGGTATGCGCAGCAGCCCTTGGGCTGTGGTGCAGCGCTGCCGCCGGCAAAGCTGCCCGCACCCTGCCCTGTGAAGAGGAGGGGCTTATCCTTTCCATCACCACCTTTGACGGCAAGAGCGAATCCAAGCCCTTTCTCAAGTGTTTCGGGCATACATGGATCGGGCTGGACAACCGCACCGGACATACGGTCTACCTGAAGGATCGCGCTATTCCGGACGGTGAGATGGTCACCTTCTCGGTCTGGGCGGTGTCGGGACTTTCGGGGCTGCTGTTCGATCCATCTGTGGAACGAGGTGGTGGGCGAGGATGCTGCGTTGAAGATCCGGGGTTTTGTCTGCACGCCCGAAAAAATTGAACAGGCCTTCAGCGCCTTTGACTGCGTGGAGGTGGACAAGGACTTCTCCCGCGCAGGGGGCATCTACTGCTACAAGGACGGAGAGAGGACGGAGCTGCAATTATGTTCGTAAAATTCATCACAAGCAAGCTGCTGCGGGTCATTGTGTGCGCAGCGGCAGGGCTGTACGGCCTGTACAACGCCATCTCCTGCTTTGTCACCCTGTACAAAGCGGGGCATCAGCCCTACCTGATGGCCGGGACGGTGCGGTTTGATTTTCAGGGCTACTATATGATGGCAGCCATGCACGTTGGCATCTGCCTGCTTTTGGGAGTACTGGTGTGGCTCTTCCTCAAAGGAACGAAAAAACTGCGGGAAAAGACCGCGGTCCGGTGAATTTGCGTTTTTTCTGTAACGTTTTTCCTCTTTGTGCGTTATTGGGGTGAAAGGGCACACGAAAGCCCGCAAAGGAGGAAATGACCATGAAGCTGGAATGCGACGTGATCCGCGACTTACTGCCCCTGTACGCCGAAAAGCTTGCCAGCCCCGCCAGCAGTGCGCTGGTGGAGCAGCACCTTGCAGCGTGCCCCGCCTGCCGTGCAGAGCTGGAACAGATGGAAAAGCCGGTGCCGGTGCAGCCGGAACCCCAGCCGGATGCACCGCTGCGGAGCATCCGAAAGACCTTGCAGAAAAAGAGCATCCGCATAGCGGCGGCAGCAGTTCTGGCAGTGCTGTGCGCTTTTGGGCTGGTGTTCTGGATGGGCGGCGCAAAAACGCCGGTAACGGCAGAACAGGCGAAAATCTGGACTTACAACAAAAAGGAAAACGAGGCCAACCTCTGTGTGCTGGAAGTGCAGGGCGAAAACGTCCGGCTGGAACTGGAAGGCTCTTTTAACTGGGGCAACCCATCTGTTACCGTCCGGGCGGTGCGCTATACCTTCCCGCACATCCATGCTGCGCTGGAAGGGCTGCTGGGCACATCGGCTTCCGATACCAGCATTGCTGTCTCCGGTACGCAGGTGCTGACGGTGCAATGCGCCGACGAGACCCGCTATTACAGGGACGGTCAGCGGGTGGAGCGATTCATCCTGAAAAAAGAGGATGGAACGCAGACCTATGTTTACGAATCCGAGGATGTGGTCACGCAGGAACAAGGCGTGTTTGAGAAGGGCTGACTATGGACATTGAAACCATCTACCGGCTCTACTTCCGGGACGTCTGCCTGTTTTTGCAGGGGCTTACCCGCAGCGAGACGCTGGCCGAGGAACTGACGCAGGAGACCTTTTTCCGGGCACTGGACGGCCTGAAAAACTATGACGGCAAGCAGGATGTGCGGGCGTGGCTGTTTACGGTGGCGCGCAACGCCTACTACGACCACTGCCGCCGCGCGAAGCACGCCGCCCCGCTGGAAGATGCCGAAACAAAAGCCGCCGACAGCCCGGACATCGCGCAGCTGCTGGTGGACAAGGATGCCGCTTTTACGGTGCACCAGTGTCTGCACGCGCTGGAAGAACCCTACAAGGAGGTTTTCAGCCTGCGGGTGTTCGGCGAACTGCCCTTTGACCGCATCGGAGCCATTTTTGGCCACAATGCTGCATGGGCGCGGGTGACCTATTACCGCGCCAAGACCCGCCTCCAGACCATGCTGGAACAGCGGAAATGATTGCCCGCCGCGCGAACCCTCTCAGTCACGCCTTACGGCGTGCCAGCTCCCCCGAAAGGGGGAGCTTTTTTGTGTGGCGGCAGGGTTTGCCTGTCCGGGAGTTACCCCTTCTGTGAAAAAAAAGTGGCTCAAAAACGCCCGCAGGCGTTTCTGAGCCACAAATTATAATAATATTTTTTCCGCGGTTCAAGCCTTCTCAGAGGGCTTGCTCAGGTCTACGCTGCGGATGATCTTGCGCACCGGCAGGATGCTCTTGGCGTTCATGGACAGCTCGTCCACGCCCATGCGCAGGAAGGTCTCGGTCAGGGCGGTGTCGGCGCCCAGCTCGCCGCAGATGCCCACCCAGATGCCGTGACGGTGACCGGCTTCAATGGTCATCTTGATGGCGCGCAGCACGGCGGGGTGATGGGGGTTGAAGAAGGGCTCCAGCTTTGCGTTCTGGCGGTCCAGTGCACAGGTGTACTGGGTCAGGTCGTTGGTGCCGATGGAGAAGAAGTCGCACTCGGCGGCCAGCTCGTCCGCGATGAGCACGGCGGCGGGGGTCTCGATCATGGTGCCTACTTCAATGTTCTGCCCCATCTTCACGCCCTCGGCGGTCAGCTCGGCACGGCACTCTTCCAGAACAGCCTTGGCGTCCTGCAGCTCCCGCAGGCTGGTGATCATGGGGAACATGATGCTCATGTTGCCGTAGGCGGAAGCCCGCAGCAGCGCGCGCAGCTGGGTCTTGAAAAAGTCCTTGCGGGTCAGGCAGATGCGGATGGCGCGGTAGCCCAGCGCGGGGTTATCCTCGTGATCCAGCTTCATATAATCCACGGTCTTGTCTGCGCCGATATCACAGGTGCGCACAACGACCTTGCGGGGTGCAAGGCTTTCCACCACCTGCTTGTAAGCCTCGAACTGGTAGTCCTCGGTGGGGAAGTCCTTGCAGTTCAGGTAGACGAACTCGGTGCGGAACAGACCCACGCCGCCGGCGTCGTTCTGCTGCACAGCGCCCACGTCGCCCATGCCGCCGATGTTGGCAAACACGTCGATGGTCTTGCCGTCCAGCGTGGTGTTGGGCTTGCCCTTCAGCTCCTGCAGCAGGGCCTGCTTTTTCTGGTCCTCCTGCTGGCGCTTTTTCAGGCTCTTGAGCAGGTCGGGGGTGGGGTCCACATACACGCAGGCGTTGTAGCCGTCCACCACAGCCATCTTGCCGTCCCAGTCGTCCTGAATGTCCTTGCACTGGATCAGGGCGGGGATGTTCATGCTGCGTGCCAGAATGGCGGTGTGGCTGTTGGAGCTGCCCTCGCGGGTGATGAAGCCCAGCAGCAGGCTTTTATCCATGCGCACGGTCTCGGAGGGAGCCAGATCTTCGGCTACCAGAATGCTGGGCTCGGTGCCCTGCAGGGAAGCGTTGTCCACCCCCTGCAGAATGTCCAGCATGGCCTGCGCAATGTCCAGCACATCGGCGCTGCGGGCCTGCAGATACGGGTCGTCCATGGCAGAGAACACCGCAGCCTGATTGTTGCCGGCGGTCTTGACGGCGTACTCGGCGCACATCTTCTGCCCGTTGATGATCTCCTTGATGGCGTCCACAAAGTCGTCATCATCCAGCATCATGGCGTGGATGTTGAACACCTCGGCGATGTCCTCGCCGGCCTCTGCCAGTGCCTTTTCATACAGGGCGGTCTGCTGCTCAATGGCCTTCTGGCGGGCAGCTTCAAAACGCTCCAGCTCTGCGGCAGTATCTGCCACAGGGGCGGTGGAAATCGCGGTATCTTTTTTCTTGTAGATCTTCAGCTTGCCAATGGCGATGCCATTGAGCACGCTTTTGCCGGTGCCTACCTGCATAGCACTTTCTCCTTCCACTTACAGCCGGGCGTGCAGCGCCCGGCGTTTTGTCAAAAAAGCCCCCGCAGTTTCCCCGCGAGGGCTCGGCATTCAAGTCGCGGCTCAGACGTTCTCGCTCAGGAACTTCTGGATTGCCTCTGCGGCTGCTTCTTCATCATCGCCTTCGACCTTGATGGTCACGGTCTCGCCCTGCTTGACGCCCATGCCCATCAGAGCCATCAGCTTGCGCATATCGCAGCTCTTGCCGTCCTTCTCGAGGGTGGCGGTGCTTGCAAAGCCCTTCACGGTCTTGACCAGCAGGCCGGCGGGACGGGCATGGATGCCGCAGGCATCCTTAATAGTGTACTGAAATTCCTTCATAATCATTTTCTCCTTACTACTTGATCCCTCTGCCCGGGCTGCACATTCAGCCCCGGAACAGGGCTTTGCCAATGGGGATCGGTATACTATTATTATAAACCCGTACCGGTTTTTTTGCACCGTTTCATATTGCCGATTTTTACAAGAATTTTTTGTTATATTTGAACATACGGATGCTACAAAAATCCGTGTTTTGTCTAATTTTTGTCGAATCGTTTGTAAAAACTAGGCAGTTTGTGCAACTGCCGGACAAGAGCTAAAAAAAGGCCGTTTTTTCCTGAAATACCGTCCCTATTCCACGGGATACCCTTCTGCGTCCAGCGGCAGCTCGGTGTAGGGGGCTGCCTGCGGGGCGGCTTCGGGTTCTGCCTCCGGTTCGCCGGAGGTCTGCTGCGCGGTGCTGTCGGTCAGCTGCTCGTCGTGCCGCTCGCCCCAGTCGCCGCTGTAATCCTCGCCGGAAGTTTGTTTTGCCAGTTCGTTCTGAGCGTCCTGCAGCCCCAGCACCGTGCCGGAAGGTTTTTCCAGCAGATACGCGCCCACAGCCTTCTTTTTGTACACCAGCAGCACTCCGTAGCGTCTGGTCTCGCCGTTGCTTGCCGCCGGGAGCAGCGCCGACCATTTTTCCACCGTTTTGCCCTTGTAGCGGGCAAGATCCATGCCGCTCTGCTGCACCACCCCGTTGAAGGCAGAAAAACTGTCGTCCCACCTGCGGGGGATCTTGACCTTATCCGCCGTGATGGACGCGCCGTCCACCTCCAGCCCGTAGCCGGTGAACCATGTCTGGATGTCCTGTGCGCTCTCGATACGGTTCACCGGGGCAGCCACCGCCACCGTCCGGGTACTGATGAACCGCCCCAGCATGGCGCTGAACACCACCAGCGCGCAGCACGCCGCCCCTGCTCCCAGTTTTTTCAGGCTCGTCTTGCTCAGTGTGACCACAAACATATCCCCATGCCTCCCCGCCATTTGCGCTTGCATACTCTGCCACCAGCTTATGCGGAAAAACAGGACAGTATGATAAAAACACCCCCGGTCAGCGGCGCAAGCCCTGACCGGGGGTGTTTAGTCTCTTTTACCCGATATAGCTGATATTGGCGTCCAGCTCGCCGCTGTAGCCGTTGATGTGGGCTGTTCTGGTGCCCTGCCACATATCGCAGCCGATGGGGCTGGAAGAGACGCCGTAGTGGGCGTTCCAGATGGTGTAGCGGCTGCGCAGGGTGTTGTAATCCACCCGCTTGCGGTACCATGTGGTGGAGGCGTACACGCCGGGCTTGTAGCCCAGCTCCTTCACCCGCTCGCAGAAGGCGATGGCGCACTTGGTGCGGTCCTCAACACCCAGACCGTCGGCGCGGCCGGTGCCGTGCGGGGCGGTGGAGGCCTCGGTGTCATAGAAGATGGGGTAGTCCAGCATCCGGCCATTCAGCGCCCAGTTGCAGCCATCGGCCTCCTCCTGCGCCTCGGCCTCGTTCACGGCCTGCGTAAAGAAATACACGCCCACCTTCAGCCCCGCATTGCGGGCGTTGGTGAAGTGCTCCTCGAACATGGGGTCCTTGACCAGGTTTCCCGCAGCGCCGTAGCCCCGGTAGCCGATGCGGATGATGACGAAGCTCACGCCGGACTTTTTGATCTTGTTCCAGTCCAGCCCGGACTGATACTTGGACACGTCGATGCCAAAGGTCACGTTGTCCTGTTTAACGCCGTTGGCATCGAAATAATACAGCTTGCCGTCAATGGAGCGCAGGCCGGTGACTTTTTTGTTGGTGTCCTGCGCATAGTAGTAGGTCTTGCCGTTCTCGGTGCGCCAGCCGGAGTAGGCCGGAGCCGGTTCCTCTTCCTTATCCTTGCTGCCGAACAGCCAGTTGAACAGCCACTGGAAAAAGCCGTTTTCGTCAGTCAGGTCGATGCACTGCGCCTCGGCATCCTCCAGCGCGCCGGAATCCAGCGCCTGCTGGATCTGCTCCGGGGTCAGCAGTACGCTGCCCTCCGGGGTGTGCTGGCTGGTGGTGTCGTTCTGGGCGGTGCCGTCCGCTGCGGGAGCCTGCGGGTCCTGCGCGGCCAGCTCCGGGGTCTCCTCCAGCAGCATGGCAGGGGAGTTCTCCTCTTCCAGCACGGCGTCCCCGGCGGGCTGTGCCGGCGTTTCCGGCGTTTCCGGTGCTGCGGCAGCTTCTTCCGGTCCGGCCGGTTCCGCTTCGGCGGTTTCCGGTTTTTCTGCTTGTTCCGGGACAGACTCGGCCTGCTGCGGCTGCGCGGTGCTTTCCGCTGTCTGCTCCGGGGCAGTCGCCGTGCTCTCCGCTGCCGGGGCAGGGTCAGCCGGAGCAATCTGCTGCGGTGCTTCGGCGGTGATGTGGGGCACGACTGCGCCCACGGTCAAAGTTTCCGGCTGTGCAGACAGCAGGGTCGCTGCCCCTGCGCCGCCCACAGCCAGAACCAGCGCCATGGTCAGCGCTGCAATGGCTGTCACCGCCTTGCGGCGGGCTGTGCCGGATCGGTCAAATCGTTTTTTCATCTATCGTCTCTGCCTCCGAATCTCCCGGTGATGCAGTGCTGTGCTGCACCGGGCCTTTGCCCCTTGCCCGGGGCGGGCCTGCTTTTATTCCACGCCGCCCATGGGTTCAGGATAAAAAGGACGGCGGATGATAACTTTACGCTTCCTCTAGTATACACCCGCACGCGGGGAGCCGTCAACGGCACAGCGGGCTTCTACACAAATTCTCCACCGGGGCAGTGTGTCGGAAAAAGTTCCAAATGGAATACGTTCCGGCGGGGCAGAACATTGCACAAAGCCGAAATTTCACATTTTTTCCAGCAATCTCTTGCTGTCTTGACAGGTGTATGGTATGATACAGGACATACGTTTGTAACCTTAACGATCTGTTTTGGATAGAAAGGCAAGTTTTATGTCGAAGCTGAAAGAATTTTTGGTGCGGAAGGATATCGTCATCTCTCCGCAGCGTTACCTCATTGATGCGCTGGGCGCAATGGCACAGGGGCTGTTCGCCAGTCTGCTCATCGGCACCATCATCAAGACGGTGGGTCAGCAGACCGGTCTTGCACTGCTGGTGGATCTGGGCGGCTACGCTACGGCCATGAGCGGCCCCGCCATGGCCTGTGCTATCGGCTGGGCACTGCATTGCCCGCCGCTGGTGCTGTTCAGCCTGATCACCGTGGGCTACTCGGCCAATGCGCTGGGCGGCGCAGGCGGCCCGCTGGCCGTGCTCATCATTGCCATTGTGGCAGCAGAGCTGGGCAAGGCTGTGAGCAAGGAGACCAAGGTGGATATCCTTGTCACCCCGCTGGTGACCATCTTTGCGGGCGTCGGGCTTTCCATGCTCATCGCCGCCCCTATCGGTGCAGCCGCAAGTCAGGTGGGCACTCTTATTATGTGGGCTACCGAGCAGGCTCCGCTGGTCATGGGCATTCTGGTGTCGGTGATCGTGGGCGTAGCCCTCACCCTCCCCATCTCCTCGGCAGCCATCTGCGCCGCACTGGGC